>Ga0208459_1000774_pt1 | contig 32434 bp, 32 predicted proteins | sample AD_UKC087_MetaG_FD_184433 | JGI IMG/M metagenome (GOLD analysis project Ga0208459, IMG submission 184433) | Active sludge microbial communities of municipal wastewater-treating anaerobic digesters from USA - AD_UKC087_MetaG (SPAdes) (version 2) | ecosystem: Engineered > Bioreactor > Anaerobic >... | reverse complement strand
TGGATGGTCTCGGACCGGTTAACGCACAGACTAAAATGCCGATTCATAGGGAATCGCCCACATTCCTGGAGCAGGATACATCCGTGCACGTTCTGGAAACAGGCGTCAAGGTTATCGACCTGCTGGTCCCGTTCCCCCGCGGCGGTAAAATGGGCATGTTCGGCGGCGCCGGCGTCGGCAAGACCGTCGTTATGATGGAAATGATCAACAACATCGCCATGCACCACGGCGGCATTTCCGTGTTCTGCGGCGTGGGTGAAAGAACCCGTGAAGGTAACGACCTGTACCGCGAAATGCTGGAATCCGGCGTTATCAAACAGGCCGCTTTGATTTACGGCCAGATGACGGAACCCCCCGGAGCCCGTTCCCGCGTTGCTTTGACCGGGTTGGCGGCTGCCGAATATTTCCGTGATGTAGAAGGTCAGGACGTGCTCTTCTTTGTTGATAATATCTTCCGTTTCACGCAGGCCGGTTCCGAAGTTTCCGCTCTGCTGGGACGCATGCCTTCGGCGGTCGGTTATCAGCCGACACTGGCTACAGACCTTGGCGGACTTCAGGAACGCATTACCTCGACCACCAAAGGTTCCATTACAGCCGTTCAGTGCGTGTACGTGCCCGCCGACGACTTGACCGACCCCGCTCCCGCGACGACCTTCGCGCATCTTGACGGAACCGTCGTTTTGTCCCGTCCGATCGCGGAACTCGGTATCTATCCCGCAGTGGATCCTCTGGATTCAACATCCCGTATTCTGGATCCCAACATTCTGGGTGAAGAACATTACAAGGTAGCCCGTCAGGTACAGGTGACCCTGCAGAAATATAAGGACCTTCAGGATATTATCGCCATTCTGGGTATGGATGAACTTTCCGAGGAAGATAAATTAACGGTTAGCCGCGCCAGAAAGATTCAGAGATTCCTGTCGCAGCCGTTCTTTGTTGCCGCTCAGTTTACCGGTACCGAAGGCAAGTTTGTTTCCGTGCCTGATACCATCAGAGGTTTCAAAGAGATTCTGGAAGGCAAACACGATGATCTGCCCGAGCAGGCTTTCTACATGGTCGGCGGTATTGAAGAAGCTGTCGAGAAAGCGAAGAAGATTGCCGGTTAATAATATTGTTGGAGAAGGTAAATGGCAGACGAATTAATGCTTGAAATTGTAACACCGGAAAAACTGGTTTTTTCCGGTAATATCGAAGAAATTACCCTTCCGGGAACGGAAGGTGAATTCGGCGTATTGCGCGGTCATGAAGCTTTTTTAACTTCCGTGGAAATCGGTGAGATGAATTTTGTCAGAGAAGGTAAAAAAACTTTTTATGCGGTGAATACCGGTTATGTGGAAGTAACGGGGAGCAAGGTCACTGTTTTAATTGAAACAGCTGAAAAATCAGACCAGATTGATAAAGAAAGAGCCCTTAAGGCAAAAGATAATGCCGAATCCCGTTTGGGTCAGTTGACCAAAGAAGATGTCGATTACGAAATAATGCGTGCCGCACTGGCAAGGGCCATATCGCGCATCAGCGTTGCCGAGAAACAATAATTTAACTGATTTTAAAATTAATGATTAATAAAAGAGGCTAAGGGTGATCCTGGCCTCTTTTTTAATGAGCCGTGATTTTTACCCTGAATAACCTGAAGGTCACCATGGGGCACTGTGCCGAAACGTAGTGCACGGAAAATCTTAGAGCGTAATGAGATTCAATGTTCAGGAGCACAGTGAACTGCATTTTGTAAATCGAATTATCCAGTTCCGATAAATCGGGATTGGAAACGATCCCCGAAGCATAGCGAAGGAGAAGTAAAACTCTTTAAATTATCGCTTTTCTTTGCACTATTCAGCTTTCAAAAATAGTTTCGATAGTCAGTTTTTCTTCCAGTTGTTTATTGGCTTCATCCAATTTTTCAGGGGCGGAATAAACGGCTACCGCTGCTGATCTCGTCGTCTGGGAAAAATAATCCAGTAGCACTTGTTTTAATTTGCGCGGCGTGGCGGATAAAATCCTATCTCTGAAATTTTGGCGCATGTCGTCTGTAATTCCGGCAAAATGACGCATCATCGCGGTATAACCCCGACTCGCCGGATCTGAAGGTTTGTCAATCATACCGATAGTGCTGATCATTGCTTTTTCCATATCCGATGAAGAAATTTCATTTTGAGAATAAAATGTCTGCGCGTCTCTAAATACCCGCAGTGTTTCAGCGATATGCGGATCCCGGTAAGATAAAAACGAAAAAAGCCCTAAGGATGCGTCGACGGAAGACATCCCTCCGTAGGCGCCGCCCTGCACACGGATATGCTTGTAAAGATAATTATTGGAAAGTTCTTTTGCCGATAACATTAAGAGAGGACTGGCTGCATCGGTATAGGGAGGCGTTTTCAACACGTAGGCTACATAAGAAACCTGGGTTGGTATGGAAATGCCGGCAAGTATCGGATACAACATCGGTTTTTCTCCGGAATGTTCTGTCGAAACCTGAGGCAGCTTTTCCAGTAATTGCGGCAAATTATCTTTTGCTATATTTAAACCAGAGCTTTCTGCCGTGAGATTGACAATCAGATTATTCCTGCCGAACAAAATTCTTTTCAATTCTTTAATTTTGTCTCGCAGTTCGTGTTTTGATGAATCAAAGTTATTCGCTTGTGTCTGCACGAATTTGTATTGCGTCCGTCCGTGCCATTGTTCATCACGATAAGCCGGAAGGGTCAGCGCCGCTCCTGCCGCCATTTTGGCGAAAATATGACCGGATGGGACGATGGCTGATTGAAGATTATTCTTTCTCTCGGAGATCAGGTCCCGCATGCGCGCTTCATGGTCCAGATCCCCGTCACAGATTACATCGCTGACAATCTTAATGGCTTCCGGAAGATTGCGGTAAAGAGATTTGAAAGAAAAAATCATCTTTTGCCAGTTTGTATCGCCTTGTGCTGTAAAACCGGCGGACAGATTGTAACCGAAACCGCCCATGTGAAGCGCGACCCGTTTGGCCATTTCTTCATAGGTGAATCCGGCCGCACCCATTCCGGTGATGATTTTGCCCATCAGCGGCAAATAAATTTGAAGTTCTTCAGGGACATGGGACACATCAAAGGCCAGATCAACATAGGCAATGCCGTTGGTGAACAGATCGTGCTCGAGGGCTGAAATGCCGGAAACGTGCAGATTCCGTGAAGGAATGGTTTCGATGGACCGCGGGATGTCCTCTTTTTTCAGTCTCGGTATGGTGGCCGCTGCTTCCAGAGAATCCTGCTGTGACTGAAAATTTTTCAATTCTCCGGCCTGAGCATTAATCTTCCTCCGTTCGTCTTCCGTCAGGGACGACTTCAATCGGGACATCTTTTCTTTGTAAGAAACCTCTTCTTTTTCATTAAAATCGGGATCGGGTTCCATAATCGACAGAACTCGATGCGGGTTATCCAAGAACCATTGCCGGGTCATCTTCTGGAATATTTGAGGATCTTCAGCCCAACGCCGGCGGATACTCTCTATGGCCAGAGGAAAATCCAATCCGATTAAAGGATCTCCGTCATAAAGCCAGGTTTGGAATACCCCTCCCATCAGAGTAATGCCGTAAGGATACGAACCGCGCACAATCTCCTTGCCATGAAACTCAACCTGGTGCAGAACGCCCTCGATCAGTTCCCGGTCATAGCCGCAGTCGACAATGTTTCTTAATGTGTCGAAGGTCAGTTGCTCTATCTTCGGAGCGTCCTGACTTTGCGTGTTCCTTAAACCGGCGCAAAACATTAATTGTTTGAGATCCGCCTCGATTCCGGAAACCGGAGTCAGGTCTTCCCCCAGACCAGAATCAATCAGAGCCTTGCGCAGAGGACTGGCGGCACTGCCTACCAGCAGGGCGGATATGATTTCCAGCATCAGGGAGGTTTTATAGTCGGTATTTTCGGACAGCATCCAGGCGATGTTCACCATGGTTTTTCGTCCGAGAGATTCATCCTTGCCGACGGGATAGGCGCCCCGGATAATCCGCGGCTCAGTAAAGCGTTGCTGGCTCTTAATGGCGGAATCTATTTCCACGCGTTCAACATCCTGCAGCATCTCAGCGAGAAACACCAGGTGGTCGGACGTGGCTATATCTCCATAAATGAAAAAACGCGCGTTGGACGGCGAATAGTACTTACGGTGGAATTCACGAAACTGTTCATAGGTGAGCGAAGGAATTACGTTCGGATCGCCGCCGGAATCAAAGGCGTATACGCTGTCCGGATAGATATTTTCCTGCAGCGCCTTATAGATCAGGGAATCCGGTGAGGAATAGGCCCCTTTCATTTCATTGTAAACAATGCCGGAAATGATCAGGTCGCTGGACAGGTCATCCGGAACGGAAAATTCCAGATGATGGCCTTCCTGCCGGAAAGTTTCCTTCAACATCCGCGGATGCAATACCAGATCGGTGTAAACGCGAGCCAGATTGAAAAAATCGGTTTTGATCTGGCTGGCTACCGGATAAATTGTCTTGTCCGGATACGTAAAGGCGTTGATGAAGGTTTGCAGCGTGGAACGCATCAATTCCTTGAAGACGTCTTTCAATGGATATTTTTCGGATCCGGCCAGCACCGAATGTTCAAGAATGTGAGGCAGGCCGGTGGAGTCATAGGGGGGCGTGCGAAAGCCGATTGCATATAAATTCTCGCGATCGAACGAATGTAGATGTAAGAGCTGAGCGCCGGTTTTTTTGTGTTCGATTTCATAAGCGGTGACGCGAATTGCGGGAAAAGTTTTCACCCGGATCACTTTAAATCCGTGCAGCTCATCTCCTTCTTGAAGCGTGGGGATCGGAAAATCCTGTTTATCTGTCATGCAATGATACTCCTCTTTGAATATACGTTCCGGGCATGCCTTGGCTAAGGCGATGCCGTCATCTGATCAAACGGATATGATCATCCCGCCCAGGACGGAATGTGCAACCGACCAAAGCAAGATGGCCGCTGTGAGCGCGATGCAAACGTAAGCCAGAACCTTGAACCAGGCGGTTTCCTGTTTGGTATCGTTGTACCCTGTCAGAAATGCCAGACCCATACCGGACAGCAGTCCGCCGCCGTGAGCCCAATTGTCTATACCGCTGAAAATCAGGCCGAAAATGACCAATCCGATCACCCAGCCCATGGCCTGTTTATAAATGGCTTCTCCGTAGGAATCACCGCGGCTTTTTCCGTAATAGATGATGGCTCCGATTAAACCGCAGATTGCGGCAGACGCTCCAATGGTAAACGGCGTTCCCGACAGGACGGAAGCGGCAAAACCGAACGCGCCGCTGATTATGTATAGAATAATGAAACGATGAAACCCGAATTCCTGTAAAATAAAAGGACCCAACTGATAAAGCGCCATCATGTTAAAGGCGATGTGCAGAATTCCTCCGTGCAGAAATGAGGCGGAAATCAGCGTCCAGAAGCGATGAGCGCCTATGACGGGAAACGTTCCGCTTGCTCCCAGCAGAAAGAGACTCTGGTTGGAGGGCGATAAAAAATTAAACGCTCCGCCTCCTCTGAATACGCCCTGCGGGTCCAGAAATATCGATAAAATATAAAAAGCAATATTAATATAAATAATGACCATGACCGGATTGTAATTCATGAAAACTTTTCGAATGTTGCCGGCTACATTATGCATTCCGGGACGGTTCAGCCCGCAGTAGGGACAGGCCGGTTCATCCATGCTGATTAATTTACGGCAATTGGGACACAGAATCGATTTTCTTCCTGCAGACATTAACAACCTCGTAAACATCCATGTGCTGCGTTGCACCGCACCCTCCGCATTTCAGACGCACTGCGGCGTAAAATACCTATACGGCAGTTCCCGACATGGGTGCACCTTGCTCTGAAGCGTATCTAAAACGCGATAAAAACGGCACAAATTTTTGTGAGCACATCAGACCATTTATTCCATTTTCAATGAGATGTTAATTAACAACATTATTCCGAGTTGTAAAGAAAAATACCCATCCTTTGTTGACGGCTGATTTAGCGATGTGCTATCTAGTTTTTGAAGGAGCATTGTCTTGCAGATCAAAGATCGCGCAGTGATAAAAATCGATTCGGTGGCTTTCGGCGGAGAAGGCGTCGGACGCATTGATAATCTGGTGACGTTTGTTCCGTTTTCCGCTCCCGGCGATGAACTGGACATTGAAATAACCCAGCGGAAAAAAAGATTTCTCCGCGGCCGGATCATCAGAATCATCAAGCCATCCCCCCTGCGGGTGGAGCCCCTGTGCCGATATTACGGAAATTGCGGCGGGTGTTGTTATCAGCATATCCGTTATGATAGTCAACTGGCTTTTAAGAAAAAACAGGTAGAGGATGCTTTCCGGAAAATAAGTAAAATTGCAGATCCTCCCGTAGCGGATGTTCTGGCTTCGCCGGAAATTTATCATTACCGGGGCAAGGCTCAATATCATGCTGAAGAAAGTTTCCGGGGATGGACAATCGGCTTTCTCGATGTTTCCGGCGGCAGACTGGTGGACATTGAACATTGTGAACTCATGGAGGAAACGATTAACCGGCAAATGCGTGTTTTGCGTGAAAGCAGAAAATCGCTGTACAGTAAAAGCGAACTGGCCATCTGGTCGGATTGTTCCGTCGGAGCATCAGGGGATGAGCAATCGATCCTGAGATTGGTTAAAGGAAAATCGTTTTTGGTTCCTCACGGCGGATTTTTCCAGGCCAATCTGTATCTGACGGATGCAATGGTGGATGCGGTCTTCCGTCTGGCGGCGCTTGATGAAATAAACACGATTGTCGACGCCTACTGCGGGAGCGGTCTCTTTTCTATTTTTCTTTCGTCTCTGGCCAGAGTCACCGGTATTGAAATCAATGAACAAGCGGTGCAATACGCGCGAATCAACGCCGGGAATCATGGCATGCAAAACGTAGATTTCATCCAGGGTGATGTTGAGGCTGTGTTGTGCAAAAACTTTCGGGCGCCGGAGGGGAAAATAGATTTGTTTGTTCTGGATCCTCCCCGTGTCGGCTGTGAGCAGATCATGTTGAAATCAATGGTCGATCTGTGCCCGCGAAAAATTATTTATATTTCATGCAATCCGGCTACGCAGGCGCGGGACGTTAAGTATCTGAATGAATGCGGGTATCGGCTGCAAAGCCTGCAGCCCCTGGATATGTTTCCGCAAACCCGGCATATCGAAGTCATCGGCTATTTGGAATTGAGATAAAAAGCAGTCCTTTAGAAAAAATCATATTATCGGAAATAAAAATATAGATTTAAATAGAAAAAGTTGTTATTAAAAAACAATCTACAAATAAACAAGGAGATATAAGATGGCATCAAAAAGTAAGGATGTAAGAATTGAACAACTCCGAATGTTTGAAAAAAAATTGGCTTTGCGATTGGAACAGTTGGGAAAAAAAGGCGTCAGCCAGGAAAAACTCCAGAATGATCCCATGGTTAAAAACCTGAAATCAAAAATCAGACAGACCAAGGTAAGAATCGCAGTGTTCGATAAATTTGTTCAACAAACTCAGGCCTTAGCCCAGGCAAAAGCGGCCAAACTGGCTGCCGCCGTTAAAGAAGAAAAGACATCTGCAGAACCGGCGTCAGAAGCAAAACCGAAGGCTAAGAAGAAAGAAGACGGTGCCGAAAAGGAAACCAGGAAACAACCTGCTGCGGAAGACGGTGCCGCGCCGAAGAAAGCAAAAAAACAGCCGTCTGAAGCGGAAGAGGCAGCGCCGAAAAAAGCAAAGAAACCGCCGGCCGAAGGTGACGACGCGGCTCCTAAAAAGAAAGCAACCAAGAAAAAAGAAGAGTAACGGTGAAATTCAAATCCATAAAAAAGGGGTAAGTCCTTCAACTTACCCCTTTTTCTATTCCTGGATTTGGCGTCCCCACGCGGATTCGAACCGCGGTTACAGGCGTGAAAGGCCCGTGTCCTAGGCCTCTAGACGATGGGGACGTCCTTAAGCCGTTTCAAGCAAGTTGTGTCTTATATATTGATAAAATCAGAATGTCAAGCGTTGACTCAAAAAAATAACGGAAAGAATCCACTGTTTTTATGTAATCTTAAATATCCGGTTATCATCGGATTTTCCGGCCGTCGGCCATTATATTTCATTCCATAATAGGAAAGACAGATCATCCTCGATCCGCCTTTCCTATTGATTTATGGTTAAGGTAATGCTTATTTATGCCCGGATTTGACAAAATCCTCGGCCATCTTGTTGTACTTGGACGTTTTTGACGCTTCAATGTATTTTGATTTTTTCACCATCTTCATCATATTTTTTAACGTCTTAATCGGTGTTGATTTGATTTTGCTGTTGGCAATGCCGGAGGGCACCCCGGGACCCAGGTCCGGATCGACCATAAAGGTCACTCGGGTATGTTCCCGGTCTACCCACTGTAATGTGAACAGCGAATAGAATGAAGGCATACGAACGTATCCCTTGCCGGAATCATAGGGTATTTCCTTGGTGGAATCGGCATAGATCAGATTTGTTCCGTTTTGCATGTCAATGACCGTTTTGCTTTTCAGAATCATATCCCTGTCTGTCAGCAAGTCAATGTGCTGACGGAACCAGAAGATAAACACATCTTTTTCGTCGTCCACTGTTTTCAACATTTTGGTTTCTTTGCAATCATGCATCCATTCCGGATAGTTGGGTATATCTCTCAAAACCGTACCCAGCACTTCGATCCGGGCGGGTATGAGGCAGGTTGCTTTGGCTGCAATGTACCCTTTGCCGGCAACCGCGCTGGTGTAAACCTGGCAATTGTCTTCCGTATCGACAAGTTTCCACTGGTATTTGTCGGCGGAAAAACATGTTGTGGCGGCAATCAAAAGCATCAGTACGACAGTAATAATAACATTCCTTTTAGACATAAAAATCCTCCTGTTTGTTTTATTAATGATACTCTTCTTTTGACCTTTGTGGGGGAAAACAGTGTGCGAACTTATTGCATTTAGTAGTAAATTTGTCAAGTTATATGCATTGGCGTTGAATCAGAAGGGAAGCTATGGTATAAAAAGATCAAAGCCTGTTTAGTCATTCATTGCAAATTGATTCTCTAAAATAAAAAATTAAGGAGGTCTGTTGGCGATGTCGGAAGAAACCCATAAAAAAGATCATAAAGAACATGACGAGAAACATCTGGAGAAATTAACCGTCAAGGAGTTAAGGGAAATCGCCTCCGAATTTCCTCATGAGAAAGCGATTCATGAGATGAAGAAAGAGGAACTGATTGTCTTTATTAAAGAAGCCAAAGGCATCAAGGACGAAACGCCGGTAAAACAAAAGAAACATATCGGTAAAATCAAAATGTCCAAACCGGAATTAAAGGCAAAAATACGCGAACTGAAAGCATTAATGTTAACCGCACTGGCATCGAAGGAACGTGACAGAGCCGCATACTGCAGGCATCAGATCAGTCAGATGAAAAAGAAATTGCGGCGCCTGGCCGCGGTTTAATCGGTGTGCCTGTTTCATCGGAACCCATGAAAATATTTACAGTTTTTTATCATTGGCCGAGTGAAGAATTAAGGGCACAGCAAGACAGCAAAGGCAGTCACCGCACACCGGATGCGTGTTTCCGAAACAATCTTGCGTTTTGAGAGCATCTCTCAGGAAGTGAATGCAATTGTTTTTTAGGGTTTTATTTGCCTAAGGATATTCAAGGTCCCGATGAATAAAAATAGCCAACGCCTGTCATTATCATCTAACCTGTAACTTATATTAATCAATAAAGTTAAAAGAGCAGCACTAAATTGATACGACATAAATAGCAGTTGAATTAATCACGGGCATGTGGATAATATTTATACAGAAAAATGCGCATGTGTAAAATTTATCCATGCCGTAATAAGTGGCTGAGAATGAATAAAAGAAAGAAGAAATTTCGTTTTGATATATCTTTCTGGGTAGTCGTAAGTGCGATAGCTGTGTTGTCGGTCGTTTCAATCATTATGGCCATGGCTCAATTTCAAAAGCAGAAAACACACGCCGTTGAAATTTTTATGGAAAAAGGAGAGACCTTAATACAGTCGTTTGAAGCAGGATTGCCTGACATCTCTGATCATCAAAGCCGCGCTTTTGACATCCAGCGATTGCTGATGGTCATATCGCAACAACCCGATATTGACTACATGATTGTCACCGATGATCGGGGCAATATCCTGGCAGACAGTGACCCTTCCATGATTGCTCAGAAATACGGACTGGATTTGCAGACCGGACAAATCGCGCAAAACAGAAAACTCAACTGGCGTCAAACCGCAAATCTGCAGGGAGCCGATACCTTTGAAGTTTACCGTGGCTTTTTCCCCTCGTCTTTAAAACGTTCGGATACGCCCGTTGTAAAAGACCGGGATGGGAAATTTGTGGTTTATCTCGGCTTTAATATGGATAAAATTGAAAAGGCCGCTGCGCAGGATACGCGTAACACCATCATCCTGACGATTTTTCTTTTACTCATCGGTTCACTGGCTATCGTTTCTCTTTTTCTTGTTCAGGCCTATCGTTTGACACGAACATCTTTTTCGCGCATGAAAATATTTTCGGAAACTCTTGTCAAAAACATGCCCATTGGTCTGATCGCCATTGACGAAAGCGGGAAAGTCATCAGTTGCAACGAAAAAGCTCAGGAAATGCTTCAGACCTTTTGTTCGAGTGTTTCCGGCAAAAAAATCGACGATATTCTGCCCGTGAATCTGCAGGTCATGCTGAAAGAACTGCCTGCAACGGGCGGCCTGCTGGAACGCGATACGGATATCGTTACTCCGGCAGGCGATCATCAGAAATGGGAAGCGGTTGCCGCCGGTCTTGAGGATGATGACAGGGCTTCCGGGAAAATCCTACTGATACGCGACGTTACCCAAATACGAGATCTGGAGAAAGAGGTGGCTCGAAGCCGGCATCTGAAGTCTATTTCATCCCTTGCAGCCGGTGTGGCTCATGAAATTCGCAATCCGTTGAGTTCCATTAAAGGTTTTGCCGTTTATTTCAAACAAAGATTGTCCGGCGACAAAGAAGACGAACAGACGGCGGATGTCATGATTGCCGAGACGGAAAGACTCAATCGCGTGATCAGCCAGCTTATTGAATTTGCGAGGCCTCTCGAACTGAAAAAAGAAAACGTTCAGTTCATGGAATTGGTTCAGCATACAATCAAATTAATCGCGGGCGACGCCGGGAAAAACAATGTTGACGTTAAAATTCATGCCGTAGAAAATCTGCCGGAAATGGAAGTTGATCCTGATAAAATCAAGCAGGTTCTTCTCAATATCTTTCTCAATGCTATTGAGGCGCAAAAAGAAGGCGGCAATCTGACCATTCAGTTTGCACCGTCGGCCGACAGCCTGACCATGATCATTTCAGATGCCGGGAAAGGCATTGAATCAACGAATCTGTCTCACATCTATGATCCTTATTTTACATCCAAACCGGCGGGAACCGGTCTCGGTCTGGCCATTGTCCAGAAAATTATGGAGGCGCATGGAGGAAAAATTAATGTGGAAAGTACGGTAGGTCTCGGCACAAAAGTTTATTTGCATTTTCCATTGAATGGAAACAAATTCAACAAGGAATAAAAATGAATATTCACCAGACCATTTTAATTGTTGATGACGATCCGGCCCATCGCACCATGCTGAAGAAACTTCTGGGTGGCTGGGGCTATGTCATTGTTGAAGCGGAAGACGGCGCTGTGGCCATTGAAACGGTGCGCAACACATCCTTTGATCTGATTTTAATGGACATTCGAATGCTGAATGTTTCCGGGATTGAAGCCCTGGAGCAGATTAAAATAATCAATCCGGAAACTCCGGTAATTATAATGACGGCATACGCTTCGTTGGAAACGGCGGTCAGTGCGCTGAAGAAAGGGGCTTACGATTATCTGACCAAACCGCTGGATTTTGACGAGCTGAAAATATCCATCGAACGGGCGACAGAACATAACCGGCTGAAAAGGGAGAATGAATATTTAAGAGACCGTCTGGATGAGAAATTTAACCGTCAGAATCTGATCGGCCAGAGCCCGGCCATGGTTAAGCTTCTGGAGACCATAGCGCTGGTTGCGCAGACAGAAGCGACGGTATTAATTACCGGCGAATCGGGGACCGGCAAGGAATTGATTGCCAACGCGCTACATTACAACAGCCGGCGCAACGATGCATCGTTTATCAAGCTCAACTGTTCAGCGCTGACGGAGACACTTTTAGAGTCGGAGCTGTTCGGGCACGAGAAGGGAGCCTTTACCGGAGCGGAGCGGAGACGGGAGGGGAAATTCGTTCAGGCGCATGGCGGCAGCCTGTTTTTGGATGAAGTCAGCGAGATGTCCAAAGCGATGCAGGTAAAACTTTTGCGAGTTTTGCAGGAACGGGAGATAACGCGCGTGGGCGGTTCCGAAGAGATCAAAGTAGACGTTCGGGTCATTGCCGCTTCCAACAAGGATTTGCAGGCAGAAATTCGGAGCGGGAACTTTCGCGAGGATTTATTTTATCGTTTGAACGTTGTATCCCTGCATGTTCCGCCGTTGCGGGAAAGAAAAGAGGACATTCCGATTCTGGCGCAGCATTTTCTTCAGGTGTTTGCCGATCGCAATAAAAAGGTCATCAAAGCGTTCACCCCGGGGGCGATGGAAAAGCTTTTAGCCTATAACTGGCCGGGAAACATACGGGAGCTGATGAACGCCGTGGAACGATCGGTTGTCCTTGCGCGCACGGATGTGTTGGATGCCGATGCAATAGAGTTGATGATGGAAGGTGGCAAAAATAAATCCGGTTCCTTCGGGTCTGAGGAGCCGGCAAAAAATTTATCACTGGACGCTATCGAGAAAAAGAGTATTTTAGAAACGCTGGATGCCTGCGGCGGCAATAAAAGCGAAACGGCCCGGAGGCTCGGTATTACAAGAAAAACGCTCTGTACGAAACTGGATAAATACAAGGATGTTGACCCTTGATAGTGTAATATTATAGTTCTTCGGTAATCGATTTAAGAAGACCTGCTTGGTGAAAAACGGAATCTGAGATAATGGCATCGCGCCGAGCCGGACCGATGCATGGTCTTTGCGTCAGAACACATCCACCCAATTTTTTGAGAATTAATTGCAGTGATGGCAATGGCTCACTTCTGCTGAAGACGGCAGGAGTTGAATCGTCGTGTGGTTGATGCCATATTTGCGCATGAGCATTTCCTGAACGGCCTGAATGATTTCTTCATGATTGGGAGAATCATCCACGGATATCAGATGCGCGGAAAGTAATTTCTGTCTTGTCCCGGTCTGCCAGATATGCAAATCGTTGACCTCCGCCACAGAAGGGAGAGCCAGTAAATCGTTTTTGACTTCGTTAAAATTCACATCAGCAGGCACGGCATCCAGGAGCGCGTTGACTGTATGTCTGATAATCCGGAAGATTTCGACGGCGATGAACATGCAGATGAATATCGAAATGAGAGGGTCGATAAAACGCCAACCGAAGACTGTGATCATCAGTGCGCCGATAATAACGCCGAGAGAAAATAAAGCGTCCTGCAAAGAATGCAGCCATGCGCTTTTGATGTTGAAGTTTTGCCCCGAAATTTTTTTCAACAGCAGTGTGGCGGCGCCGTTTCCCGTAAATGCCACCACGGCGACCCAAAACATCGTTTTACCGGGAATGTCAGCGGGTGTCATCAGGCGTTGAATGGACTCCCAGAAGACGAAAGCAATGACCACGGAAAGGACGAGACTGTTCACAAAAGCGGCTATAAATTCGATTTTAAGATAACCGTAAGTCTTGCGCTCGTTTGCGGGACGGCGGGAAATCTTCTCTGCCCAATAAGTGAAACTCATGGCGGCAATGTCGCTTAGATTATGGACCGCGTCGGAAATTAACGCCATGCTGCCGATGATGATCCCGAAAGCCATTTCAAAGAAGACGATTATCCCGTTGATAATCATGGCAATAATCAGATTGGCAAGCGTCGCCTGCTGGTTATGATTGTGATGATGACTCATGATATTGATCTTTATTTTATGCTAGGTCATTATAAATCCGTATGCCATTCCGGCAATGGTTGAAAGCATTACGACTATAGAGCAGTAAACAATAGTTTTTTTAATGCCCATGATGGCGGCGATGGCAATCATGCTGGGCAGCGAAAGCGCCGGTCCGGCCAGAAGCAGAGCCAGGGCCGGTCCCTGGCCCATACCGGAACCAATGAGCCCCTGTAAAATAGGAACCTCAGTAAGTGTTGCAAAGTACATAAAAGCGCCAACAATGGAGGCGAAGAAGTTTGCCCACAGCGAATTGCCGCCGACAAGACTTTGGACATACTGTTCGGGAATTAACGCCGGATGGCCGGGACGTCCGAGAAGAAAACCGGCTACCAGTACGCCACCCAGCAAAAGCGGCAGTATCTGTTTGGCAAATCCCCATGTGGAATCCACCCAGCTTTTCAATTCCTCTTTGGCAAACCATTGCCTGAGCATTACGGCTAAAACAATCATCAGGGCAATTACGAGATACCATTTAAGGCTGAAAATCGTTCGCCAGACGATCCCATCGCTTTCGGTCGGTCGTGCGAACGAAGCGAACACAAGAATCAGCACCATGGTCAGCATATACAACGCATCCTGCCATAGGGCCCGTCCTTTTCCGTCATCTTCGGGAAGAAATAGTTCGCCTGTTTCACGATTAGCGTCATCTTTACGGAAAATGAACGCCATCAGCAAACCTGTCACCACGGCAAAAACGACGGCTCCGATAGCGCGCGCCAATCCCAACTGCCAGCCGAGTACTTTGGCGGTCAAAATGATGGCCAGCACGTTGATGGCCGGACCGGAATACAAAAATGCCGTGGCGGGGCCGATGCCTGCGCCGCGCGTATAGATTCCCGCAAAAAGAGGAAGCACGGTACAGGAACAGACCGCCAGTACCGAGCCGGAGATGGAGGCGACTGAATACGATAGAATTTTATTGGCCTTTGCGCCAAAATACTTGAGCACCGCCGCCTGCGAGACAAAAACGCTGATTGCGCCGGCAATAAAAAAGGCGGGAATCAGGCAGGTTAGCACATGCTGACGCGCATAATCCTGAAGCATCATAAACGCTTCCAGACCGGATTGTCGTATGAGAACGGAATCCCAGGGGATATAATATGCTCCCAGGAATATCCCGACAATCCACAAGAGTTTTTGCCATTCTTTCATCAATTGTTCCTTATAATGCGGTGCACTTCATTCACCTGTTTATTTTTTAGCGGTAAGAGAACCCTTTAGTTTTTTCAATTCACCCCATATTTCGGTATCGCCGACGAACGTTTTTGTGTCTTTGGCAGAATATCTGATGACGCAGGTCGGCGTGGCTCTCACTTTATTGTCTTTGGCGATGGCAGTCAGGATCGGGAAGACGGATTTTTCGTCCAACGGTTTAAGCTTTATATTTTTTTCCTTTATGAAAGCTAGCAGCCCGATTTCTTCCTGAATGTGCCTTCCCTGAGCGGCTTCAAAAAACAAATTCCTGACATTAAAAATATTATCCGCGCTGGCATCCGCATTGGCCGCATAAAGATAATACTTGGCGTAAACAGGAGTCGCTTGGGCAAAGGGAACATCGACAAAAGTAATTTTTACCTTGCCGGTTGCCAGCAATTCTTTCAATAGCGGTTCGGCTTTGGTGTCAATACGGCGGCAGGGCGGACAGAAATAATCAGTAAACATGATTATTTCATAATGTCCTTTGCCTATTGAGGGAACAGCATTTTCGTTGATCTGTCCGAACGCAGGGGTAACGGAACCGGAAAAAGTCAATAAAATGGTCAAATAACCCGCGATACTGAACAACAATAACGGCAACTTATATAATCTGAACATCGGAAAACTTACCTCCCCTAGAAAATATAGCCATATCCGGCGGCGGTTTTCCCGCCACGCGGAAGGAACTTCGTAGTTAATTAAAAACGATAAAATTAACATGACTGAAAACGCCAGACAAAAAGGACAGTAAACATCGTTTTCTATCTGAAAATAATACAGATAAACTTCAACGCCCAGACCGGCTGCCAGCAGCGCCCGGACAAAAGACATTTGTTTGAAAGCCGCAAAAAGGATGATGGCGGACATGTAAGTGATACCGACCCATTTGAGATCCATTCCCAAAATGTCGCCCTGAAGATAGCTGCATGCCGTATCACAATAGTCGTAATACGCCATCAAGCCAATGCCGATCAGCGCCAGTGCGATCGTAATGATATGGCGATTTTTTTTGATAAGCTCAACGATGTTCATTACAACGTATCCCCAAGCGTTTACTTTTGTTCACGTTTCCTCGGTCTAACTCCCTTTAATCTATTCACTATCAGCATATGAAGTCAATAATTTTGCGCATAAAAATGAAGTCTTCGAAAGCTAACCTTTCAGCCACCCTTTTATCTGTTCCAGCGACGGAAGTTTGCCCGCAGCCTTCACGTCGCCATTAACAACCAGCGCGGGTGTGGTCATGACGCCGTAGGTCATTATTTTTTTGAAATCTTCGATTTTGGAAATATCCGCATCAATGCCTTCTTTCGACGCGATATCTCGCACCATTTCCTCCAGTTTATGGCACTTTGCGCACCCCACGCCCAGTATTTCTATTTTCATTATTTTCTCCTTTGTCAGAATTTAGGTGTTGCATGCATCGGTAGCGGCCTTGTTATACCAGCCCCGCGAGCGGTTGCAGATATTGCAGACCGACAGCATCACGGGCACTTCCACCAGAACACCGACCACACAGGCAAGCGCCGCACCGGAACTTGGTCCGAATAGCGTAATGGCCACAGCCACGGCTAATTCGAAAAAATTACTTGCCCCAATGAGCGCGCCGGGAGAAGCTACATTATGCTGCACCTTGAAGAATCGCATCAGCATGTACGTCAGACTGGAATTGAAATAAACTTGAATAATGATCGGAATGGCGATCAGGATAACGGCAATCCATTTTGTGGTGAGGTTTTCCGCCTGAAACGCAAATATCAGAACAAGCGTCAAAAGCAGCGCCACCACCGTTACCGGATGAAACTTGGGCAAGAATCGCGTTTCAAACCACTCAGTGCCGTATTTTTTTAAAAGGAATTTTCTCACGATAAATCCCGCCGTCAGAGGAATGACAATGAACACAATCACCGAAATGAGCAACACATTGAAAGGAACAACGACATCTGCCACGCCCAGAAGAAACATGACAATCGGCGCGAAGGCCAGCAGCATGATTAAATCATTCACTGCCACCTGCACCAGCGTGTAAGCAGGATCGCCTTCGGTCAGATACGACCAGACAAAGACCATGGCCGTGCAGGGCGCCGCTGCCAGAATAATCAAACCAGCCATGTAGCTTTTGGCTGTTTCAGGATCAATCCAGACAGAAAATATATTCTGGATGAAGAGCCACGCCAAAAAAGCCATGCTGAATGGTTTCACCAGCCAGTTTACAAATAATGTTATCAGCAACCCCTTCGGTTTTTTCGCCACATTTCCAAGTGAGCCGAAATCAATTTTCAGCATCATCGGGAAAATCATCAACCAGATTAAGACAGCAATAGGCACATTAACCTGCGATCCTTCGCCGAATTCCATTGCGCTAAGTGACGCCGTTATCTCGGGCAGCAATTTTCCCAAAGCGACGCCGACAACCATACAAACCAGAACCCAGATGGTGAGGTAGCGTTCAAATACATTGAGCCGCCTGGGTTCGGCGACCTGTTTGCTTTGTTCATGAATTTTCGAAGCCCTATCTTTCATCAGCGGTTTCCTTCCCTCATTAATATTATTTGAAAATATACGGGCCGTTTTTACTCCATTTTTTCAGCGGCCTCGGCCAGCCACTGCCGGATTTTATTTTTTTCCGGCACGCTGCCTACCGCGACCACTTTCCCGTTGATAATCAGCGCGGGGGCACCCATGACGCCATACCTTCCGATTTCCTTTATGTCGGTCACATGCATCAGATCGCCGGCCAGGTTCATTTCAGCCATCACGTCGCGTACGTTCGTTTCCAGAGAAGAACACTGTGCGCAGCCCGGTCCCAGAATCACAACCTCCAGCCCGACAATCGGTTCTTCCTCCACGTCTTGGCCGATGGACTTTTTATATTCGCGTAACAGCGCCTTGCCATAGGCCTGTTTGATGGAAGAGGGGATATAGTTTCGTTTTTCGACACGGCTCAACAGCTCCGCGATAATTTCCCCGTCCGTTTTGCCATTGGCCCATTCGACGATGGCTGTGAGGGCAGATTCCAGGCCGACAACTCCCGTCGATCTTCCTTCCACCCGAATCTGCGTTATCGTGTTTTCCATTATCAATATTCCTATCTCAGAATACGTTATGCTTTTTTGCAAGCGGTGTGCCTTTTGACTTCCGGCAGATTCTTTTCCATTTTACGCAGCGCCGAATCATCGCACAGCCAGTGCCGGAGATTGCCCAGAATCGCCGCCGCGTAAGGATTTGAACTGCCGTAATCCAGCGCGTAGTTAACCCACAAGCCCTCCTTGCTTCCCCTAACCATCACGGCCTTTTCCAACACTTTCATGTGTTTGGAAACAGCCGGTTGAGGGATGGATAGAAGCTGTTGAAGCTCGCAGACGCAAAGAGGTTTGTTCTGAAGAAGTTTAATCATTCGCACCCGGTTTGGATCGGAAAGCGCTTTCATTACATTAATAAAATCGTCCATAAAGCATCATCCAGATATATTCTTATTTTGGAATATAGTTCTTCGGCCTGCTCTTGTCAAGGTAATTATTATAGCATGATCATATCGCGTGAAGATCAGCATCCGGTTTTGTTTTGCCCTTCTGCTGCTTTTAAGGTATGATCGCTCTCCAAAAGGCAGGCATTATGGCTAAAATATTAATCGTTTATCATTCACAGAGCGGCAACACCCAAATGATGGCCCATGCCGTTGCCGAGGGGGCAAGGTCCATCGAGGGCGTTGAGGTGATTTTAAAGAAAGCGTCTGAGACCACGACGGAAGATTTGTTGTCCGCCGATGGCCTGGCTATCGGCACGCCGGAAAATTTCGGTTACATGTCCGGAATGGTAAAAGATTTTTTCGACCGCACCTATTATGCCGCGCATGAAAAGGTCTTTCGTAAACCTTTTGTGATATTTATCAGCGCCGGAAATGACGGCAGCGGCGCGTTGAGAGCCGTCGAACGCATTGCGCTGGGTTATAAATTCAAGACCGTTTTTGCGCCGGTGATCGCCAAAGGAAAAATTACGCAGGGAATTCTTGATCAGTGCTTTGAGCTGGGCGCCACCATTGCCGGCGGCTGCCAGCTCAAAATATATTAAGATATGAAGAAAAGGAGCTTGTTGTTGATTTTATGAGGATCCGCGATGTTTTTTGACCACGTAACAATTTGTTTGCTCCGGTGAACTCCTCGAAACACCCTAACCTTTATCGAATTTCCTTCCTGAACTCCTTGTGTTTGTATATTTCCATCAATTCCTTATCGGACATTTCATTATAGCCTTTCCAGCCGCTGTGAAGAATTCGTTCCAGGAATCTGAGGCTTTTTTCTGCCGTCAGGCCGTTTAAATCAGCGGCTACCAGCTTTTTAATCATATCTTCTCTGCTTATTTCTTTCTGTGCCATAGGCCACTATCCTCCTTGTATAGAAAAATACTGCAAGGCTTTCATTCTTCCATAAAAGGTTTTACAAGAGAATCCCATTCCGTTTTGCTCTTCACCTCTTGATTAAGAAAAGCACACGCAACATGCTCTTCATCATCTATAGCGCCTACACAACTTCCATATTTTTTGTTTTCACTGACATCAAAAAGACTCACGGTCTGATAACCGCCCGATTGAAAAGACGTTATATAGATAAAACATTTATTCAGCCTGGTGTTGAAATGATTTTTATAGGTCAGTTTATCACCAGGATAATTTTGCTGATACGCTTTAAACCATTCTTCAGCCTGGTTGCCGCATTTCTCCAGTAATCCGTATTTTTCGCTCAGGTCCTGGTTCAATGCGGATGGTTGTTCGGGGGGCTGATTCCGACCGCATCCGGCCGAAAATATTGTGAAAAAAAATATTAGAAGAGCGACCCAATATGTTCTTTTCATTTCACAGTACCCCTCAATCGTCATATTAAGAAGTTATTTTCTGCTCGTCGAATAGATCATAGCATGATTCGTTTTTATTGGAAGAAGAAAAATACAGTGTTTGTTCAGATAACCTTAAAGCCGAGAACCGCTGCTTAAATGAATCGTTGAAAATACTGAACGTATTTGTAACCCGTAAAGAACAATAAAATTTTATGGAAACAGGTCTGTTTTATTTCATTTTTTCCAGCATGTCAGCCATCATTCTATGGATCAGGTTGATGGCTTTGAGTGGGCGAACCATGACTTTGAATGCTGTAATCTTTCCGTCGGCGTTCCAGGTGAGCATGTCGACGCCGTTAACGGTGATTCCGTCTATGACGGTGGTAAATTCCAGAACGGCATTGTTGCCGGAGGCGACTTCTCTCAAATATTTGAAGCTGTCATTGACGAAAACATGAAGCGCTGCGGTAAGGTAAAGCGTGGTGATCAGTTTTCCCTCCTGGGGCGTGTGAACAACAGGGGAATAAAACACAACATTATCAGCCAGAATGTCATCCAATCCGGCTGCATCTTTTGTTTTGAGTAATTTGTGCCATGCGGCCACGGTGTCTTGAATCATGAGCAAATCCCGCAGAAATATTTTTTCGACGCATCGAGAATCTTATGGACTAAAATATACCTCATTTCGTTTTTTATGCAATAAGAAAATCCTCGTGCGGAGTCGTTAACCGGATAAAAAAGATGCCGTTATTTACATTCGAGCATGGTGCCCCGGCAGTTGGCGGCGCCGCAGAAACAGGCGTATTCTTTTTTGAGTTTTGCTGTTTTACGGGAGTCGATGATCAGGCTGTAATCGTAAGAAAGTTCTTCGCCTGTTTTTATATCCCGCAATGCTTTAAGGAAAACGCGATTGCCGTCCTGTTCTGCTTCCAGATTTGGCTTGCATGAATGATTAATCCATCTCGCGGAATTGCCGTTGTACTTGGCGTCGATGACGTGCCCGTCATCCAGATGAAAATAGAAGGTGTGATGGGGTTGGCTTTTGTCGTGCGGGTGACGGGCCAGAGCTTTTCTCCAGGTGATGATTTCGCCCTTGTATTCCAAAAGCGTTTCACCGGCCTTGATGGGACGAACGGCAAACACTCCCCTGCCGTGAATGCCAGATTGGCGTACCTGAATACGGCGTCTGCCGTTCGATGATGATTTGACATCAACCTTTTTTGTATTTGATCTTCTTATTTTTTCATGTCCCATGTATCTATGACCTGCCGAATGATTCATTTTGTGAGCGTGTATACAAAAGGTAAACCTGATGGTCAAGATGAAATTTGCTTAAAAGCAGATCATGGTCGCGGTATCAGGCTTTTGCTTCTAAAAATCTTTTCCTTTGGCCGGGAGAAAATCTTTCTATTGCATACCGCAGCATGGTGCGGGGCATGGTCCGGCAATGCTTTCGTAAGAAAAGTTCAGCGGTCTCGAGATCGCGTTTGCCGATTTCACGCAACATCCAGCCCGCAGCTTTGTGAATTAAATCTTCCTTATCTTTTAGCAGAATTTCTACGGTCTGCAGCGAATCATCGAACTGATTATTTTTGATGAAATAAAAAGTTGAAAGTACGGCAATGCGCCGCTCCCATAGATTTTGGGACTTGGCAAGTTTATACAGCGGTTTTCTGCTTTTTGTAAAAAGATACCTTCCCACAATGTTGGGCGCGGAAAGATCCACCAAATCCCAATTGTTGATGTAACGTGTATTTGCCAGGTAGAACTCATAAATTTTATTTTTCGCTGATTCATCAGCCGTGGCAAAGGCGTTGACAAGGGAGATAAGGGCGAAGAGCCTGATTTCATGATAAGGTGATTTCAGAAGGAATAAAACTTCTTTGAACGGTAATACTTTATATTCCCTGGCCAGCCTTCTCACCGCGGGAACACGAATACCCAGAAAGATATCTCCTTCGCCGTATTGTCCCGGACCGGTTTTGAAAAATCCCTGCAAAAAACGGGCGTCTTCCTGATTGCCCATTTCCTGCAGGCGTTTGCTGATTTCATTCGCGTTCATGATTTTTGATTTTTCGGCAGATAGTCTTCGCGCACGGGAGAAAAGACTTCAATGGCGACAGCGTCTTTCAGAATTTCGGCGCCGTGCTCCACATTGCCCGGGATGCACCAGCAGTCGCCTTCTTCAACATCGAATACCTGATCGCCGATGGTCAGACGGATTCTTCCTTTCGTGAGATAACCGGTCTGTTCATAAATGTGCGCGTGTTTGGGCAACACCGCGCCGGCATCCAATCTGAATTCGGTAAAAAGAGTCTTCTTCCCGTAAACAAGCGTTTTGAGTTTTATACCCGGCAATACGTCTTTAAATCCATCATCATTTGCTTTGTAAAACAATAGCCGTCTCCTCTTTATTTCCATAATTTCAATGAATGCACAATATTCTGACCGATTATCGGGTTTGAAGAAAGAATTTATTCATATCTTTGGTGACGATTTTCAGCCATTTTTTACGCATGTCTTCTGAACTGGTCACCATGACATTGAATATCCGGCGATGAAAGCGTGTGATGCCGCAGAGACCGAAGATGCAATTCTTCCAGATGGTTTCCAGGGGATCGCCGAAGGTTTCTTTTTCTCTTCGGGTTTTCGTATTTGATGTATTGTAAACCAGCGCGGCTTTAGCTTTGAGTAAACCATTGGGAACGCCTTCCCCCGAATCGCCTTCCAGAAATTCGTAAGCCACACCGGGACGAATGACGCGATCCACCCAGCCCTTCAGGATAGCTGGGGGCTGTCCCCACCAGTTGGGATGCACTATGATGATTCCATCGGCGGAAGCGATTTCTTTACAATGTTCTCTTATTTTCGCGGGCAACGTGGCGTCTTCACGTATTTCTTTTCCTGATAGTAGCGGATCGAATTTTTCTTTATACAAATCGTGAAAAAAAACTTTGTGACTATTTGCTTTCAGCGCTTTCACCGCCGTAAGCGCAATGGCGTGATTGAAACTTTTAGGATCAGGATGGGCGAGGATGACGGAGATTTGCATTTAATATTACCATTAATCTTCATATGGTCCGAGGAATCGTTCGCCGTTGAAATGAATCAAGTGCGTAGGTGATTCGGCAACCCAAACCTCGGTTTCCCAGGAAATGTCTGTTAAGTATTTCAACATGGCGTGTCGATCAAGAAAAGCTGTAACAAAAACCAGGCCGGCTGAAGATTTGGAAAACAATTTTTTTAATTCCTGTCTTCTTTTGGGATTAACCGGCCCGTGACTGGTTACAGCTTCAATGAGAACGAGCCAGTTCTTTTTTATATGATGTACAACAACATCAGGCATCTTGCCGTGTTCTTCTATCGTGACACCTAATGTTGCCACAGCTTTTGCGTCGTAAAGAGACCATTTTGATTGAGTATCTCCCACATATATAATTTTGCCGCCGGGAGTAAACAAGGCACAGAAATCCTCAATGATTTTCTTTACCAGAACATTTTGCCCACCCGGCGAAAGTTTGATTTTCTGGCCATCCGGTAGAATGACAGGCAAACGCTGCATTTCTCTTTCCCGCTCGTAAAGTTTTGTAAGCGTTTTTACTTTGCGTAAGTATTTCTGGAGATTTTTATTCCATCCCGGCGTATCGAAACTCCGCAGCAATTTCAGAGCAGACAGCTCAATTTGATAAACAGCTTTGGGGCTGTTTGTTGGTCTGGATGGTTTGTCCGGATTGGCAACTATTAACGCGGCTTGCAGAAATTGATGAACAGTTTGCCGACGTACTGTTTCACGGGTATTCGGGGCATATTTTTTTCCGTAGTGTTCAGAAAAGAAATCCATCATAGGCGTGATACCCATGAGTGGTTCACCTGCGTCCACCCATTTGCTTTCAGGCTCAAGGGCAAGCAAAGAAAGGAGTGTCAGCGCCGATCGTTCATTTAGCTGTTGCCTGGGCAAGCCCAGGGCCGTAAGTATATTTAAAGCGTCCTTTATTTTTTGTTCGGTTTTTTTCTTGTTCACTTTTTTAGGCACAGTTTCCACACTCCTCTTTTATGATGTCGTCAATAGCCTTTTGATCCGGCATTTGTTCCCGCACACAATCTCCAAATTTTATAAGCTGTTTTTCAGTAGGATAGGGAATCTTACGTAAATCTGTAGCGTTAACCTGCGTATGACCGCTAAATAGTCTAAAATATTGATCAACAACCGAAGAGTTCAGATAGAGGGCAAGCCCTTTTGCCAGTGTTCCGGGTAAGCCTTTGTCATTCCGATGAAAATAATTAACGTGATTCTCAAAGCTTACAAGAGGAGCATCAATTCTTGAAGGATCGAATATGGCTGCCATAAGACGGCGTTTCTGTTCTTTTGAGGAGAATCTTTTGATTAGAACGTAATAACCCTTTTCTAAGAAAAGATCAGACGTCTCATCCGATTTAATGATGGCATTTGGTTTTTTACCTGTTTTCAGAGGCCAGCTAATGAAGCCTTCTTGAAAATGACCGGGATATATTAATGGCGCGGTGTTTTCCTGTGGGTGCTGACGCAGATATTCCTTTGCTCTGAAATCCACAGTGCGTCCAGTAGAAACACTTAAATTCAGCTTGTCCAGAGTTGATTTGAAACACTGCATTTGATTCATAATGTTGATAGTGCTGTCATCAATGCCGAGATGAATAAAATAATCCCGATCATCTGGATGTACAATTTGGTCATAAGGGATGGTGAGAGTGTTCGCGTTATTGAAATCGTCGCTTTCCGATGCTGAAACGATAACCTTGTTAGGATTACTTTTGTTTCGTATGGCGTAATAGATAATATTCTCCTGTAAAACGTTATCATCGCCGAAAACCTTATTACGAGAGGTAAACACATGAATGTGTCTGAGATTCAACATATCCAGAAAAGCAATACGAAATTTTTTAAAATAAGGCCCGTTACAAAAACTTCGCGGTGTAATGGCGACTATCTGCCCATCCGGTTCAAGTAAGCGCACAGACAGCCACACAAAAGCGGCGTAAAGATTTGCTACCTCAATGCCTGCTGAATAGAGCATAGTTCTTGTTTCTGTCTCGCCGTTGATTTTCTTGTAGGGTGGATTAAGGATAACGTGAGTGAATCGGTTGATTGGTGCCGAAAAAAGTGATTCTTCTGTTTCGGAAATTGCGGAAGAAATAAAATCATCCTCGTTGATCATTCCTGTGAAGGGCACTTTTTTATCTTTACATAACTCTGCGCACTGATTCATTGTTTCTTGAAGATAACGCAAAATAGCTCTATCTGTTTCATAGGCAGCGACTTCTATAGAAGCCGGCAGTGCTTTCTGTGAAAGTAATTTCTTCACACAAGTTGCAAACAAAACGCCTGCGCCTGCGCCGGGGTCAAGAATTCTGACTTTTTTTGTTCTTGGTTCAAACAAGGATGACATGAAATCGGCAATTGGGACAGGAGTGAGGAATTGGCCAATCTCCAAACGATCAGTTCTGCTCGTCGCAGCATTAAATGATTGACGAACATAATCCAGCTTATTTAAAGATTCAGTCTTCATAAAAATCACTGGATTCCCGATCAGGTCGGGAATGACAAAAAAAGAATATGCGTATTTATTACTTAGCCAGCAACTTTTCCAGCGCGGGAAATACTTTGCTCAAATTTTCCGGCTGGGAACCGCCGGCCTGGGCCATGTCGGGACGGCCGCCGCCGCTGCCGCCAACCAGGGGCGCCAGTTCCTTGATGATGTTGCCGGCATGATATTTACCGGTTAAATCCTTGGTCACCATGCAAAGCAGCATGACTTTTTCGCCGGCCTTGCTGCCCAGAAGAATGATGCCGGAGCCCAGCTTGTCGCGCAGTTTGTCGCCGAAATCACGCAATGTTTTGGCATCGGTGATGTTGACTTCCGTCGCCAGCACTTTCACGCCGCTGATTTCTTTTGCCTGACCGAGCAGGTCGCCGGAATCCTTGGCGGCGAGCTTTCCTTTGAACGTTTCAATTTCTTTTTCCAGTTCTTTAACGTGTTTTTGCATTTTTTCGGCGCGGTCATAAACTTCCAACTGACTCGCTTTGAACAATCCCGCCGCGCGTTTCAATTCTTCTTCAGCTCGTTGGAAGTGTTTGAAAGCTTCTCTGCCGGTGACGGCTTCAATTCGGCGTACGCCCGCTGCAATGGCTGATTCATGAACAACTTTCAAAAGACCGATATCGCCGGTGCGTTTCACATGCGTGCCGCCGCAAAGTTCCATGCTCATTTTGCCCATTTTCACAATGCGCACAGTTGCGCCGTATTTTTCATCGAACACGGCCGTCGCGCCGGTTTTGAGCGCATCTTCGAGCGCGCAGACTTCCGTTTTGACATCCACATTTTTACGGATCATCTCGTTGGCGATTTCTTCAATCCGCTTCATCTCCTCATCGCTGATTTTGGAAAAATGGGTGAAGTCGAACCGCAATCCTTCCGCCGTGACCTGCGAACCGGACTGCTTGATGTGATCCCCGAGAACCGCTTTGAGGGCAGCCTGCAAAATATGCGTGCCGGAATGGTTGGCGGCAATGGCTTTTCGTCTTTCTTCGTCAACAACCAGTTTTGCCTTTGCACCAACTTTAATTTCACCCTTGCTGACCACGCCTTTGTGCACGATGAAATTCTCGACGGGCTTTTTCGTATCTTCGACGGTGAAATTAAATCCGGCCCCCTTGAGGAAACCGGTATCTCCGGTCTGACCGCCGGCTTCTCCGTAAAAAGGTGTATTGTCCAGAACGATTTCCGCCTGCTGACCTTCAGCTGCTGTTTCCACCGGTTTGCCGTCAACAAATATCGCCCTGACTTCCGCATTGTCTTTTTTGATTTTTTCATAACCGCAGAATTCAGTGATAACACCGGAACTGGAAACTTTGAGATAGCATTCAGCCACCGCTTCTTCGCCGCTGCCCCTCCAGGCGCCGCGGGCTCGTTCGCGCTGCGCTTCCATTTCTTTTTCAAAGCCTTCATTGTCCAGCGTAAAACTGTCGCGTTTGACGATATCCGCCGTCAAATCGGTGGGGAAACCGTAGGTGTCATAGAGTTTGAAAACCAGTGTGCCGGGAAGAACCGATTTGCCCTCTTTCTTCAGAGCTTCCGTTTCTTCATTCAGAATGCGCAGACCTGCATCAAGTGTTTCCATAAAACGCTGCTCTTCATTTAAAATCATTTTGGTGATGAAGGAGGCTTTCTCCACCAGATCGGGATAAACGCCTTTCATCATGTCAATGACGACCTGCGCGCATTCATTCAGGAACGGTTTATTGATGCCGAGCATTTTGCCGTGGCGGGCGGCACGGCGCAGAATTCTTCTCAAGACATAACCGCGTCCCTCGTTGCTGGGCGTGATGCCGTCGCCGATTAAAAAAGTAACCGCGCGGCTGTGATCGGCAATGACCCGGATGGAAATGTCGTCTTCAGTATTCTGGCCGTAAGTCTTGCCCGATATTTTTTCCACAAACCTGATAATCGGTGTGAACAGGTCGGTGTCGTAATTGCTTTTCTTGCCCTGAATGACGGCGGTGAGCCGCTCCAGACCCATGCCTGTATCGATGTTGGGTTTGGGCAAAGGGGTCAGCTTCCCGCTCTCATCGCGGTCGAACTGTGTAAAGACGAGATTCCATATTTCCAGATGACGATCGCAATCGCAGTGGACATCGCATTCCGGACGGCCGCAGCCTGTGCCTTCGCCTTGATCAAACAGGATTTCAGAACAGGGGCCGCAGGGGCCGGTTTCGCCCATCATCCAGAAATTGCTTTTCTCACCCATGCGAACGATGCGATCCGCGGGAACGTTCATCTTTTTATTCCAGATTTCGAAAGCCTCATTGTCATCTTTGAAAATTGTTATCCAGAGTTTTTCTTTAGGAAGTTTGACGACGTCAATCAAATATTCCCATGCCCAGGCGATAGCTTCTTCCTTGAAATAATCGCCGAAGGAAAAATTGCCGAGCATTTCGAAAAAGGTATGATGACGGGCGGTGACGCCGACGTTTTCCAGGTCGTTGTGTTTGCCTCCGGCGCGCGCACATTTCTGGCAGGTTACCGCCCGGGTGTAGCCCCGGTTTTCCAGCCCCAGGAACGCATTTTTAAACTGAACCATGCCCGCGTTGGTGAAAAGCAGCGTGGGGTCGTCTTTGGGGATCAGCGATGAACTCGCCACGATCGTGTGCCCCTTGCTTTCAAAAAATTTTAAAAAACTTTCCCTGATTTCATTGCCCGTCTTCGCCATCAATATCTTCCTTTTTTATCATCCTTAGTTTATTTAGAATCAGTCCCGGCGGGAAACCTCGTCCCATCAGGCTCTGAAAAATCTTTTGTTTTTCCTTAACATCCAAAGCAGCCGATTGGTTTTTTGCAGTTTTCTTTTTAATTAATATTTCAAGCGCTGCTTCTTCCGGCAACTCCTCACGCGCCTTTTCAATGGATGAATCGGTCAGTTCGGCGGCGACACCTTTTTCCCGCAAGCTCGCGATGATCTTCTTGTTTCCCCAGAGTTTGTTGACGGCAAGATTGCGCGCCCACTGGTTTGCAAAAGACGCGTCATTGAGATACTTCAAATCGTGGAGTTTTTCCAGTGTTTCTTTAATGACAACTGCGGGAAAACCTTTTTCCCGCAGCTTCTTATCCAGCTCTTTTTCCGAGTGCGGCCGCAAAGACAAAAGACGAAACGCCTTTTGCTTTGCCGCCTCTAAATCCAGAACTTTCACTTCTCCTCTTCCTGATCTTTGGGCAGGGCGCCCAGTTTGACGCGGACCTCGTTTTCGACCTGCGCCAGCACATCGGGATTCTCCTTGAGGAAAATTCTGGAGTTATCCCTTCCCTGGCCGATGCGGTCGCCCTTGTAGGAGTACCACGCGCCGCTCTTTTCAATGATGCCGTTTTCCGCCGCCAGATCCAGCACGTCGCCTTCCTTGGAGATGCCTTCGCCAAAGATGATGTCGAATTCTGCTTCCCGGAAAGGCGGGGCCATCTTGTTTTTGACAACCTTGACTTTAGTTCTGAAGCCGATGACATCCTGACCGTTTTTGATGGACGTCATCTTGCGGATATCGAGGCGCTGGGAGGAATAGAATTTCAGCGCGTTGCCGCCGGTGGTCGTTTCGGGATTGCCGAAAAAGACGCCGATTTTCATACGCAACTGATTGATGAAAATCACGGTGGTTTTGGATTTGCTGATCGAACCGGTGAGTTTGCGCAGCGCCTGCGACATAAGCCGTGCCTGCAAACCCATCTGGGCATCGCCCATGTCGCCTTCCAGTTCCGCCTTGGGAACCAGCGCGGCGACGGAATCCACCACCAGCACATCCAGCGCGCCGCTGCGCACCAGTGTTTCCGCGATTTCGAGTGCCTGCTCGCCGGTATCCGGCTGGGAGATCAGCAAGTCGTCGGTGTTCACGCCGATTTTCTGGGCGTAGCCGACGTCCAGAGCGTGCTCGGCGTCAATGTAGGCGGCGATGCCGTTCTTCTTCTGTGCTTCGGCGACGATATGCAGCGCGAGCGTGGTTTTCCCGCCGGATTCCGGTCCGTAAATCTCTACCACACGGCCGCGCGGAACACCAAACGTTCCCAGCGCGATATCGAGGCTCAGCGAGCCGGTGGAAATCGCCGGAACATCCACTTTTTCCGAGCCGCCCAGTTTCATAATAGAGCCCTTGCCGAACTGTTTTTCTATCTGAGAAATCGCCAAATCAACGGCCTTTGATCTATCCATGTCTGCCATAATGCAATGCCCTCCTTCATCCTGTTATTTTTTATAAATTAAATTTACTTATTTTTTCAATTATTTAGTCATGCCAGCGTAGGTCGGCATCCAGTTTTATTCATCGTTTAACTTAAACTCTGCCAGTTTTGTGTAAACAGCGCCCTGCGGAGAAAGATTGCTTTGAAATAAAAACAATTTATCGGCGGTAAATTCTCCGGCTTTGAATGAATCATGTTTTTTCAGCGCTTCGCTCATTCCCGTGATGTCGCGGGGATCTTTAATCCGTGCCAGCGTCAGATGCGCCTTGAAAGATCGGTCTTCCGCGGGGAAACCGATTGCCGCGAAATCGCCATCGAGTTTTTTCTGAAGATTGATAAGACGTTCCACATCGCCGGTAATACCGCACCAGAGCACTCTTGGCCTGCGTGCATCAGGGAAGACACCCAACTCTTCAATCCTCAGATTTAGTTTCTGTTCGGCAACCACCCGTTTCTGCACGGCAACACGAATGCTATTGATATCCTCTTTGGAAGTATCGCCGAAAAATTTCAAGGTCAGATGCTGGCCCTGCGGCCTTGTCCAACTAAGCCTACCGCTGATTTCCCGTTTTAGTTTTTCCTGCAGACGGGAGATTCCATTAAGAATATCTTCCGGCGGTTCAATGGCCAGAAAGGCGCGGATATTTTTTTCGTTATCGGTCATAAACTACGTCTTTCCCTGAAGGTAATCTTTCAGCAAAAACAGCGCCGCTTCGGAAAATACTTCCTTGTTCATTTTACGATCCCATCGGTATGCGTAATGGCGGCAAATCGTTTGCTTGGAGTCTGCGACGGCCAGATAAACCGTGCCCACGGGTTTTTCCGGGCTCCCGCCGGTCGGGCCGGCAATGCCTGTGGAGGAAAGTCCCAGATCGGTTCCGGCAAGTTTGCGCACGCCTTCAGCCATCAGCCTTGCTGTCTCTCCGCTCACCGCTCCGTGCTTTTCAATAATTTCAGCAGGCACATCAAGCATGCTGATTTTGGCGGCGTTGCTGTAAGTGACCAACCCGCGTTCCAGATAATCGGAACTGCCGGAAACATCAGTGAGGCGACTGGTGATCAGGCCGCCTGTGCAGGATTCCGCCACCGCAATGGTCAGTTTCTTTTCGATTAAAAGAGCGGCGATTACTTCTTCCAGTGTTTGTTCGCCATAAGCGAAAATATAATGCTGCAGCCGCGCCGTGACTTCGTCCTGCGCTTGTTGCAGATTTTTCTGCGCTTCTTCCCGATGGTTGCTTTGCGCGATCAGAACGATATGATTTTCGGGAAACACCGGATAAAAGCCGATGCTGACACCCAACGACTGAAAATCGATATCCTTGACTTTGTCGTCCACGGCGGCTTCGCCCAGTCCGAAAGTCCGGATGGTATGCTTGACGATGTGCCGTTCGTCTTGCGGAAAATATTTACGCAACAGAGGTAAGACACCATTGGTAATCATGAGTCTGGCTTCGGCGGGCACCCCGGGAATCACAAAAATCAGTTTCCCATTTATCGGCAGGCAGAAACCCGGCGCCGTGCCTCTGGCGTTGGGGATGACTTCCGCTCCCTGCGGGAACATAGCCTGCTTGGCGTTGTTTTCCACCCAGCGGAAGTTGAATTTGGTAAAGATGTCTTTAATATAATTCAGAACGTTTTCATCCGTATGTAACGGAAGATGGAACGCTCTGGCGATGGCCTCGGTAGTAATGTCGTCGGCTGTGGGACCCAGCCCGCCGGAACAGATGACGGCGTCAGTCATGGCCAGCAGGTAGTCCAGACGGTTTTTGATGGCGGCGAAGTCGTCGCCTACGGACATGATGGCTTCCACGCTCCATCCCTGCTGATTAGCTTCGCGCGCGATGAAGGACGCGTTGGTGTCCGCAATGCGGCCGTTCATTAACTCATTTCCGATGGTTAGAATTCCGATTCTCATAAAACACCCCAAAACATCAAAAGCCACATTATCGCAGCGGCATAAATACCGGCGGCTACATCATCCGCCACGATTCCCCAACCGCCGGGGAATCCCTGCATGTTCTTGACGGGAAACGGTTTCCAGATATCAAAAATTCTGAAAAGGACGAACGCAGCGCATAAATTCAGGACATTGATCGCCACGGGCAGCATTGTTATCTGAAAACCGATAATTTCGTCAATGACGATACGCTGATCGTCTTTTCTTTTATAGATTTTTTCTGCTTGATCGGCGACGTAAAAAGAAAAAGCCAGCAATGCCAGAACAAACAATAATCGTAAAATCCAGGGCAGGGGAATGAAGGGCAGGCAAATCAACACGCCGACCAGCGTGCCCACCGTTCCCGGAGCGAAAGGCGCCAGGCCGGAGCCGAATCCCGTTGCCAGAAATGTAATCAGTTTTTCGTTCAAAATTGCTCCCGAAGAATGTTTTTGTGGTTTCATTTACTTACGCGATACAACCCCACGTCTCTGCCAACTACGTCGGCGGGATAGTTCCTCTGACGCTTCGAGCATCATTTCATTCGCTCTCAGCGAGAGTCACTATCGCTTCGCTCCTGGGATAATTTCCAATTCCGATAAATCGGAATTGGATAGTTCGGCTTACGCTTCATCCTCGTTGCACTCGTCTTCAGCTTGCCTCACTACGACTTGCGCTTCCAACTTCACTTTGCTCGTTTTCAGCG
>Ga0208459_1000772_pt1 | contig 32533 bp, 18 predicted proteins | sample AD_UKC087_MetaG_FD_184433 | JGI IMG/M metagenome (GOLD analysis project Ga0208459, IMG submission 184433) | Active sludge microbial communities of municipal wastewater-treating anaerobic digesters from USA - AD_UKC087_MetaG (SPAdes) (version 2) | ecosystem: Engineered > Bioreactor > Anaerobic >... | reverse complement strand
CGGGGAACGTTCAACGCCCAACTTCCAACGCTCAACGTTCAACGAAGCGGTTCGTTGAAAGTTGGATGTTGAACGTTGCGCGTTGGACGTTCGGATTACCCCTTTTGTTAATTATCAACGGCTTGCGCAGGCGGTTCCTGGAAAGGGCCAGTCGAACTTCGCGCGAGAAGTGCGATGCGCACGAATCAGCCACTTCGCTGGCCTCGAGATCGATGATGCGCTGCATCTCGGAGAGTTGGTCGTGGCCGAACCCCTTCTCAGCCAGCCCCTGCAACAGTCTCTTGCGGGTGTCCGGCGCGCTCCAAATCCGGCGCAACTCGTCCTCGTCGTGGAAGAACTCCGGCAGCCTGCCAAAGAGCAATTCCATGAACTGTTGCGCGCTCATGGGCGTGCCGTCGGGATGCCAGAAGCTCGTGCACGTCATGTGCTGGATGGTCCGCTCTTTGCCATCCGCCAGCTTCACCTTCACTTTCTTCCGGCACACGCACGGACGCTGACCGCACGTCGGGCAGGGTTCGGGCGCCTCGGGTGGTTCGGGCTCGCCATCCCACTCGGGGTCCAGGAAATGCTGGTGCGCCTTCACGAAGTCGTAAATCGTGAAGTAATCCTTCCCATCGAATAGCCGCGTGCCGCGCCCGATGATTTGCTTGAACTCGATCATCGAATTCACCGGCCGCATCAACACGATGTTGCGGATGTTCTGCGCATCCACGCCGGTCGGCCTTCGTCTCGGCTTCGTTCATGGCACTCTAATGTCGGCGCTGCTGCTGGCGCACACGGTAGAGCCGCTCAGTGAAACCTCCCTCTTTCTCGAAGGCTTCCGCTTGGGCCGCCAGTTGCCGGTTCAGGAAGTAGCATGCCAGATTCAGCAGCGAGAGCGCCGCGTTGGCCACAAGCTCCTCCGGCTTCGGCACAGACACACACGGACGTTCAGAGACATTCACGCCCTTCGACGCCTTGTGTCCGTCCGAGTCCGTCCGTGCCTTTCCCACCTCTTCCGCCACCCAGGCTCGCACCTCATCGAGCGTAGCACAGCGCCGTGCCTTGAAGCGCATCAGCGCCGGGTGGTTCGGCCGGTAGAGCGCCAATCTCCGCTGCCGAAGAAAATCCTCATAGTCCAGCCGCAATTCCTCTAGGCTGGCCCGCGCCACGTTGGTGAGCTTAAGTTCCATCTTCTTGGACGTCCCGCTGGCCTGGCTGCCCTCCGCAATATTTGAAGGTCGCACCTGTACCGAGCGAGTCGAGCAACTCGATTATGCTGCTGAGATAGTAATACAGAACAGCAGCCTCATGATTTTCGCGGGCACCTCGGCACTTTGGGCGGCGGGGGTGGCGGGGGTGCGTAGGCGGCGGCACATTTGTCCCATAGCTCCCATGCCCCGCAAAACGCGCGGGCGGGCCGCGGGGGAAACGGGCGGCATGGCCTGAGTGTGGGTCAAGGCTTCGGCGGGTGTCGGCGGCGATGTTGGAGGCGCGCCTGGAACATGCGCTCGCGCAGGCCGCCCTGTTCCAGGAAGTCTTTCTCCAAGCGGCGGAGCTGCTGGTCAATCAGGTAGTTCGCTTGGTGGATGAGGCAGATGGCGATGTTGGCCACCACCTCCGGCGGGCGCGTGTCCAGGAACTCGCGGTACAGCTCGTAGGTCTGCGGGACCACACGCCCGAGCCGGCGGACGTAGAGGGCTTCCCTGGAGTCCTTGTCCCACTCGCGGTGCTCGCGTACGCGGAGGTAGTCGCGGTAGTCGTCCAGCAGTTCCTCCAGGCTGGCGCGGGCGACACTGGTGAGCTTGATCTCGGTTTCCTTGGAAGTGAGGGCGGCTTTGCTGCCTTCGAGCAGGTTCTTCTTGCCGGAGCGCGCGGCCTGGATCATCTGGTCAATGGTGCGGTCGCCTTTGGCGAGATGCTTGTGCGCGAAGCGGAAGGTCAGGTCATACACCACCTCGGCTTTGTGGAACGAGTGAAGCGTCTGGTAATCGCCGCGCGGGGGGATGATCGGATGATCTTCATGGGAGGGATGGGAATCAGGCGACGGCTTTTCGCCCGGGGTCCCTTTCTTCGCATTATTCCCATCGTCGCTCATACCAGTTTCCTGATGCCCGCCAGCACCTCCGAGCTCCTCGCATCCAGCGCGGCGACTTCCTTTATGATCTCCTGCGGGTGGCGGTGGGTCACGGCCTCGCCGCCGTTGGGGTTCTTCTCATTTTCCTCAGCAAATCTGGTGGGCGATGCAGGATTCGAACCTGCGACCTACTCCGTGTAAAGGAGACGCGCTAGCCACTACGCTAATCGCCCAAGCCCTTCCCTGACCATAAACACCCACCCCTGCTTGGCAACTGAGAAAGGCGCTCCCCTTCTGGTTATCTGCGCCAATTCATGAAGCCGCAAAAGCCGGAGCGGGGACGGCTCGTCCCCAGCCAACACGAGTGAAGACGGTATTTGCCGGCGGCAGACAGGCGTCGCCGCTCCACTTCATGCATTGGCCCAGTCTGGTCATCTGCGCCTGTGCCGCGCCGTGAAGAATCTGACTATGATGGCCCGATTTCTCCGGCGAATCCCTGTTGCCGCAGTGCCTCGTAAAGCACGATGCCCACGCAGTTCGCCAGGTTCAACGACCGGGCCCGCGGGTGGAACATCGGCAATCGCAGCCACCACTCCCGGTGCGCCGCGAGCAGCGCCGCCGGCAACCCGGCGGTCTCGCGTCCGAACACCAAGTAATCACCCCGGGCAAAGGCCGCTTCCGCATAAAGCCGCGGGCCATGCGACTCGATGAACCAGAGCCTGGCATCGGATCGTACCTGGCCGCGGAACTCGGCCCAACTTGGCCAACGGCGCCACTCGACGTGCTGCCAATAGTCCATGCCCGCGCGCTGAAGTCGGCGGTCATCCAACTCGAAACCGAACGGCTCGATCAGGTGCAGGCAGGTCCGCGTCGCCGCGCAGAGCCGGGCTACGTTGCCGGTATTGGGCGCGATCTCGGGTTCGAGCAACACCACGTGAAACGGATCGGGTTGTGCCATAGTTGGCATTGCATGCGGCTCGGAAGCCTTAGGGTCTGTGCAAGAATCAATCGGAAGTAGTTTTTGCACAGACCCTTAACCCGGAATCATCCCAGCCCGGAATCGCTCCGGCCCGGTCGAGCCTTCCGCCCATACGTCACCTTCCACAAGACAAGCCCGTGCGCCGGCGCTGTCATGCCGGCTACGCGCCGGTCGCGGCACTCGAGAATCCCGCTCATGTCTGACGGCTTGATCTTCCCAAGCCCGACCTGCACAAGCGTACCCACAATGCCGCGAGACATCTTGTAAAGAAAGGCATCGGCCTCGATGATGAACGTTAGCATCGGCCCGTGCCGGCGCACGTCACAACGAAACACGGTCCGCACGGACGAGGCGCGTCCGTAACCGGGGTTGGCTGTGAAGGACTGGAAATTGCGCCGCCCGACGAGCGATACGGCCGCGGCGCGCATGGCGGCGGCATCTAGCGTGCGCGGGACGTGCCAGGCCCGGTGGCGCCAGAGAGGGTTCATCGCCGGATGATTCCAGACCAGGTAGCGATACTGCTTGCGCACGGCATCGAACCGGGCATGGAAACTCGGACGGCAGCGCGCGGCGCTCAGGACGCGGATATCCTCGGGCAAATGAGCGTTCATCGCCAAACGCAGCTTGGCGCCGGTCATCCGCCACTCATCCCGCGGCACGTCCAGATGCGCCACCAAGCCCACGGCGTGCACCCCGGCGTCGGTCCGGCTTGATCCGTGAACCCGCGGATGCGACGCGAACAAACGGGCCAGCGCTTCCTCAATGCGCTGCTGAACGCCAAGACCAGTCTTCTGGATCTGCCAGCCTTCGTACCCGGTCCCGTCGTAGGCGATCGTCAGCTTGAGACGAACCCGGGCACCGGTCACTGCTGGAACCTTCGCGCCCTGCTCAACCGCCCGTCGTCCCGACGCGCCGATGTGTCGGCTATCGAGGGTCGAATGCCCCGGGTCGGACATATGCTTCATTGCGATTCCCGATGCGAATCTCGAGTTGCGACTCCCGAGGGCTCGCCCAGACGCTGCCGAACCGCCTCGCACACCTGGTCGACCGAGATCAATCGCAGACACTCGAGGGGAGGCGCGTGAGAGCATCGGCTCTTGAGACACGGAACGCATGCCAACGGGTGTTGCAGGACGTGATCGACCTGGTCGTACGGCCCGGTGCGCCGGGGATCGGTCGGCCCGAAGAGGGCAACCACGGGCGTGCCCAGAGCAGCCGCCACGTGCATCGGACCGGTGTCGTTGCTGACAAGCACCCGACAGCGGCGTATCCACTCGACCATTTCCGGCAAGCTGATCTGCCCCGCCAGATTCACGCATCGATCCGGACGCCCGGCGCACACCGCCTCGGCCAGCGCACGGTCGCTGGCTGCCCCAAGCACCGCGAACCGAAGCTGAGGACACTCCTCCGCCAGACGCGCCACGAGCGCGGCGTAGCGCTCGGCCGGCCACCGTTTGTTCTCCCATCGCGCCCCGGGCGAAATGCCCACCCAGTCCATCTGACCGCCAGGCCAGCGCGCGCGGATTCGATCGGCGACCTCGACCCGCTCGGGCAGCCAGACGAAGTCGCGGTGGACAGGAATCTCGAGGAGCCTCAGCACCGCCAGATACCAATCCACCGCATGGGTCGTCGGTGAGGGGCGTGGGACGCGGATGTCGTAGAGGGCCGACGCCCCCTCCCGGGTGTCGTCCAAGCCGATCGTCAGACGCCCCCGCGCCAGCCAGGCGATCAGGCTGCTGCGCGCGAGCGCCTGGAGATCGATGACCAGGTCGTACCGCGCCCGGCGCATTCGGGCAAGTTCGCGCCCGGCATCGACCCAAATCCGGGGCGTGCGCCATCGGTGACGATCGAACGGAATCAACGTCGCCAGATCCGGATCGCCTTCGAGCAACGGCGCCAGGCCGGCGTCGATCCACCAATCCACTTGGGCGTCGGGCCGACGCTTCCTGAGCAACCGCAGCACGGGCAGCGCCTGCACTACGTCGCCCAGCGAGCTTGGCTTCAGGATCAGAATCTTCAAAACGGCAGGTCAGCGGACAGTTGCCGCCCAGCGATGCTGGACACGGCCGCGAAAAGGGCCGGGGGTTACGGGAAGAACATGTCCTGCCATTTGAGTTCGCATTCGCGGACCATCTGAAGACAGTAAGCGATGTCCCCGACATCGCGGTCGCCGTTGTTCGTGCCGAAGGAGAATTTGGCGCCGGCCTGCTTGGCGAGCTTGATGAAGCGCGGACTCGGCAGGCGGTAGCGGGCATTGATCTCGATGGCGACCTGGTGCTTCACAGCGGCGTCGATCACCCGGCGCATCCGTTCTTCGGTCCAGAGGGCGTCGTAGTCGGCGGCCAGAACGTCCGGCAGGAATGTGGGGTTGACGTAGATGTCGATCGGCTCGGTGCTCAGAATGCCCACGGCGCGGTCGACGAGCGTGTCCATGAAACTCTGCGGATCGTCCACAAACACTTCGTTCGGCATCCAGAGCCGCATCCGCCGCCCCTGATTGTCGGTGTAGGTCATCGAATCGGTGAAGACATAATCGAACCGGGCGATGGCCTCGCGGGAGAACATATTGACCCACTCGCGGCCTTCGGCCTGCATGGCGACGAACGCAGGCTGGCCCTTCATCTCATCGATGTACCGGTGGATTCCTGCGTCGTTGGTGACGCCGAAGCCCACGCCGCAGTTCACGGCAATGCCATAATACACGCCGGTCTTTCGGGACAGGGCGAGCGCTTCGTCCAAGGTCAGGCCGCCTTTGAGATGCACATGCGCGTTGATCACCGGGAAATTGGCGGCCTGCAGCGCGATGATCTGGCGGTAGGCATCGTCCACGACAGGCTCCTCGACCGGGCCGCCTGCGGCCTCCGGCAACACACGCACACGGAGATTCCGATAGAGCACTTTGCTGGTTTCGTCGTGACACTGCAGTGCGAATGTCCCTTCTCCAAGCCGCCGCCGGGGAACGCCCCGACCCGCCGCCGCTTTCGGCTCGACGTAATCCACAACCAACGTCCCGTTGAGCCGGATTTGCACCTGGCGACCGCACACGCGGACTTGCAGACGGAACCACTCGTTGTCGCTAACAATGGACTTGTGCTGGGCGCGGAGGCCATACAGGCTTCCGGTCTTCTTGGTCTCGAAGTAGTCGTTGTGCGCCGGCTGCGAATTGTTTACCTGGACTTCAAACCCGGCCCGGGGCCAGCCGCTGTCCTGAAACGCCGTGTGAAAGTACACGCCTGAATTCGCCCCCGGTCGCGTCATAACCTCGGCCTCGAACTCGAAGTTCTTGAAGCGGGCGCCGCCCGCGCCACCCATGTAGAACAGGTGCGCGCGCGGTCCGTCGCAGGCAATTGCCCCATCCACAACCTTGAACGATGCCGGGTGTTCGCCGGCTTTCCAGCCGTCAAGGCTGCGGCCGTCGAACAGCGATTGCCAGGCCGACATGGCATCCGAGGAATCCTGGGCTCGAGCCAGGAGGACCAGCGCAGCGAGTGCGCCGGCGATGACGATTCTTTTAGTCATGGTGCTTGGTCGTGGTTCGGAACGTATGTTTGACGACTCATGGAGGACTTTGGCATTCAACGATCCAATGCGCGCGGGAACCTTGAATCGCATACGTCCAACTCTCAACTCTCAACTTCATGGGAGCGCTCATTCGACCCGCACGCGGTACCACCGGGCGCCGTCGGGCCGGGGCAACTGGACCGCGACCCTTTGGGCAAACAGGATCGCCGGTGCCGTGTACTCGAGCCGCCATGAAGCCCCCGAGCGCGCCTCGCGCGAGAATACCGTGTAGCGCCGGCCCACGACGGCATCGAATTCGAGGAGGACCGAATCCGGATCATTCGGCGCCACGGCGCACTGGACTCGGGTCGGTCCGTACCAGGCGGGCCGGCCGGACCGATAGGCATCGCGATTGACGAGTCCATTGCGATCGGGATCGCCCGTGGCGCCGTCCTGACCGTCAGCGGAATAGGGATTGAGACCGTTGGCCAGTTCCCAATCGTCAGGCAAGCCATCGCCATCGGTGTCCTGCGCGCCGGGGCTGGGCACGACAGCATGCCAATTATCTACATCGTCCGCGTAGGCGCCGTCAAAGCGCCGCGCAAGCGAACGACCGGTTCCGTTCGCCTCGACAGGCCAAGGCGCCGACGCGAGGTAATGCACCTGTTCGACTAGCAGATATGGCGTCTCAATCCCCGAGGACCCGCCGGATCGCGGCTGCCCGGGACGCTGGAGACGCAGCGGTTGGCTGGTCTTGTCGAGGCGCCCTTCCCAGGGACCCGTCAGGACCAGCCCGTCGGGCGGATGATATTGCTGCCGAAAAGCCAGGAGGCGCCCGAGATCGCGATCGGGATCGAAGCCTACCGCGACGATGTGTCCATGCGGTGGCAGAATGATACCAGGCGGGAAAACCAGATTCACAGCCCCGCTCAAGCGCCAAGTCGACTCGGGCCGCGCCGGATCGAAGAGCGGTACGGGTTCGCCGGTGAGGTTGCGCAGTTCGACAAACTCCTCACCGAGCCCGCCCGACGGGGCTGTCGCGGGGGCGTACATGATTTCGCTGATCACGACGGGGCCGACCCGCGGTCCGCGATTCGGGCGGCCCAGGGTGGGCTCGATCTGCTCGACAAAAGCCTGGCGATTGCCGCCCAGCGCGTGCAATCCGAAGCTCATGTGCGGATCGGCGGGTCCGAACTCGAAGCCGTGCATGTAACCGGTGAGCCGCCCCTGGGCATCGGCCGAGAACACGTAGACTTCATCGCCGGTGGCGCTCAGGCCGAAGGCGCCGGGGCCGGGCGCGTTGAACGCGTCCTCGGTGACGAGCCACAAGCCGCTCGGCGGCAGGACGGTGCCCTGCGGGAAACGATACTTGCGCGGCGTCCTGAAATCGTCGCTCAGATACCATCCCGAGATGTCGACCGGCGCTCGAGTGGGGTTCGAGATCTCGATTGCGTCCTGTTCGGGCGGACTGGTGTTACTGAGCACTTCCTGAATCCAAATCGCAGGCAGTGCCGGCGGCGCCGGGTCGGGCGCGCCGGGCGATCCGCCCACTGTCGCGCTCAATCGCCACCGGCGGGCGTCACCCAAATCCGCCGGGTCCGTCGTTTCGTCGGCAAGAACCAGGGCGAAGCCGAATCCGTCGGCCAGCGGGGCCCACGCATCGTGGTAGACAAAATCGCTGATCGGCTCCTCGAGTGGGCCCAGGAGCGTCAGCCGGTCCGAAGCGTTGTGGAGTGTTCCCGTGTATTCGCCGGCGATCCGGGTTGTGCCGGGGTAGCGACGCAGGAAAGCAGCCTGGTTCTTGACCACCAGAACCCGTTCTCCCGGAGCCAATCGGGTCACGCCGCTGGCGGACGTGAAGGCGAACTCGACGCCGTTGGTCAGCCGGAAGCCGGGAAGATCGATCGGCGACAAGCCCAGGTTCGACAACTCGAGGTACTCAAACTCGTCTTCGAGATCGGGGTCGCCTTTGGGAGGCGGTTCGGGGTGAAACATGATTTCCGTAATCACCAGGCGGGGCGTGGACACCACGAAGGTGGCCGCGACCGGGCGGGACCACGGCGTCGACGAGACAGCGGGGGGACCGCCAGTCTGCCTCTTGGTCGGGTCGTGAGCGCGCGCGATCACGCGCGCGTTGCGATCGAGGGTGATTGGGCCGGTGTAACTGAGGGCGCCGGCTGACACGCCGCCTGTGGAGAGTCTCGGGTCCGAACCGTCTAGAGTATAATAAACCGAAGCATTGGGTGGGCTGGCGATCTGCAAGACGAATCCCGGGGCGATCGAACCGCCCAGCCGGCTGAATCGAGGCGGCTGAGTGAGTTGGCGATCGATGAAATCGATCCGATTGGAGAGCCAGTTCTTCATCAATCGCACTTCGCTCTCGTAGGAACCGCCGCGCAGCCCGATCCGCCATTTCGCAAACTCGCGGGGCTGGGCCTGGCGGACCTCGGCGGCGAGCCGATCGATCAGGCCATGGAGGTTGTTCAAGGAGAAATGCGATTCGCGCAGTTCCTGCCAGCGATCCACCCAACGCTGCCAGAAATCCTTGTCGGTGAACATCCGATTCCACCACGCCGCGGAGAAGAACGGACCAGTCGCCCAAAGACGCGGATTGGAATCCCGCCCGTCGGTCGAGCCCAGGGCGCGATCAAAGTCCCAATGCGGGCCGAAGGTGATCTTGCCGTTGCGGGGTTTGTGCAGATAGGCGCTCAGGACGAGGGCATCGACGTTGCCGCTGAGCACTTCGAGGACATGGTAGTCGATGGCGGCCTCGACGTCGATGTAGGCGCGATAGCCCAGACGCGCATCGAGCCAGTTGGTGGCCATCAGGGCCTTGTAGAACGCGTTGACATAGTCCCGAATGTAATTCTGCTGCGGGCGACGCTGGGCCAGTCGAATCTCCCGCTCCTTCGGATCGACGTATGCCAGGGTCACCCCGCCGGCTACCAGACCGACATCGCCGGGATCCAACCGATCGATCTTGAGCAAATAGCCGCCTGTCACGGACGGCGGAGCGAGGTTCTCAGGTTCCAGTTTGTCAATCGCCAGCCGCTCCCGACCGATCTTGATCTTCTCTTCGAGCACATAGATGCCGGCGTAATGAGTGGATGTCATCGGGCCTTTGCCGCGGTTGAAGTAGACCTCGACAAAGCGCGTCCGCGGTGAGTACCGGCCCATGTCGCGGCTGATCTGATGGATGAATGGGTTGTGAATCAGCACCGGCTCGAACTGATTGGGCGCATAGAGGACCCAATCCGACTCCGCCGGCAATCCGAGCAGCGGGTGCTTCTGGTCCATTCCAAACTCGTCCCACAGTTCGAGCTTGTAACTCGATTTGGCCAAGCCCTCAGTGCTCGAACCGCGAATCTGCACGCCGGCGCGGGCACTCAGCGCCGGTTCATCGGTCAGCCGGGTGCGTCCAGACTTCGGCTCGAACACGCACACTTGGGCGAAGTTCAATCGGGTCGAGTTGGGCGCCCCTTTCCCATGGGAGTGCAACACCAGCACGGGGAGGTCCGACGTGAAGCCCAGGACATTGGTCGCCAACAGGACGTAGCCCTCGCTCCGCGGCGGGCCCGGCAGCAGGCCGTCGGCAAAAGCCCGAGCGCGCACCTGGAGGCTGTTGGTGACCTCAATCGGCCCTTCGTAGAGGGTCGAGCCGTTGGTCGGTAGGTTGCCATCGAGTGTGTAACGGATCAGGGCTCCGCTCAGACTCGACGAGAGCGACAACGAGAACGGGTTGGTGAAGGTGCCCCCCGCGCGCGAGAACTGCACCTTCGGCGCGAAACCGGGTCCGCTCGAGGCATTCGGGGCGCCAGGCGTGGGATTGGTGAAGTAACCCAAGGCATGGCCCTCACCCAGCACCCAGCCGTAGGAAACGTCCGTCACCTGCCGGGGATAGGCCGCGCCGAATTGCGAAACGACCTGGCCCGCCGGGTCGACCAGGGCGAGAAAGCCGCCCTCGGCGGAGAGCTTGAAGTTCGTGTGGAGCTTCGCCGCCGGATTGGTGCGGTCCTTGCCGGATGCAAAAACCACCCGATAGCCACCGGCAACCAGTTCGATCTCCGGAAAACACCACTTCGTGAGGTTCGCAGGGTCGTCGGTGAGAAACCAGCCCGCGAGGCTCGCCGTGTCGCTGCCCGAGTTGTGAATCTCGATCCAATCCGAACTGTCGCCGTCCTCGTCGTTGAGCGTGCGCTTGTTATCCGCCATGAACTCCGAAAGCACCAGGGCAGACGACGGCGACGCGGAGTCGACAAGGTAGGACCACCCCTTGGCAACGAACGGATGACGCGCGCCAACGGCGTCGGTAATGCCATGGTCGGCCCGCCAGGCCACCGCTGCCTGTCCGTCGCCCGGCGGCTCGACGGTGAACAGGAAATCCCCGGGCACGACCTCGACAACCCCGATCGCCGGATTTCCGTTCACAAGCAGATCGGCGGCGTCGACACCCACGACCGGCTCGCTGAACTGAACCTCGATCGAATGCAATGCGCGAAGCACGCTCCCGGGCGGCGGTTCGACGGCCTCGATGACCGGCGGGTCCTCGTCGATCGTGGCCACGAGCGAGGCATCAAACACAAAATCCGCGTCGTCGGCGCGCGAACTCGAAAAGGCCTGCAACGCCAGAACATTGGTCCCCGCCACCAACAGCCCACGCCAGGTCTCGAACTCCTCGGCTTCGAACAAGACCGGATCCGCCTGCTCGGACAACGCCGTATCATCGAACGTCAGATCGCCGGTCCGGACATTCGAGCGACGCACCTCCTGGCCATTGATCCACGCCACGTACCCACCGTCACACACCGCGCCCAACTCCAACCGCACGATCTCCGCCGGGTCTTTCACCACGAAGTACCGCCGCACATAGACCGATGTGTACCGGCCCGGCATGTCCGACAGTCGCGTCCCGCCCAGCGCCAGACCGTGGAAGAGGGGGAATTGCGCCACCTCCCAATCCCGATCGTCGAAAGCCGGCTGGCGCCAGGCCGCTGTGTCCGGCGCCGAAGCCTCGCACAAACCGCGGAGGAACATCCCCTGCCCCGCCGGCGGGAGCAGGGTGACGCTGCCGGACCAGGCGGCCAGGCAGAAACAAAGCAGCGCCAGGCCGAAAACGGCCCGGCCACCAGGGCATAGAATATCGCGACGCTGCACGAGGAATCACGTTACGGCAGCGTCAGGCAAAGCCAAGCCAGTTTCTCGAGCGCCCTTTGGATCGCCAGTGGGGTCGCATCTAAATAGTTGACATTCCGCTTCGGAGCATTGCTGAAAGGCGCTCGCCGATCCGCGTCATTGCAAAGCAATGCTCCTCCGCGGACTGACACGGGTTCTTCCCGAGCGCCTCGAATCCACGCTCGCGCCGCGGGCAGCCTCCTGGCCCGCCACCAGGCACACTGCTGTCCGCGAATCGTTCCAGGACACCGGACGCCAAAAACTCTTGCAGTTCGCTCTTGTCCTTTGCTCTCCGCCGCATTAGTATTCCGCTTACGCATTTCCAGGCAAGCACAACAGCACAAAACAAAAGCACATAAGCACATCATGGAACGACTTATGAAGCGTCTATCGATTGCGACGGTGGCTGCCACGGCCTTCGCGGCGGCGTCTCTCACCGTTGGAGCCAAGGACATCATCGTCACGACGACGAACAGTGATTCCCCGCCTGCGGGGCAAACGTCGCTCAAGCAAGCCATCGGCCAGTTGGCGGACGGCGACACGATCAAGTTCAACATCCCGGGGACGGGGCCGCACATCCTGGTCACGCCGATGGGCGGGTATCCGCTGATCACGGCGAACGACGTCACGATCGACGGCTACACGCAACCGGGCTCGAAGCCCAACAGCAACGGCATTCTCGGCGGCAACAACGCGGTCATTCAAATCGTGCTCGATTCGACGAGTGAGGAAGCTCGGCCAAGCCCCGACCCCGAGAAACCCGAGTTGCTCGTTCGGCGCTCGACGCGTCTGCCCTACTCGGGGTATGGCGACAGCGAGAACGCCATTCTGGGCGTTCTTGGAGGCGACAACTTCAAGGTCCGCGGCATCAGCTTCATTGGACGGCACACCGCCGGGAGCGATGAGGACCCAGCGATCTATGCGATTGCTCTGCTCAACGAGGCGAAGAACGCCAAGGTCCAGGGCTGCTGGTTCGGCCTGACTCCGGGCGATCCCTACATCCAGGACAGCCTCAAGCCCGTCTCCTCCGCCGTGACCGCCTTCCGGTGGCGCGACGGCGGCGACGTCTACTCGAGCGGGCTGGTTGTCGGCACCGACGGCGACAAGATAAACGATTTGCAGGAATTCAACGTCATGGTTGGCTGCCACATCGCCTTGGGCCTCGAAGCCCCTGATGTGCGCGTGTCCGGCAACTATGTGAATATCTTCCCGGATGGGATGACCTTCGTGGACGTCGAGCTTGTCAGTTACAACCTCGAAGCGCTCGGTCGCACCGGAAACGACGCCAGTGTCGAGTTTTTCGAGAACGGACGCCTCGCCGACAACACGGTTATCGGGACCAACGGCGACGGGAACAGCGACGGCAACGAGCGCAACCTCGTGGCGCATTCCGTCTATAACCACGACATCGAGTTCTACAGCAACGCCAATAACGTCGTCGTGGCCGGCAATTACTTCGGCGTGGCCGCCGATGGAACCACGGCTCAGAAGGCCTTAAATTTCAGAACGCCCAATTTCATCAGCCTCCCCGGCACGGCGCAGGTGCGCATCGGATCGAACGGCGACGGCAAGAGCGACGACATCGAAGCCAACGTCATCGTTGGGGTTCCGGGGACTCTTTTCGTCGAAGCCGGAGCGACGGTGCCCCTCACCGCACGTCGCAACAAGATGTCCGGCAACTACTTCAGCGCGTTTCCTTTCTTCAGTGGCGAGAATGGCCGCAACTATGAGGATTACTACGCCAACGCCATTCTCGATCCCTGGACGTCTGGCGTGCTGCCTACGATCGACGCCGTGACGGATGGGATCATGACAGGGAGCCTGCCGACCCCCAGGCTCGATGCCGGCTACACCAAGCACGTCGTGGACATTTACGTCGTCGATCCCGTGGCCGAAGCGATGGGTTTGACTCACCCCGGCACTTATGTGGGATCGTTCGTCGACAACGGCCTCAATGACAAAGACCCGGCCGTCGGCAAGTTCAACGTGGATCTCCGGGCTATGCCCATTAAGCCCGGCGTGAACATCGCTCTGGCGGTCACCTACACCGGCGACGCCACCGGAACCTCGGGGACCAACTCGATCACCGCCCCCCTCTCCTATCCGGCGGTCGCGAACATGCCGATCCTCACCCCGGGCAGCATCGAGTCCGTGGGGTTGACCCGGATTGTGCCGGACAAGCCAATCATCGTGCCGGAGAACGACAAACTGGGGAACTGGGAGCCATACGCCAGCGTTCTGGGCAACTCGACCTTCCTGATCGAAGGCAACACGTTCGCCGACGGGACAACCGACAAACAACGTTACGTAGTTGCGCTCCAGCCGGTCGACGGCAAAGCGTCCAAGATGGTTGAGGGCTTCTACACGGACGCCGGACAGCCCTACAAGGATCCCATCAACGCCTCGCGCCAAAACGGCAACCCGGGCCGCGTTGCGGGCGACCAACGCCCCGGAGCACAGAACTACATCGTCGGCGGCGAGGCCTCGCCGCATGCACTCGATCCTGCGCTATTCAACACCGACAACCGCTGGACTGGCGGGATGGACCGAGGGGTTGACGGTCGTTATGGCTGCGTGCAGGTCTTCTCGCTCGACACGACCACATTGACGCCGACGCCGCTCACAAAGGCGATCGACGCCAACCTGGGACGCCTCGCCTCGGGGACCCCGGGCACAATGCCCGAAATCAGCCGCTTCGGAGGCGACGTTGTCTGTTTAGACAACGGCAACTTCGTCGTGGTCATTGACGATCGATCGAACCTGATCGCGCCTTTCCGCGCGCCCACGGCGGTCATCATCCAGCCCGACGGCACGGTGGTGAAGGAGACGTTCGAGATTGGGACGGAGAGCGAGCAGATCTGGGCCAACGTCACCGCCATCAAAGGCGGCTTCGCCGCCCGGTTCAAAGGCCTGATCTACATCTACGACAACGCCGGCACCCTCCAAACCACAATTCCTCAGTCGTCGTCCGGCGCCAGTTTTGACCCCGGCCGTGGCGACGGCACACGGCTCGCCGGGCACATCAACTCGCCCTATGTATACCTGCTCGGCAAAGCCACCGACGCCCAAGTGGTCAAGCTTGCTGCCTGGGATACCCGCGATCCGCAACGCGTCACCACATTCGACGTGAGCGAACCCGCGTTCGCGGGCAGCTTCGACCGCGTCAACGTTGCGGTCGACGCCCTCAATCGCATCACTGTGGGCTGGACCGCCCTGCCGGAGGGCTACGAAGCGAATCAGGTTGCTGCCCGCGTGCTGGCCCTCAACGAGGAGACCATGACCATCAAGCCGTTGACGCCGAGCTTCTTCCCCTTCATCAACGTCGCGACCACCGGCGGCATTCGCACCTATCAGATGACCATCGCCATGACGACCCGCCAGATCTGCGTGGCCGCCAAGGGCGAGATCAACCTCGACAACAAGCCCGGCGACGGGGCCTTCATCAATCCGAACACGGGCACACCGCTGAATGAAATCAACTTCTACACCGTGTTTACGCACCCGGCGCCGGCTGATGACCCGACTCCGCCGGTGAGCAGCGAGGCGCCAACGATGACGATTGCGAAGGGGGCTGCTGCCGGCACCCTGACCATCGGCTGGGCTCCAGCCACCGCGGGATTCAGCCTCTACTCGACCCCATCCCTCACGGCGCCCACATGGACGCTGGTGGGCACGCAGAATCCGGCGACCGTGACGATCGGCACTGGCAACCAGTTCTTCCAGTTGCGTAAGTGACGCCAGCGCGCGCCGCCGAGTCCTTGCGACTCCGCCGCGCAACCGAATCATACACGCGCCCGGGCGGTGACCGCCCGGGCGCTTTGCTTTCTCGCCCGTTCAGCGAAGGACAAGCGCCGCGGCGCCGATCATGCCGGCCGCGTTCCCCAATTGCGCACGCACGATCTCGACGGCCTGCGCCGTGAATTGTGTCGCTTTTCGGAGACGCCCGTTCATGGCTGCGGCAAACAGGTCGAAGTGCTCTTCCGCAATGCCCCCGCCCAGAATCAGGCGCCGCGGCAGGAAGGTGTGAAAGACCGTCCACGCCCCTGCCGCGGCCGCGGCCAGAGCGCGGTCAACGATCGCTTGCGCCCCGGTCTTTCCGTTCCGCGCGGCGGCGAACACGGCCCGCGCGTCGGCGAGGCCTTCCGTCTGGCCGAAGGCGCCGATCGCCGAGCCCGACGCGAGCGATTCGAGGCAACCGCGGCATCCGCAATAGCATGGCGGACCGTCATCCGAGACGATCACGTGCCCCAGTTCGGGGTGTTCGCCGTTCGCACCGCGGTAGACCTCACCGCCCACGATCGCCGCCCCGCCAACACCCGTGCCGAGCGTGAGCATCACAATCGGGTCGAATCCGCGCCCGGCTCCCGCAAAACACTCGCCCATCGCCGCGGCATCCGCGTCGTTCTCGAGTCGCACGCGCACACCAAACCGGGCTCGCAACGGCGTGACGATGTCGCACTTGTCCCATCCCGCGAGCGTGTAGGGATTGTTGATCAACCCCCGGCCTGTATCGAGCGGCCCGGCGCACCCTATGCCGATTCCGGCCAGAGCGCGCGTCCGCGCCCCCGCCTCACCGCACAACGCCTCGATGGCATCCCCAAGTCTCGTGACCGCCCGGTCAAAGCCGGCCTCGGCTTCGGTGGGGAGAACAGCCTGCACGCGGACGATCCCGGAGCCATCGACGATCCCCAAAGCCATCTTCGTGCCGCCGATATCAATCCCGATTGCCGTTTCTTTCTCGCGCTCTGCGCTCATAAAGCCGTGTCGGAAAACATCTCCTCGAAAAAGGCGGCGTATTGCGGCGCCAGATCGTCCCAACTGAACCGCCGGGCAAAGGCTTTAGCCACTCGCCCCAGCGCGCTGCGCCGGGCTTCGTCCGTGATCAGATCGAGCACCGCTTCGCCAAAGGCCCGGGTATCGAACGCGGGCACTTTCACACAGCAATCGCCAGGGATATCGCCCAAATCGGGGATATCGAACATCACGACCGGCACGGCGTGACAGAACGCCTCGATCAGGACCAACGGCGAGGCCTCGTGCCGCGAGGGCATGACCATCAGGAAAGACTGCCGAAGCAACTCGCTCTTCGCCTGATCGCCGACCTTGCCGAGGAGGCGGACCTTGTCCTCCAGGCCGAGCGACGCGATGCGCCGGCGCAATTGCTGTTCCTGGCGGGCGGGGCCGGTCCCGGCGATCAGGACCGGCGGGGCGAGGCGGGGCGCAATGGCCGCAAGCGCCTCGATCCAGAGATCGAGTCCTTTCTGCTCGATATCGATTCGCCCGAGAAAGAGCAGGTGCCTTTCATCGCGGCGGACAGGCAGGTCGATCAGGTCGGGGCTCACGCCGTTGGGAATGACGACCGTCCGGAGGCGGGGATTGGCGCGCGTCACAACCGTGCGCAGATGAGTCGAGAGGACGATTGCGTGGCGATAGGCGCGCAGGCCCAACCGCTCGATCGTGGCGAACGGCAGCCCGTACTTGCGGGTCATGCCCGCCCCGGCCAGCACCTGCGTCAGGGCCGCAACCGGCTTGCGGGTGAACCATGGAAGGCACGCCGTCGAGAATGGAGGCGTCAGGCTCTCGACCCAAAGGTCATAATCGCCGCGGGCCGCCCGCCACGGAAGGCAGAACTGATAGAGCATCTGTCCGAGGTAAGGACCGGCTCGGCGCAAGCCGATCGGCTCGTAGGCCACACCGTCCACGATCCGGGCGCGATTGCCGGGGAATTGGCCCGTGACAACGCGAACGTTATAAAGTCCGGTCAACCGGCGTGCGATCTCGTGGATCGCCCGGGCGCCGCCGCCGCCGTAATAGGGATTGCCCACCGAGTCATAGTTCGAAAACACCAGCCGGCGCATCGGGCCGGCTGGTGGGCCCTCCGAACTCACGAAACGTTCTCTGACTTGCGACATTGGCGCCGACGATCGTCGCACATACGCGCAAAACGTAAAGCCGGCAGAATCCCCGACCGGTGAAACGCGGTGCATCTGACGGTTGTCGACATTCTGTCGCCCGGTGAGGGCATCGGGCCTGCAACGGATGGAGTCTCCCGCTGTAGGCCGCGTGCCCTGCCTGCGCCGCAAAGCGCAGCGGCCTGTCTGCCGTGTCGGGCACGGCACAGGCAGGCGCGGCAGGCAGGCCTCACGCGGCGCAACCCCCATTCCCGCCGACAATCTCCGGATGCACCGGGTGAAACGTGTTGGCGCCAAGAGGCGAAGCTTGGCACAAAGATTGCCTTGAGGCATAGTCTCGGCGCATCCGGCATGTTTGGTCTGGGCAAAAGACACGACGACGACGGCGGGCATCGGCAACCCGGTCCGCTGGGTCCGTATTTCCTGCACGAACTGATCAACAGCGGCGGCATGGCCGACATCTGGCTGGCCCAGGATCAGAATCAGCAGACGTGCGCCATTCGGTGTCTGCACTCGACTCATCGGTACAACTTCACGGCGCGACGCCGCTTCGTTCGCGGGTGTGAGATTCTGTCACAAATCCACAACCACGAGTTTGTCATTGGCTATCGCAGCCACGGGAAGTACGACGGCTGCCTCTACCTGGCCATGGAGTACGTCGAGGGCGCCAACCTCAAGCTCCTGATGGCCCAAAGCGATCCAGTCCTGCAGGAATACATCGGGAACATCCTGATCGACATGGCCATCGCGCTCGAACACGTGCATGAGAGCCGCTACATGCATCTGGATTTCAAACCCGAAAACGTCCTGGTCACCCGCAACGGAAGCGTCCGGCTCATCGACTTCGATCTGGCCCTTCCACGCCCGGAGTTCCCCAAGAAACTCGCCAAGAACCCCGGCACCCCCGCCTACATGTCGCCCGAGCAACTCCTGCGCAAACCGGTCGACCATCGGGCCGACATCTTCGCGTTCGGAGTTGCGGCGTACGAACTCCTGACTTTTCAGAAACCGTTCCCCGGCGATTCGCCCGCCGAGGTCCTGCGCCGGCAACTCGACCGAAGCATCGACTTCACACCGCCTCGGGCCTTGAATCCCGACATTCCGATGGTTGCGGAGCGCACGATTCTGCGCTGCCTCGAGAGCGAGCCGGACAAGCGCTATCCGTTCATGAGCGTCGTGGTGCGCGATCTGCAGAGCGCTCTCTACGTCTAAACAACCTCGTTCAGACTGCCGCGCCGATAGCCCTCGAGATCGAGGGTGACGTGGGCGTAACCGAGGGCCCGCAGGGCTTGCGCCACCCGGATGTGCAGGCCGTCCGACACAAGACGCCCCAACTCGCCCGGCCCGAGTTCGATGCGAGCCATGTGCCGCACCGAACCGCCGTTTGCATCCTTCCACTCATGGTGCCGCACCCGGATGTCGTGGAAGTCCAGATCCCGCAGCACGGCCTCCGCCTGCTCGATCATCCGCAGTTTGCCCGGCGAAAGGGCCTCCCCGTAAGGGACCCGCGAACTCAAGCAGGCCATCTCCGGTTTGTCCGCCGTGGGCAAACCGAACTGAGCCGACAACGCCCGAATGTCGGCCTTGGTCAATCCTGCGTCCTTCAGAGGCGCCCGCACACCGAGTTCACTCGCCGCGCGAACCCCCGGACGATGGTCGCCGACGTCGCTGGCGTTCTCGCCATAGGCGACCACCGCAAGCCCTTCCCGCCTGGCCAATTGACACAGATCGCCCATCACAAGGTGCTTGCAGAAATAACAGCGCTCGCGCGAATTGGACAGGTAGTCCGAACTCGCGAATTCGGCGGTCTGGACCACGCGGACCGGGATGTCCAACCGGGCCGCCAACGCCAGCGCCTCATCGAGGTCGCGCCTGGGCAGACTTGGAGAATCGCAAATCGCCGCAAGCAGCGAGTCGCCCAAGACCTGCCGCGCCACGTATGCCAGAAAGACCGAGTCGACTCCACCGGAGTAGGCGACAAGGCACGAGCCATAGCCGCGCAGCACCGTCCGGAGCCCTTCGAGCTTTTCGTTCAGAGCCATGGACGCCAAAGTGGCACGCCTTCAGCCAGTTGTCGAGGACCCGACGCGCTCCGGCGCCAACGCAACGCTTGCCGTCCCGCGCCTCAGAATCAGCACGGCAGAGAATCTGTCCCGCGCGTGACCCTTGGCTTCTGGCTCGCTGTGGATTACTCTCATCGAGCGCGTGATGAACATCTTCCTCGACCGCATGAATCGACTGGACTCGACCGCTCCGCCCTCGAAGGACAGGGGCCGCACCCGCCCTGCCATCGTCAGAGCCCGCAAACCTGTGAGTCTCTCCGGACACGGGTTTTCCGCGCTGGCCCGGCTTCGGGCAACGCCGCTTCTGGTGCTGGCGATGTGTTTGTGGTGGAATGGTGCCAACGCTTTGCGAGCAGGCGTGGTCTTTGGGGAGGACACCGAGTTCCGTTATTTCAAGGGGCTCGAGGAGGCTTCGAAGCCCGACTCGACGGCCTGGCGCTCGATTGGCTTTGATGACAGCGCCTGGCTGATTGGGCGCGGCCCATTCTACTACGAAGACTCGAGCGGTTTCACCGGCAACACCCCGCTGACCGACATGCGGGGCCGGTACAGTTGCATCTACCTGCGCAAGACGTTCACCGTCCAATCTCCGGCCGCGGTCTCCGAAATGACGTTCACAATCCAGGCAGACGATGGCTGCGTCCTGTGGTTGAATGGAACAGAGATCGGACGGATCAACATGCCCGACGGCGAACCGGCATTCAACTGGCTGTCGCTTCCGGCGGCCGGCGAACCCAATGTGGCCAGCTTCACCGTCACGGACGCGCCCAGCCTCTTGAAAGCCGGCGCCAACGTCGTCGCGGTCCAGGCGTTCAACTCCGGCCTCAGCAACAGCACCGACTTCCTCATCGCCGTGGCCTGCACAAGCACTCTGGATATAACACCCCCGACATTGGCCGAGGTTGCCCCTGCACCGGGCGCCACGGTTCGGGCGCTCTCGGTCATCCAGATCTCCTTCAGCGAAAACGTCACTGGCGTCGATGCGAGCGATCTCTTGATCAACGGTGCGCCCGCCGCATCGCTCACCGCCTATTCCCCGCGCGATTACGCCTTCGTCTTCGCGGAGCCTCCGGCGGGGCGAGTCACTGTGACGTGGGCCCCAAACGCCGGAATCGGCGATCTCGCAATCCCGCCGAACCTCTTCCAGGGAGGAAGCTGGGACTACATCGTCGATCCGACCGTTCCGGCAGCGAACATCATCATTTCCGAATTCCTTGCCGACAATGGAAACGGAATTCGGGATGATTTCGGCAATCGATCGGACTGGATCGAGTTGCTGAATCGTGGCGGCGAGGCGGCAAGCTTGCTCGGCTGGTCGCTGACCGACGACCGGGGCAATCCAGCCAAGTGGCGTTTCCCGGACATCACGATCGGACCCAACAGCTACCTCTTGGTCTGGGCGTCCGGTCGGGCCTTGGCCGATCCTTTGGCCGCGTTGCACACAAACTTCCGCCTCTCGAACGAGGGTGATTACCTCGGACTGGCGGACCCCGAGGGCCGGATCGTGTCCGAGTTCGCGCCGGTCTATCCCCCGCAGCGGAAGGACATCTCGTTTGGACGCGACCGGACGAGTCCGGAACTCACGGGTTATTTCACCACGCCGACGCCGGGGGCAGGAAATGCGTTGACGGGGCCGGGCTTTGCGCCGGACCCGGTCCTCTCGATCAAGGGTGGCGTCTATGCCGCGTCCAGCCTGACGCTGAGCATGAGCGCGCCCTCGGGCACGATTCGCTACACGCTCGACGGCTCGACGCCCTCGGGCTCCTCGACGGCGTACACGGCGCCCATCAACATCAGTGCAAGCACCATCGTCCAGGCCCGGGTCTTCCAAGCCGGTTTGTTGCCGAGCTCGATCGTCGTCGAGACTTACAACCTGCTCGGAGTCGGAGTGGCGAACTTCAGCTCGAACCTGCCGCTGCTAATCATCAACACCGCGGGTCGTGGTATCTCTCAAGACTCCCGCGTGCCGGCCTTCGTCACTGCGATCGACACGTACCGCGGGCGGGCGGCGCTTCGGGCGCCCCCTACCTTTCAGGGCAAGGCCCAGATTGAGATTCGCGGTCAATCCTCGGCCGGTTTTCCGAAGAAGGCCTACAATCTCGAACTCAACGATGCCGTCGGCAACGACCTCGAAGTGCCCCTGCTGGGCCTGCCCAAGGAATCGGATTGGGTGCTTTACGCTCCATACACGGACAAACCCTTCCTCCAGAACTTCCTCGCCTTCGAATTACACGAGAAGATGGGCCACTACGCCCCGCGCCGACGGTTCGTCGAGGTCTTCGTCGACACCTCGGGCGGTCGACTCGACTACCCGCGCGACTACGCGGGCATCTACATTCTGCTCGAGAAGATCAAGGTGGACGCCAACCGGGTCGACATCGCCCGCCTGACTCCCCAGCACAACGCCGAACCCGAGATCACTGGCGGCTACATCGTTAAGAAGGACAAAGACAGCCCAGGCGACCTCAACTTCAGCACGTCGGGAGGAGGGAGCTTCGGCGGCCAGGCCCTCAAGTACCATGAGCCCAAGCCGCGCGAGATCACTATCGCCCAGAGAAACTGGATTCGGAACTATCTCAATCAATTCGAACGTGCGATGTACGCGGCCAACTGGCTGGGCGCCACCGGCACGAACCACTATTCGCACTACATCGACGTCGATTCGTTCGTGGACAACCACTGGATCGTCGAGTTCGCCAAGCAGATCGACGGCTATCGCCTGAGCAACTACATGAGCAAGGATCGGGGCGGCAAGCTCCGCATGGACCCGATCTGGGACTGGAACCTGAGCTTCGGCAACGCCGATTACCTCGAAGGCTGGCTCACCAACGGCTGGTATTACACCCAAATCGACGCCAACGCCCACATCTGGCTGCGACGCCTGATGTGCGGCACTACATCCTCGTCCGGAACAACCGGCGATCCCGATTTCAACCAGAGGATCGCCGACCGCTGGAGCGTGCTGCGCACCAATATCTTCGCCTCCTCGAATGTCCTCGCCCGCATCGACGAATTGGCCGCGTCGCTCAACGAAGCCCAGGTCCGCGACTTCCAGAAATGGCCGCGCCTTGGCGCCTACGTCTGGCCCAACCCGTCCATGTATGTCACCCCCACCACGTACGCCGGCATCATCGCCAACCTCAAGTCCTGGGTCCACGGCCGCTACCACTGGATTGATAGCCAATTCGTCAAAGCGCCTGAACTGAGCCGCGGCGACTGCGCCGTCTCACCCGGATTCGTCCTCACCACCTCCGGCCCGGCCGGGACTGTCTACTACACCCTGGACGGCTCCGACCCGCGGGCCAAGGGAGGCGGCATCGCGCCCGGGGCGCGGGCATACGCGTCCGGCATCCCGATCCAGACCAACAGCCGCGTGGTGGCCCGCGTGCGCAGCGGCAACCGATGGAGCGGCCCCGCGGCGGCCACCTTCCTCGTCGAGACCCCCCCGCTCGTGATCACGGAACTCATGTACGCCCCCGCCGCTCCCGATCCGAAGAACGGCGACGAGCCGGGCGATCTCGAATTCGTCGAACTGAAGAACATCGGCACTGCGCCCCTGGACTTGCGCGGCTTCGAGTTCACACATGGCATCCAGTTCTCGTTCTCGTCCGGGCAGGCCGTCTCGCTCGCCCCCGGGCAAACGGTCGTGGTGGTGAAGAACGCCGCCGCATTTGCCCGCCGCTACCCCCATGTTCAAAACGTCGCCGGAGAATACCGGGGGTCCCTGGCCAACGAAGGCGAACGGGTGCGCCTGGTCGGTCCCATGCTCGAAGAGGTGCACGACTTCCGGTATGAACCCGATTGGTATCCCGCCACCGATGGACTCGGATTCGCGCTGGTCGTCGCGGACGAACACCAGCCGCGTTCGGCCTGGAACCGGCGTGAAGGCTGGCGCGTCGGCACTGCCTTCCTCGGCACGCCTGGACAGCTCGAACCCGACGCGCCCGACATCCCCGCAGTGCGCGTCAACGAAGCGCTCACCCGCGCTCAATCCCCGCTGCTGCGATCGATCGAACTGCACAATCCGACCAGCGCGGCGGTCGACGTGGGCGGCTGGTTCTTGTCGGACGACCCGGATACGCCCAAGTACCGCATCCCCTCGCCCACCCTGATTCCGGCAGGCGGCTTCCTGGTTTTCACCGAGCGCGATTTCAATCCCAACCCTGGAGTGCCCCCCAGCTTCAATCTCGGCGCTGCCGGCGACGATGTGTACCTGTTTTCCGCCGACGCCACTGGCCGGCTCACCGGCTACCGGCACGGCTTCAAGTTCGGCCCGGCCCTCGCAGGGGTTTCGTTCGGACGCCACGTCACCAGCGACGGACTCGAACACTTTGTCGCCCAAACGACCTGCACTCTGGGCAATCCCAATGGCCCCCCGCGCATCGGACCGGTCGTCATCAGCGAGATCATGTACCATCCGCCCGATGTCGTGACCAACAACGCCGCCTGGAACAACACCGAGGACGAGTACATCGAGTTGTGCAACGTGACCACGTCGGCCGTCGCCCTCCACGATCCCGCCGCCCCCACCAACACCTGGCGGTTGCGGAACGCTGTTCAATACGCCTTCCCGTCAAGTGAATACCTGGCGCCCGGCGAACGAATCCTGGTTGTCAGTTTCGATCCGTCTCTTCCGGCTTCTGCCACCGCCTTTCGGACCCGCTACAACCTCGATGCCGCCACACGCCTCTTTGGGCCATACCGGGGCCAATTGGCAAACGACGGCGACAGCGTCGAATTGCTGCAAGCCGACGGCCAGCGCGAATCCGACACCGAGTATGCGGCGAGATTCGTCCTGGCGGATCGGGTCGCCTACCGCGATACATCGCCATGGCCCGAGGCGGCCGATGGACTCGCCTTCTCGCTCCAACGACTCGTCGAGACCGAATTCGGAAACGATCCGGCCAATTGGACGGCCGCGGCCCCATCGCCCGGCGAGGCTTACGTGGCCGCCGCGCCACCCGTGATCACCCGCCAACCGCTGAGCCAAACCGCCGCCGCCGGATCTCAGATCACTCTTCGTGTCGAGGCAAGCGGCTCCGGTCCCCTGTCGTACCAGTGGCGATTGAATGGCAAGAACCTCGCCGGCCAGGCCGACTCCCTGACCCTGACCAATCTCCATGCCTCGCACGCCGGCGAGTATCGGGTCGTGGTGTCGAGTGCCGTGGCCGCCGTCGTCAGTCAGCCCGCCACAATCCGCGTGGCGACGCCGCCGACCCTGCTTGCCTCGCCCCAATCGATCGAGGTCCTCGCCGGACAGCCCATCGAGTTGTCCGTCGTCGCAGTCAGTTCCTCGCCCTTGCGCTACCAGTGGCGGCGCGACGGCGCTCTCGTCGACGGCGCCACGGAGTCCACGCTTTCCTTCGCCTCCGCCGAGGCCCGCGACACGGGAGATTACGAAGTCATTGTTCAGAATGACACGGACACCGCCGTCAGCACGGTCGCCAGTGTGCGCGTCGTCGGCCATCCCGTCATCGTCCGCCAACCGTGGAGCGCCACTGTCATCGAGGGAGGGACCGTGACGCTGGGCATCGAGGTCAATCCCCAGGCGTCATTGCCCATCCGTTACCGCTGGATTCGGAACGGCGCCGCCGTCTTCGAACGCGCACTCGCGTCCCACGTCGACTTCCTGACCTTGACCAATGTGCGGGCCGCCGATGCCGGCACGTATTGGGTGAGCGTCAAGAATCCCGGCGCCCTCGCCTCAGGCGTCACCAGCGAAGAGGCGACGCTCCGGGTTGTCATCGCCGCCGACGCCGACCGCGACGGTCTCCCCGACGCTTACGAAATCCGCTGCAACCTCAATCCGAACGACCCGACGGACGCCGCCGCTGACACCGACGGGGACGGCGCATCCAACCGCGAAGAATACCTGGCGGGCACCGACCCGCTCGATCCCGACAGCGTGCTCAGGATTTTGAGCATCGACGCAAGCGACGGCGTGTCCGTGACGTTCCAGGGTGTGGCCAATCGCAATTACACCGTGCAATATCGCGATCGCACCACGCCCGGTTCCTGGCATACACTCGCCCTGATTCCCGCCGTTTCGGGTCTCTCGACTGCCGAGCGGTTGATCGAATTGCGCGATCCACTCGGCACATCGCCAAACCAGCGCCTGTACCGCATCGGAACCCCGGGTCTGTCCGAGCCTCGCTAATCGTCGTCGTCCTGCCCGGCAAAAACGAACGCAGCCCGCACGGGCGCGGGCATCGGTAGGTCGGGTCCGCGAATCGAACGCCAGATGACCTCGTTGAGCCGGATGTCATCGGCCGCATCTTCCTTGGTGAAATCCATGCGCGCGGATTCATCGGCGCCCCAGGCCAGCGGCGTGTTGCGCTCCTCGAGATCTACGGTCACCGGCCGATGGCGGTAAGGGCGCGTGTCGGGTCTGTCCTGGAATGAATTGTACATCGGCGTCGCGGCGGCATCGAACTGGGTCATGGGCTGCAATCCCAGGATCAATTCCATTGTCCGCAACATGCTGCACGTCGAGTACATGGTCGAGTCGACCGCTCCCCGCCGCGCATAGGGGCTGATCGCATACGCCACGGTGCGATGGGCATCGACATGGTCCGGTCCGTTCTGCGCATCGTCCTCGACGACAAAGATCGCGGTGCGGGGCCAGAATTTCGACTGGCTCACCGCCTCGACCACGCGCCCCAGAGCCAGATCGTTGTCGGCCATCATCGCTCGAGGAGTGCGTTTCCCGGCCGATGTCCCATAGGTGTGGTCGTTGGGCAAGCGCATGATCTGCAGGCGCGGCATGTTGCCCTCGCGCTCGAACCGTTGCAGTTCGCTGATGAAGCGGTCGGCGCGCCCTTGATCCAGGTAATCCATGTCCCATCCACGGAATCCGGGGTCGATGTGACCGACGAGGGCCGGGATGAGCGTTCGGGCGGGATCGCTTGGTGTGCGCCCGTTCACGACGAACTCCCCGTACGACCGGTAGCTGATGCCGGCTTCCTTCGCCCGATCCCAGAGGTAGCCGCACGAAGGCGCGGCGATGCGGAACGCGCCCTCGCTCGGGTAAGAGTACTTGCCGCGCTGGTTGTGGCCGTAGGACATGGGCCAGGTCTTCTCGACGTAATCGGTCGCGTAGGCCCCCATGCTCCATTCATGACCGTCGGCGCTGACCTCGCTGTCGACGTAGAAGTTGTCGAGGAGGACGAATTCCCGGGCAAGCTGATGGTGGTTGGGGGTCACGCTCTCCGGAAACAGACACAGACTGCGATCGCCGTTGCCTTCGGGCAAATCGCCAAGGACCTGGTCGTAGGTCCGATTCTCCTTGAGAATGTAAATGCAGTACTTGATCGGACTGGGATCGCCGACCCGGCTCGGGATGGGATGCCCCTGCGCGGGCCGCGCCTTGACCCGGGCATCGGGCTCGAGCGGACTGCACCGATAGGCCTGAGCCGTCCAGTTCTTGAGCCGCTCGACCAGCTTGCCGCGGCTTTCCGGCAGATCGATCAGGCTGAGCGTGCCCCGAAACAGGCCGCCAATGTACTCGCGGACCGTGCGCGGCGGATCGAGTTCGCCCGGCTGGGGGCCATGACGATTGGCGCGCGAGATGATTCCTTTGCCGTTGGCGACCAGCAGCCGGCGTCCGTCGGGCGTGACTCGCACGGATGTGGGATACCAGCCTACGGGAATGAAACCGAGTGATCGGCTCCGACCCGGCTCGCTGACGTCGAACACCGCCACGTTGTTGTTGCAGGCGTTGGCCACAAAGAGCAGCGCCCCGTCGGGCGTCAGCGCCAGACTGTTGGGCGTCGATCCGGGAGGCGACTGAGGATACAGCGACGAGTTCAGTGTCTCGAGAGTCCGCCCCGTCTCCGCTTCGAGAACGCTCACGGTGTTCCGATTCGCGTTCGCGACAAACAGCACGGCTCCCGACGGCGCCAAAGCCATCTCGTTTGGATGTTCCTGCACCTGCCACAGGGCGCTCACCCGCCGCGTCCTGAGATCGAACACCGCAACGCACGCCTTCGCCCACAAGCTGACGTAAAGTCGCTGCCGCGGCTCGTCCAAAACGCAGCCGTAGGGATACGGCGAGGCCGGCTTCGTCGGATCGGACTGCGCTTCGTCGCGCTTGGTCGCGGCGGCGATATCCGGGTCGGCGGGCGGCAATGACAAATCCAGGCCGGCAGCCAACTGCTCGCCCAGGGCGAAATCGACAATCCGGTCCCCCGTGAGAGGGTCCAGACCCGTCAAACGATGACCCCAAACATTGGCCAGCCAGAGTTGCGAGCCATCCCGACTGACAGCCAGGCCGCCCGGCACGCCCCGATCGGCCACGGGCCGGACGCGCAACGGGCGGTATTCGCCGAGGTAACCGCCCTCGAACCTAAAGGCGTGAATGACTTCGTCACTCGCGCCGCTGCAGTACAGGCGGGCGCCGTCCGACGAGAACGCGAGCCCGTAAAACGCCTCGGTCACACCGATGCGCGTCACGATTTTTCCCTGGCCCAGATCGACAATCGCGATTTCATGATCGCCGTAGCCGCTGTGAAGAACCGCGGCGTGGCTCCCGCCGGGGTGGACGGCGATGTTCACCGGGAAATCGCCCAACGTCACCTGCCGCCCCACCGGGCGCAGCGACCACTGATTGGGCAGCAGCACCGAACCGTCGGCGCGCCGCCCCGGCAAGTCGATCCGGCTCGGAGAGGGTCCATCCTGAACTCCAAGCAGCAACGGCAAGCACACCACGGATGCAAAAAAGGCGAGGATTGAGGTTCGAGTCCGCATATTGGTGCCGTTCTTATGCCAGCCCGCAACGCCACGGTAAAGCCTCGATGCCATGTCGCCATTGTCTTTTGCGCGCGCTGGGTCCACACTCCACCCGCATGTAACCTTTTCGAGGCTGGCGGCTCTTCGGAAAGCGGCAAGTGCCAAATCGAAACTGAAGCCGAATCTGAATCTGAATCTGAATCTGAACCTGGAACTGATCTATGACCAACGTGACCGAAATCTCCTCCGCCCAATTCCCGAGCGAAGTCCTCAAGTCCACCGTCCCCGTCATGGTTGATTTCTATGCGCCGTGGTGCGGCCCCTGCAAGATGATCGCGCCTCTCCTGGACACTGTGGCCGGCGAGTTCGCCGGGCGCGTCAAGGTGGTCAAGGTGAACGTGGACGATGCGAGCGATCTCGCCAACCAATTCCACATTACCAGCGTCCCCACCCTGGTGCTCTTCAAGAACGGCCAAGTCTCCGACACCATGGTCGGCGCCCCGTCGCCCGCCGCTCTTCGAAGCAAGTTCGAAAGCGCAATCGCCGGTTGATGAGCAAGGCGCGCAAAGACGCGAGCCGCAGGGGCCCGCCACGAAAGCCGTCTGGCAAAGTCGGGCTGGCGGTGGCGGGCGTCTTCATTCTGCTCTTGGCCGGGCTGGCCTGGCATGGCGCGGCCCGGCGCTCTCCAGGCCCCTCCGGCGGCGCCCACCCAAACCAGTCCCGCGCCCAAGACCCTGCATCCGGCTCAGGGGCCAACTCGACAGAGTCGGGGCCAGACGGCGGCGCAGGGGCGGAAGCAGCCAGCCTCGTCACCCGTGGCAATGAGTTGCTTCGCCAAGGCCAATTCGCCGAGGCCGCCAAGGTCTACGAGGAGGCCAAACGCCTGACGCCCGAGGATGAGGATGTCCACTACAATCTGGGGATTGCATTCGCCCGCATGGGCCGCCAGGAAGAGGCCGTCGCATCCTACCGCCGCGCCCTGGAACTGTTCCCCCAATATGCCGAGGCGCACAACAACCTCGGCATCCTCCTGCATCGGATGGGCAAGCTCGACGAGGCCTTCGAGCATTTCCGCGCCGCGATCAAGGCCGTGCCCGATTACGCCTCCGCCTATAACAACCTCGGCAACGCGCTCCGCCAGCGGGGTCTCGTGGCCGAGGCGACCGACGCATTTCTCAAGGCCTCGCAACTCGACACCAACTACTGGCAGGCCCGCTTCAATCTAGCGAACTCCTACGCCGCTCTCGATCGGCTCGATGACGCCATTGCCGAATACGAAGCCGTCTTGCGGATCGAGCCCGATTTCGCCCCCGCTCAGCAGGCGCTCGAACAAACGCGCCTGAAGAGGGATTCGCACTCTCCCTGATCGCAATGCGGACCGTGCCCCGGCTCACGCGCCAGGAGCCGGCAGCCGTGCGCAAACGCAGTCGCGCGAAGGCTCGCACGGCAGCAAACTCCGCTCGACAAGCGCAGGCAGCGCGCGATCGAGTTCCGCCGCGAGCGAGCAACAATCCTCCAGCGAAAGCCTCAAGGGCGTCGCCGCCGCATCCAGAAACCCGCCCAGGGTCCGGCCCCCGTAGTGCAGCAACCCCTGACGCATGGGGATCGAATAGACGGAAAGCATGACACCGTAAACCAACGGATGCCAGGCCGAGGCCCGCCCCGCCCCGACCGCCTCCCAGTACCGGCGGACAAGGCGCACGTCCTTGAGAGGCTGCAACCGCCGCAATTGCGCGCGACCCACAGCCCGGCTCGCTGCGGCAAAACGGCTCAGCCGGGCGTCCTCGCCCAATTGCCGATCCAGCCGCAGAAGTTCGCGAACCTCGTTCCGGTCTGCATGCCAACGCGCCCGTTGGATCGCTGTCAATTCAACCGGACCGAGAACTTGGGTCTGGTACTCGATCAGAAACGACCGCAGCGACGCCGTGTCCTTGACCTGAGCCCGAGCGAGTCCCGCGAGAACTGCGCGCACGGCGCGAAGCCCGGGCCGACCAAGCCGCGCCACCAATGCCCGCGGGTCGCCCGGCATGGCCGGGCGAGTCTCGATCACGGATGGTCGAATCTCGAGCACGCGCTTCGCTTCAATCTCCCGGCTTGGCAGCCTCGTGCTCCAGACCGGCGACAAAGTAACCAGACCCTACTGACACCCACGCTGCCGTGCCAACTGGAAAAGAACAATACCGGCCCGAATCCCAATACAAAACTGGCAACCGGGATAGAAACCGGGCATCCCTATTAGTTGTGCGGCAGACAAGACTCTCCCACATTATCTTGTGGTTTTCAGCTTTACACGCTGGGTCATTTTCCGGTATTCCGTCCAGCGATGTACCTGAAGACACTGTCTGCCTTCGGTTTTAAGTCGTTCGCCGAGAAGACGACCTTGGTTTTTCAGCCCGGACTCACCGCGATTGTGGGTCCAAACGGCTGCGGCAAGTCGAATGTTGCGGATGCGATTCGCTGGGTATTGGGCGAGCAATCGGTCAAGGCCCTGCGCGGGGGGGAGATGACCGATGTGATCTTCAACGGCACGGACAACCGCAAACCGCTCGGGTTGGCCGAGGTGTCGCTGACGCTCGGGGGGGTGGACAAGGATCACTTAAAGGCGGCAGGCGTGGAACTGGCGTACGACGAAGTGACAGTGACTCGCCGGGTATTTCGCAATGCGGGAAGCGAGTACTTCATAAACAAGACACCATGCCGGCTCAAGGACATCCAGCAACTGTTCGCCGGCACGGGCATCGGGCGCGCCAGCTACAGCATCATGGCGCAGGGGAACATCACGCAGATACTCTCGAGCCGGCCCGAGGATCGCCGCCTGGTCTTCGAGGAGGCGGCAGGCATCACGCGTTTCAAGGCCCAGAAGCGGGAGGCGATCCGCAAGCTCGAGGGGACGGAGCAGAATCTGCTGCGCGTGGCGGATTTGATCCGCGAGGTGAAGCGACAGATCATCTCGCTCCAGCGCCAGGCCGGCAAGGCGCGGCGCTACAAACAGTACATGGCCGAGTTGCAGCATCTCGACACCCAACTGGCGCGGCATCAATACGACGTGTCGCAACTCGATATCGAGGAGGGGCGGGAGCGCATCGAGGCTCTGCGCGGCGAAATCGAGACCTGCAGCGGCGAAGTGGTGCGCGGCGAGGAAGAGGTGTCGCAATTGCGCGAGCGGCTCGCCGAGCTCGAACACGCGATCTCGTCGAGTCAACAGCGCGGGCTGGAATTGAAGGCCGAGGCGGAGCGGCACGAACATCGAATTCAGTACAACGAGGAGCGCCTGCGCGAGTTGGCCGCTCGGAACGAGAAGGCGTTGGCGGACATCGCGGAGGCGGAGGAGCGCAAGATTGCGGCGGAGCGGGCATTGGCGGAGACGGCGGAGCGGCTCGAGTCGGCAGAGGCGAAGCTGGGGGATGCGCGGCGCCAGCTCGAAGCCCGGCGCGAGGGGCTGAAGGAGCTCGAGGATGACGCACGGCTCAAGCAGGAGGCGATGCGCCAGGCCCAGAGCGATGTCTTCGATGTCGCCCAGCAACTGACCCGCGCGCGCAATGAGATCAATGCCCTCGACCTGCAAAAACAGGGCAATGTCATCCGCATCGAGAAGCTCTCCGCGGAGAAGATTCAGCTCGAAGAGGAGCGCGCCGGGCTCGCCAAGCGCCTCGAAGAGTTCGCGCGCGAATCGGAAGCCGAACAGGTTGCGCTCCAGACACGCCGATCGAGTTTCCAGGAGCGCCAGGAACGCCTGCGCACGGTGCAGCGCGAGATCGGGCAGGCGGGGCTGGACCTGGACCAACTGCAGCGCCGGCAGGCCGAGACCCACTCGCGTCTGAACGTCCTCCAACAGCTTGAATCCAGCCGCGAGGGCTTCGGCGCGGGCGCGCTCGCCGCGTTGAAGGACACCCAGCAGGTGCTCGGCTCTCTGGCCGATCGCATCCGTGTCCCGGACGAATACGTTCCGGCCATCGAGGCCGCCTTGGGATCCCAGTTGCAGATCGTGCTGACGCACTCGCCGGACGTCGCGCGCCAGATTCTGGCCGACTTGAGCGCCCATCAGAAAGGACGCGCCAGCATCGCGTCGCTCGAGCTTGCGACCGCCCGACGCGAGGCGTCGCGCGACGCCACGAGCCCGCCC
>Ga0208459_1000769_pt1 | contig 32661 bp, 33 predicted proteins | sample AD_UKC087_MetaG_FD_184433 | JGI IMG/M metagenome (GOLD analysis project Ga0208459, IMG submission 184433) | Active sludge microbial communities of municipal wastewater-treating anaerobic digesters from USA - AD_UKC087_MetaG (SPAdes) (version 2) | ecosystem: Engineered > Bioreactor > Anaerobic >... | reverse complement strand
GCGAAGCCACCCTGCTGAAAAATGTTTACGATATACAGGACAAGACCGAACAAATAAGGCGTATCGCCGAAAAAAACCTTTACATAGTGCATGTGGGTTGCAAACTGGCTTACGATAAGGGCGCCAATGATGATGAAATGAAAACCATCCATCAACTGATACGTTCTTCGCAATGGCATTGGGACTGGGTAGCCGCTGCCAATAGCATGGGATTTCATTCCCCGGTGGAATCGCTGCGTGTGCTGGCGCTGTCTATCCAAAAGGCACAGGAAGCCCGCCTGCTGCTACTTGAGGTATTGCTGACACATAACGTAAAACTGCCGTTTGCTATTCCCGAAATAGCTACCAAAGCAGAAGCCATGAAGCTGATTAACCTCGAAATAGACAGGATTACCGGAGAAAAAGCCGCTTTTCTTAAAGATGTGGCTCCTACCTGGAAAAAGAAATAATAACCGGCACTGAAAAAAAGAAATTTTAATCCAGTAACCAATAAAAATAATGCGGAACGAAAAAAAATACCGCAATTATTAAAAGGTTAAAAAGTAATATCACCACGTTGATAATGCCGGGATTTTTTCGGCGGACAACAAGTACAATAAACCGTATCAGGCTGAAAAGCAGGTAGCCCATAAACAACGGATATAATACCAGTATGGGAATTCGCCAGGCTTCCCCGATGATGGTCATTGGCAACAATGACTTTGGGTCGAAAAGAGATGATGTGCCGCAGCAAAAAACATGGTACAAACCGTTTGTCCAATAGGGTATCGCCATCCAGCCCAGGACAAATACGAATACAAACATGCTCAGGTTGGCCAGCTTGTCTGATGCGGAATGTTTGGAAAAAAAAAGGCTTATGATGAAAATGATTAAAGAAATTATTGTGAGCAGCAATCCTGAAAAAATAACACTGAAACGGAACAAATACCCGGGATAAGCAGAAGGCATTGCTTGCCAGGAATCAGCAGTTGACGTTGCAAATGAAACTGGTTGAAAAATGTTTGCAGGAATGACCAGCAGCAGCGTAACAGCCGAAATAACAAGCAATGTGCGCGTGCTAATTTTCATAATTATTATCTGTGGCGGATATTTTGTTTATCAGAAATTTTTTTCCAGACTAAAGGGCACTTCAAAGCCAACTCCCTGTCAACGTTCAGGTCTCCGTTGCATTTTACATGTTCCATATTTGTTCCGTCGGTAAAAAACATCTGTCCGTCAATGGACACAATCAGATAAGCGCCATTCACCTGAGCGTCATCTCCGGGCATATCTGCATTAAATTCCGTGTAATAGTCGAATGTCTGGGCGGGTAAAATCGTTGTGAGCTTGTTTGCTTTTAGTTTTCCGGCCAGTTCGGTGGCTCTTGCAGCATTTACTTCATCAGGTATTATTTGGGTTTCATCGATGACTCTGCGAAAGATGGTGTCGGAAAATTGCCATTGATTGGGAAACAGTAAATACTGCGGACTGGTAAGGTCAATGCCCAGCACATTTCCGGAACTGTTTTTTATGGAAACATGGATATAGAAAAAGTCCGAAGTATCCGAAACGTACAATTGCTTATCTATGCTAATAACCGCCATCTTCCCGAAATAAAAAAGTTGTTGTTCCGGTTTGTCAGCTTGCTGTCCGTATGCTGTCAAAACGGTGCAGCACAGCAACAGCATCAGGCATGATTTTTTTATCTTTTTCATAATTAAAAAAATAAAATTAATCAATATCTCCGATAAGGGCAAAATAATTTAAGCGTCGCCTTAATTATTTTTGTTCAATATGTCGAGGCAGGCTTTGAGGCTGTCTTTCCAATCAGGAATATGCAGGTTAAAATCGCGGATAATTTTTTCTTTGCTGAACACGCTGTATGGTGGCCTTGTTGCTGCGGTAGGATAATCTTTTGTCTGGATTGGCTCAACCGGAATATTTATTCCCGAGAGTTCAGTAATAGCTTTAGCAAAACCATACCAATTGGTTTCTCCTGCATTTGAAAAATGGTAAATCTCGGGACTCCGCGGCAGAGTTTTATCAGAAACCACTTGCAGCACCGCCTTTGCCAGGTCGCGCGCATAGGTGGGTGTTCCGTACTGGTCGGCAATAATGCGCAAGCCGGCCTTTTCCTTTGCCAGGCGGAGGATGGTTTTTACAAAATTGTTTCCAAAGGATGAATAAAGCCATGAGGTACGCACTATCAGTGCCGGCAAACCGTGGGATAAAACAAATTCTTCACCCTTTAGTTTTGATTTTCCATAAACAGAAACAGGGTTGACTTTATCTGTCTCGATGTAAGGCGTGTTTTTTGTGCCATCGAACACATAATCTGTGGAGATTTGCAGCATAAAGGCACCGGCTGTTTTGGCAGCTTTGCACAAATTGTCAACGGCAGTAGCGTTAATTTCAAAAGCTTTCTGTTGTTCCTGTTCTGCTTTATCCACCGCGGTATAGGCAGCACAATTGATGATGTATGTAATATTATTTTTGCTGACAAATTCATCGACGGCCTTTTCGTTACAAATATCCAGTTCGTCAATATCGGTAAAAAAATACCGGTGCTGCGTACAGGTGTCAGCCAGCACCCTGATCTCATTGCCCAGCTGGCCATTACTTCCGGTTACAAGAATGTTACCCATTATCTTATCAAGTTATTTTTTAAAATAGGCGATGGTCTTTTCCAGACCTTCCCTGAGTTGTATTTTAGGTTCCCATCCAAGGACAGTCTTTGCCAATTCAATATCCGGTTTGCGTTGCATGGGGTCATCGGCAGGCAAAGGATGGAAAATGATTTTTGATTTCGATTTTGTCAATTCAATCACCAGTTGTGCCAATTCCAGAATGGTAAATTCCACGGGGTTCCCAATATTAACAGGGCCGATAAAATCTTCCGGAGTATTCATCATGCGTATCATGCCATCGATAAGGTCGTCCGCATAACAAAAACTCCTTGTCTGCATTCCGTCGCCGTAAATGGTAATGTCCTGGTTGTTGAGCGCCTGCAGGATAAAGTTGGACACCACCCTTCCGTCGTGGGGGTGCATGCGCGGCCCATAGGTATTGAAGATTCGGATGATTTTTATTTTAACCTGATTCTGCCGGTGATAATTCATGAACAGGGCTTCGGCGCAGCGTTTGCCTTCGTCGTAACAGGCCCGCAAACCGATAGGGTTCACATTGCCCCAGTACGATTCGTTTTGCGGGTGTTCTTTGGGGTCCCCATAAACTTCGCTGGTGGAGGCCTGTAAAATTTTTGCCTGTATCCTTTTGGCCAGGCCCAGCATGTTAATGGCGCCCATCACGGAAGTTTTGATAGTCTTTATTGGATTGTACTGATAATGTATTGGCGAAGCAGGACATGCAAGATTGTATATCTGGTCCACCTCAATAAAAAATGGCATGGTCACATCATGTCGTATCAACTCAAAGTATGGGTTATCGAGCAGGTGAACAATATTTTGTTTTTGTCCTGTGAAATAATTGTCCAGACAAATCACTTCGTTACCCTCATTCAGTAACCTTTCGCACAGGTGCGATCCCAGGAATCCGGCTCCGCCCGTTACCAAAATCTTTTTTCTCATAATTATTTAGTGGTATTGATTCCGATACAGAAATAGTCAAAGCCTTCGGCTTTCATAACAGCCAGGTCGTAGATATTCCTGCCATCGAAGATCACATATTTTTTCAACAATTTTTTTATCACATTAAAGTTGGGTGCTCTGAATTCTGTCCATTCGGTAACTATCAGCAGGCAATCGGCATCAATCAGGGCTTCGTACTGATCATTGACAAATTCAATTTTGTTGCCCAGCCGGCGTTTTGCTTCTTTCATGGCTTCGGGGTCATAGGCTTTAACTTTGGCACCTGCCTGTAAAAACTTTTCGATGAGCACCAGGGCCGGAGCTTCCCGCATATCATCGGTTTCGGGTTTAAAAGACAATCCCCACATGGCTATGGTTTTATCTTTAAGCTGGCCGTTAAAATACTTCATAACTTTATTAAAAAGCACGCTTTTCTGATCATCGTTGACTTCTTCCACAGCTTTTAAAACCCTAAGGCTGTACTTGTTTTCATCAGCGGTTTTTATCAAGGCTTTGACATCTTTAGGGAAACATGATCCGCCATAACCGATGCCTGGATAAATAAATTTGTTTCCAATGCGGCTGTCGCTCCCTATTCCTTTGCGGACCATGTTTACATTGGCTCCCATGATTTCGCACAGGTTGGCAATATCGTTCATAAAACTGATTTTTGTGGCCAACATGGCATTAGCCGCATATTTGGTCATTTCGGCGCTGGGAATGTCCATAAATATTACCGGATGGCCATTCAGGGTAAAGGGCTTATACAACTGACTCATTAATTCTTCAGCACGTTCGGACTCCAGGCCAACCACTATCCGGTCGGGCTTCATAAAATCATCGATTGCGGCGCCTTCTTTCAGAAACTCCGGATTAGAAGCCACATCGAAAGGGATATCAACACCGCGGGCCTGAAGTTCTTTTTGCACTGCATTTTTTACTTTCACCGCTGTACCCACAGGCACGGTACTTTTGGTAACCACCAGCAGATAATCTTCCATGTTTTTACCTATTTCGGAAGCAACATTTATCACATATTTCAAGTCAGCGCTCCCGTCTTCATCAGGAGGGGTCCCCACAGCGATAAATACCACCTCGGCATCGGGCAGCACCGAAGCCAGATCCGTTGAAAAATGCAGGCGGCCTTTTTCAACATTACGGTGGATCATGGTATCGAGACCCGGCTCGTATATGGGCAATATACCCTTTTTCAGGTTTTCAATTTTTTCTACATCAATATCTACACAAGTGGTATCTATGCCTACTTCAGAAAAACATGTTCCGGTAACCAAACCGACATAACCTGTTCCTACTACTACAACTTTCATAATGTTTATAAGTTTAATTTTTCATGCAAAAATAAACATTCTGCACTTTAAATCACAGAACTTTATGAGGGACTAAAATATTTTCAGGCCAACATATTATGATATCGGCATTAGAAAAAATAATTACTTGCCTATTGCAAAGACCAACAAACACAAGTATTTGTAATTTTCACCGGCCACAATCATTTACCTTAAAAGTTAGAAGGAAAAAAATTTGTCAGATAATTCTGTATCTGAAAAGATTATATAAACAAGTATAAATAAAAAAATCCCCGAAATATTTTCTGTTGTATATTTGATGTAAAAATTACTTTATTCCAGTTTAATTTAGTATTTAAGTAATTTAATATTTATTTTTGCACTCACCAAAGTCAATTCATAATTTGAACATACATGCAAATTATAAAAATAAAAAAAGGCCTTGATATTCCGATGAAAGGCAGCGCGGCAAAGGCAACCAAAGCCTTTTCAATGCCGGAATATGTTGCCATCAAACCAGCGGATTTTAACAATGTATTGCCCCGATTAATGGTAAACCCCGGCGACCGTGTAAAAGCCGGAACCCCGCTGTTTAAAAACAAATACGATGAACGCCTTGTCTTTACATCGCCGGTGAGCGGGGTGGTTATGGAGCCTGTACGCGGGGATAAGCGGCTGATCATGGAAATACCCGTAAAAGCAGACAAAAACCTTGTTTATGAAGAGTTTGGCCATCATGATATTTCTTCCATGAATGCAGAAGATGTCCGGTTGTTGCTCATTAAATCCGGTTTATGGACTTATATCAGGCAACGGCCCTACGACCTCATTCCAGCCGTGGACGCCACACCGCGCGATATCCACGTTTCCACTTTCGACAGCTCCCCTCTGGCACCGGATTATAATTATTTACTAAAAGACAAGTTGGTCTTTTTTCAGGCCGGCATTGATGCTTTGGCCAGGCTGTGTGGCAAAAAAGTACACCTGGGACTTGATGGCTCCACCGACAACAATATTTTCTCTCCGGTTAAAAATGCTGAGCTTCACTATTTCAAAGGACCTCATCCTGCCGGCAATGTGGGCGTGCAAATTCACCACACCATACCCATCAACAAGGGAGAAAGTGTCTGGTACCTTAATCCGCAGGATGTGGCCATGATAGGAAAATTATTCGTTGACGGTATTTACGATGCCCGCCGCACGATAGCTTTAACAGGGCCTGAAGCCGGCAAACCTGCATACATGGAAGTTTTAGCAGGCAGCAAATTAAAAACTCTTGTTGAAATCCCTGACCAGGGACAACACCTTAGAATAATCAGCGGCAATGTATTAACGGGCGACATTGTCAGCACTGAGGGTTATTTGGGATATTACCACCACCAGCTCACTATTATTAGCGAAGGAGATTACCATGAATTTATCGGCTGGGCGATGCCCGGATTCAAAAAATTCAGTAACTCACGACTGTTTTTCAGCTGGTTGTTTCCGGGAAAAAAATACGATTTTGACACCAATTACCATGGTGGTCACAGGCCACTGGTAATGACGGGGCAATATGAAAAGGTATTTCCTTTTACTATTTTACCGGTTTACCTCGTGAAAGCCATCCTTGCCCAGGACATTGAAAAGATGGAACAGCTGGGTATTTACGAAGTGGCTCCCGAAGATTTTGCATTATGCGATTATGTATGCACTTCAAAAACGGAGGTGCAGCAAATAGTGCGCGAAGGCTTGGAAATGCTAAGAAAAGAAATGAGTTAACAAAGAAATTATCACACGATGAAAGGTTTAAGAAAATACATCGATTCCATAAAACCAAAGTTTAGAAAAGGAGGCCGGTTTGCAAAGCTGGAGTCCACATTCGAGGCTTTTGAGACTTTTTTGTTTGTGCCAAAAAAGGTTACCTCATCGGGCAGCCACATCCGCGACTCTGTTGACCTGAAACGCACGATGATTATTGTGGTGGTGGCATTGATGCCGGCCTTGATTTTCGGCATGTGGAATGTTGGCTACCAGTTTCACAAGGCCATGGGTACCAGTGTCAGCATACTGGCTGATTTCTGGTTTGGATTTCAGGCCGTGTTGCCCATCATTGTAGTATCCTATGTAACAGGCCTGGCCATAGAATTTATTTCGGCACAGATCCGTCATCATGAAGTGAATGAAGGATTTCTTGTTACGGGGATGCTGATACCCTTGATCATGCCGGTTAACATTCCGCTATGGGTAGTTGCTGTAGGCACCGCTTTTGCCGTGATTTTTGTAAAAGAAGTTTTCGGAGGTACAGGGATGAATATCTTTAACCCCGCCCTGGTGGCAAGGGCCTTTATCTTTTTTGCCTACCCTTCGGAGATCAGTGGCGACAGTCCGTGGATATTTGGTTTTGACAATAACCTGAGCGGCGTAGATGGCATTACGGGTGCCACAGCATTGTCGCAAGCTGCTGCAGGGCATTTAGAATCGCTGCCATCGCTATCGGATATGTTTTTTGGATTTATCCCCGGCTCTATAGGCGAGACATCAAAACTGGCCATATTACTTGGCGCACTGATTTTGATAATCACCGGCGTTGGCAGCCTGCGTATCATGTTGTCAACCATAGCCGGTGGTGTTTTCATGACATTGATTTTCAACCTGATCGGAGCCAATAACTATATGCAGATTGATCCCCTGACACAACTGATGATGGGAGGTTTTATGTTTGGCACGGTGTTTATGGCCACCGACCCCGTAACATCCTCGCAGACTGCTTCAGGCAAAATAGTGTATGGTTTTCTGATCGGAGTTTTTGCAATACTCGTCAGGGTGTTTAACCCTGCCTACCCCGAAGGCATGATGTTGTCCATACTGCTGATGAACACTTTTGCGCCATTGATTGACCATGTGGTTGTGCAGAATAACATCCGCAAGCGTTTGAAAAGATTGCCGAAGATAAATACCAATGTTGAACCCAAATAACCAAACTTTATGTTCAGTAACAGATATACGCTGATTTACTCCGCCATTTTGGTAATTGTTGTTGCTGTCGCCCTGACCATTGTGGCTGTGATGCTGAAACCGGCCCAGACCAGCAACATCCGGGTAGAAAAGATGCAAAACATCCTGAAGTCGGTGAATATGCAATCCAATGCAAAAAATGCCGAAGAATTATACAAAAAATACATAACCGAATCGTTTGTGATAACCTCAGATGGAACGCTTAAAAACGACATCAAGGCCTTTGATGTCGATCTGAATCTTGAATTAAAGAAAAAACCGGAGCAGCGAAATCTTCCCATTTTTGTGTTTACCGGCGATGAAGGAAACCGTTATTATATTATTCCCGTGAGAGGGAAAGGCCTATGGGGACCAATTTGGGGCTACCTGTCTTTTAAGAGCGATTTCAATACCATAGTGGGAACCATGTTTGACCACAAAGGCGAAACTCCAGGCCTCGGCGCTGAAATAAACACCCCGGTGTTTCAGGAACAATTCATTGGAAAGACAATTTTTGATGAACAGATGAATTTTGTTTCTATCAAAGTAATAAAGGGGGGAGCGGCGCCGGATGACATACACGGGGTGGATGCCGTTTCGGGCGGAACGATTACCAGCCAGGGCCTGGAAGCCATGATCTTTGACGGCCTGACTCCCTATGTTACCTATTTCAACAAACAAATGAAACAAGAAAATTCAGTTACCAAATAAGTGATCATTATGAAAAACCTCAAACTGATAAAATCCCCGTTAAATCTTGAGAATCCCATTACTGTGCAGGTTTTGGGAATTTGTTCATCCCTTGCTGTAACAGCACAGTTAAAACCGGCGCTGGTAATGGCATTGTCGGTTACCGTTGTTACCGCTTTCTCTAACCTGATTATTTCTGCGCTGCGCAACACCATTCCTTCGCGCATCAGGATTATTGTGCAACTGGTAGTTATTGCCGCCCTGGTAATTATTGTTGATCAGGTGCTGAAAGCCTATGTGTATGATGTAAGTAAAAAACTTTCAGTATTTGTGGGTCTTATCATCACCAATTGCATTTTGATGGGCCGGCTGGAAGCTTTTGCCATGGCCAATAAGCCGTGGCCCTCCTTTCTTGACGGCATCGGGAATGGCCTTGGCTATGGTTTAATTCTTGTGATTATTGCATTTATCAGGGAATCGCTTGGCTCCGGCACCCTGTTTGGCTTTCACATCATTCCGCAAACCTTTTATGATCATGGGTACATGAACAACGGCATGATGATTCTGCCGCCCATGGCTCTGATCATCATTGGAGTCATTATTTGGGTGCAACGCAGTTTTAATAAAAGTTTAATTGAAAAATAAAATTCAACGATATGAATGACCTGGTAAATATTTTTGTCCGCTCGATATTCATTGACAATATGATATTTGCATATTTCTTAGGAATGTGCTCATATCTGGCGGTATCAAAGACTGTGAAAACCTCGTTCGGGTTGGGTGTCGCGGTGGTATTTGTGCTGGTTATTACGGCCCCAGTCAATTGGCTTATTGACACCTACCTGTTAAAACCCGGCGCCCTGAGTTGGCTTGGCAGCGGATATTCGGATGTAGATCTCAGTTACCTGAGTTTTATAATTTTTATTGCCGTAATAGCAGCAATAGTACAACTGGTTGAGATGGTAGTTGAAAAATTCAGTCCTTCGCTGTACAATGCGCTGGGTATCTTTCTCCCGTTGATTGCTGTTAACTGCGCCATTCTGGGACTTTCCCTCTTTGTTCAGGAAAGGGAATACACGGCCATCAGCGAAGTAACCGTTTATGCCCTGGGCTCGGGCATCGGCTGGCTGCTGGCCATAGTGTCTATCGCGGCAATACGAGAAAAGATAAAGTATTCCAATGTTCCTATACCCCTCAGGGGACTAGGCATTACTTTTATTCTTACCGGGCTTATGGCCATTGCCTTTATGAGTTTCATGGGCATCAAAATCTGACAAACACAAAAATTAAAAAAAAACTGAAATTATGATATTGCTGGATACAGGATTAGGATTAATATTGGTACTGGGCATTACAATCTTTTTAGTAATAAGTTTGTTGCTGGTACTTTTGCTTTTATTTGCTAAAGCAAAACTGTCGCCATCAAGCCCTGTGCTGATAAACATAAACAGCGACAAAGAAGTTGAGGTGAACTCAGGTTCTTCGCTTTTGTCCACCTTGTCGGAAAACAAGATTTTTCTGCCTTCGGCCTGCGGCGGCGGAGGAACCTGCGGTATGTGCCGTTGCCAGGTAATCAGCGGCGGTGGCAGTATTTTACCCACTGAGGTAGGTTTTTTCACCCGGAAACAGATACAGGACAACTGGCGCCTGGGCTGTCAGGTAAAAGTAAGAGAAAACCTGGAAATCCAAATCCCGAAAGAAATCTTTGGCATAAAGAAATGGGAATGTGAAGTGGTGTCAAATAAAAACGTAGCAACTTTTATCAAAGAATTTGTAGTAAAACTTCCTGAAGGAGAAACCCTTGATTTTCAATCGGGAGGTTATGTACAGATAGATGTGCCCAAATGTGAAGTCGATTATAAAGACATCCTAGTGGAGGAAAAATTTCGCAGCGATTGGGAAAAATTCAGGATGTTTGATCTGAAAATGAAAAACCCCGAGCCGGTGTACCGGGCATACTCCATGGCCAACCACCCGGCTGAAGGCAATATCGTTATGTTGAATATACGTATTGCCACTCCGCCCTGGGATAAAAAAATCAATGGTTTTATGAAGGTAAACCCGGGTATTTGTTCGTCTTATATCTTTTCGCGTAAACCGGGCGACAAAGTGATGGTATCTGGCCCATACGGAGAGTTTCATATCAAACATACCGACAAAGAAATGGTGTATATCGGCGGCGGCGCCGGCATGGCACCTTTACGTTCGCACATTTTCCACCTGTTCCATACGGAGCACACCAAACGCAAGGTTTCATACTGGTATGGCGGCCGCTCGATGCGTGAGATTTTTTATGAAGACCATTTCAGGGCTATTGAAAAAGAAAATTCGAATTTTACCTTCAATATCGCCCTTTCGGAGCCTTTGCCCGAAGACAACTGGACAGGCTATACAGGATTTATTCACCAGGTGGTTTATGACAACTACTTAAGCAAGCATCCCGAACCGGAAGATATTGAATACTATCTCTGCGGCCCACCGATGATGAATGACGCGGTATTTAAAATGTTAGACAAATTAGGAGTGCCAAAAGAAAATATCGCTTACGACGATTTTGGCGGTTAGGCAGTGCTGTCAATTTGCCAGTTTCAGCCCCACTATACCCGCCATAATCAATAGCACAGACAACATCCTGAGCAGTGTTGCCGGATCTTTAAAGAAAATTATTCCGATAATGAACGTTCCGGCGGCGCCGATGCCAGTCCAGACGGCATAAGCTGTTCCGATAGGAATTTGTCGCTGGGCCATCCACAGAAACAAACCGCTGAGTGCCATAGAGACTACTGATACGGCTATCCACGGCCATTTATATTCGGCCTGCACCTGCGACAACTTAAAGCCCAAGGGCCAACCTACTTCAAACGCTCCGGCAATAAGAAGATAAATCCATTCCATAGTTCAACAATAATCATTATTTGCCGGCTTCCCCGGGGTGGTGTTCATTAAAATTTTCGCATTGGGTTTGGTCTTTTCCACTACTGCCGCAAGTGCACCCAAAAGGTTTGCCGGTCTTGGGGTCGATAGTGGAACATGATTTTTTAAACTCGCCGTTTTTCTTCACAATTACCTTGATTGCAAATCCGGCAAAAGCGATAGCCAACAGAATTATAGCAGGGAGCAACAGTTTCATCATGCGAGTATTTGATAGGTAGTATTTATGTCCGGGAAGTTTTTCACGTCAATTCCCGATACTTTTTTTTTGCCCTCATATATATCAATAATTTCCTTTTACGGGCGCGCCGGTAATAACTGCCACGCTGGAACCGCATCCCAACCTGTTGGCGCCGGCATGTATCAAACTCACCGCCTGTTCAAAATTCCTGATGCCGCCGCTGGCTTTAACACCCAGATCGGGTCCCACCACTTTTCGCATCAAAGCGATATCTTCGACGGTGGCTCCCCCACCCATAAAACCGGTACTTGTCTTAACAAAATCAGCACCGCATTGTTTTGAAATTTCGCATGCCTGAATCTTTTCTTTCTCATCAAGAAATACCGTTTCGATGATTACTTTCAGCAGGGCGCCTCCCTGGCAGGCGTTGCGCACAGCCTGAATATCTTTTTCCACGGTGGCGAAGTCTTGTGATTTCAATGCGCCCACATTAATTACCATGTCAATTTCTTCGGCGCCGGCGGATATCGCGCTGCCGGTTTCAAAAGCCTTGCTGCTGCTGTCCATAGCGCCCAGAGGAAACCCGATAACAGAACAAATTTTTATTCCTGAACCCTTGAGAATACCGGTAACAAAAGGCACCCAGAATGAGTTAACACATACCGATTTGAAACGGTAAGTAACAGCCTCTTCGCACAAACGGACAAATTGCTCACGTGTGGATTCAGGTTTCAGCAGAGTATGATCGATATATGAGGCCAGCTCTGCCTGCGAAATCGCCATATTTTTTAAAGTATCCTTTGCTGATTCTTCCTTTTTTGTTTTGTCATTCGATGCATCCTGATTCATTTTTTCCTCCATTTTTAAATGATAATTTTATAATTGCATTTCTTTTCAAGGTTGGCAAACCCAACATTTATTCCAATAGGCGACAGCCTGAAACTCCGTGAAAAATCAATTGTTTACATAATTACTGCAGACTATTTATTAAGGTACAAATATAAAAAACAATTTTCAGAGGGTAAATTTTATTTTGTCTTATGCCGGTTGATTTTGATTTATGTGATAACTGATTTTTTTCTAATTTCGGGCAAAAATTTTACGAAAAAAAAAACTAACGCTGTACTATTTGATGAAAGATAAAACAAAACTTCTGGTAATAATTTCGTTGATATTGAATATTGGTATCATTGGTACGTTGCTTTTTGTAAAAAACATGGTTGAGTCGCGCCTGTCAAAGGTTTCGGGGATGCTTACACGGCTTGGCAATTCAGAAATTGATTACACGGTACATGTAGAGGATACGCTGGAAATATCCACCGCATTTTCCATTAAAGAAGTGGTTCCGGTATTTGTAGAGATGAGGGTAAAATATGACCTTCCTTTCAAAGCTATGATACCCGTTGACCAGCAGATAGAAACGCCTATCACTCTCACGGTGGATAAAACCATACACCTCGACACGGTGTTTATGTTTAAGAACAAGATTGTGGCTCCTTTGGATGAAATAATTTCGGTTGACCAGATGTTTACCATTCCCACCAACCGCGAAAAGAAAAAAGGCATCAATATTCCAATTGTAGCCGATATTCCACTCAAGCAAACCATCAGTTTAGATATCAAAGATCCTATCAGTGTTCTTGCCGACATTCCAATAAAAATACCGATTTCAGAGACTATCCCCGTAAAGATTGAATTGACCATACCTGTCGATATCAATGTTCCTATTGACATCCCGGTAAAAAGCGAAGCATTGATTACTTTTCCTTACCAATTGCCTATTTCGGGCAAGATACCGTTAAATCTTGATATTCCTGTAAAGATACCGCTATCGGCTACGCCAATCAAATCAAAGTCGGATTCTATTGCTTACGAACTAGAAAGATTACTCAGGTTTTAACCGGAAAAAAGTTTTTCTCTTTAGTAAAAAAGCATAACCAGATGGTACACTCCCATTGCGATAAGCATACTAACCGGAATAGTCAATATCCAGGCTACCAGAAGCTGTTTGCCCACGCCCCATCTTACTGCAGACAGCCGCTTGGTCATTCCCGTTCCAATGATAGCGCCGGTGATTGTATGAGTGGTGCTGACGGGTATTCCGAAAGCTTCGGTTCCGAACAGTAGCATGGCGCCGGAGGTTTCGGCTGCGAATCCTTCGAATGGCGTGAGGCGGGTAATTTTTGAGCCCATTGTTTTCACAATTTTCCAGCCACCAAGCAAAGTTCCGGCTGCAATGCAGGTATAACATCCCAATACTATCCAGTGAGGAATAGCATGAATTTTTCCTGCTGAAGTAAACGTAATATGCGCCCAATGGGGAACATCGGCGGGGTCCACACCTTTTAAATACACGATTATGGCGGCAGTAATAATTCCCATTACTTTTTGCGCATCATTACCGCCATGTCCCAAACTAAAAAGTGCTGAAGAAACGAGCTGAAGCGGCCTGAATACTTTATGAACTTTTGCAGGCCTGGCCTTTTTGGTAATATGAAGCATAAGAATCGAAAATAAGTACGAGATGACCATGCCTAAAATGGGCGCAAGAAAAATAAAGGCACCAATTTTCAAAATAACACCGCTATGCACAATACTCCATCCGCCATAGGCCACGGCGGCGCCAGCAAATCCGCCAACCAGGGTATGCGAAGAACTCGACGGTATGCCCAAATACCATGTCAACAGGTTCCAGATAGTCGCAGCGATAAGCCCTGCAAGGATTACCTGAAGGTTAATAACGCTGGTATCAACTGTTTTTGAAATGGTATCGACTATATGCAATTCAAAAATTGCATAAGCGATAAAATTAAAAGAGGCCGCCCAAATTACAGCTTGCAAAGGCGTGAGCACTTTGGTGGATACTATGGTTGCAATTGAGTTTGCCGCATCATGAAAACCATTTACAAAATCGAACGCAAAGGCCAAGATGATAATAATAATTAATAATGTGAAATCCATAAACCTGTGTTTTGATTTTTATGTCGTTTTTACAATAATTGATTTCAGCACATCGCTCACATCCTCGGCGCTGTCAGTGGCTTTTTCGAGCGCTGAGAGCATGCCCTTTACCTTAATGAGTTCGATGGCGTCTTTCTCGCTGTTGAACAGGTCGGCTATCGCCTGATAATAAAGGTCATCGGCCTGGTTTTCTATTTCGTTGATACGGATACAGGCATCGGTGATTTTTTTTGGCACTTTAAGATTTTTCAGTTCATATATGGCAACCCGGATCTGTTGTGTAGCCTGCAAAATGAGTTCGCTTAATTCCAGAAAAGATTTTGGTTCTTTTTTGGGAGGGTGATTTTTTACATTTTGTCCAAACCTATTGATAAGGTCCATCACATCATCGAGCTTTCCGGTAAGTTTGTAAATGTCCTCCCGGTCGAAGGGAGTTATGAAAGTTTTGTTCAATTCATCATATAATTTATGTGTAATGTTATCGCCCAAATGCTCGTGTTCTTTAATAGAGACAAGAATTTTTTCTTTTTCGACAGGGTCCGAAACAAGAAAATATTTGTTCAGCATGGTAGCGCCCTTAACCAGATTCTCGGCAGCTTCTTCAAACATAGGGTAGAATTTCCGCTCTCTGGGCGTAAAAAACTTCAAAAGATTATTGACTTGCATAAATTGTATTTATTATTTTTAAACCTGATACAAAATTACTACCGCAAAACCGAATATCGCAAAAACACAGTTTACATTTCGGTTAAGGTTATATTAAGTTAATGTTAAGTCTTGCATTGGAAAAGTAACATTCAGGTTTTTCAGCTCACTATATCAGATTCGGGACACAATGGAAATCACCACTCCTGACTTTTTATAAAATGAAATACTTTTATACCTTTGTAAAAACACAAATACACTATGGATAATGAACCCATTATTCTTCTGGTAGATGACGAGCCAGATATCATTGAATTCTTAAGTTACAATTTAAAAAAAGAAGGTTTTAAAGTTTATACAGCCGACAATGGTAAAGACGGCATAAAAACCGCAAAAGAAACGTTGCCACACCTGATTGTACTTGATGTGATGATGCCCGGAATGGATGGCGTGGAAACCTGCCAGGAATTAAGAAAAATCCCTGCTCTTTCGAAAACGCTGATCATGTTTCTTACGGCACGCGGAGAAGACTATTCTCAAATTGCAGGACTGGATGCCGGCGCCGATGACTATATTACAAAACCCATAAAACCGCAACTATTTATCAGTCGCGTCAATGCTTTGCTGCGCAGGCATTCCGAGCAAACAACACCAGGAAATTCAACCATAAAAATTTCAGACCTTTTAATTGACAGAGAACAATTTATTGTCCTGAAACAGGGGCAGAAAATAGTTCTCCCCAAAAAAGAATTTGAGCTTCTTTATCTGTTGGCTTCAAAGCCCAGCAGGGTATTCACGCGCGAAGAAATTTTATCAAAAATATGGGGTGATAATGTGGTTGTAGGCGACCGCACTATTGATGTACACATTCGCAAGGTTCGTGAAAAAATCGGTATGGAATTTATTTCAACGGTAAAAGGTATTGGTTATAAATTTGAAAATGAATGAAAAAACACTCGCCTAAGAATATTTCATTAGAGATAGCTTTTTATGTCATGCTGGTGTTTTTTGTGCTGTTTCTGGTGTATTACCTGATTTTTCAGGGTCATCACTCGGATTGGTTGATCATACTGATTATCGGCCCATTGTTTTTCGGAGCCGTTTATCTTATCATCAGGCATTCTGTTGAAAATTTTATTTATGAAAAGATCAGGGTTTTGTATAAAACGCTGCATAACCTGAAAACACCGAAACAAAAAACAAAAATTGAAGAACACTGGTTTGAAAATGCAGAAGCGGAAATAGAAAAGTGGGTGGAAGATAAAAAAAACGAGCTGGAAAGCCTGCGGAAGTCCGAAAACTACCGCCGTGATTTTCTCGGTAATGTTTCGCACGAACTAAAGACTCCCATTTTCAATATTCAGGGATATATACTTACCCTGATTGATGGAGGCCTTGATGATAAGAGCATCAACCGCGAGTACCTGTTGCGTGCAGAAAAAAGTATCGACAGGATGATTGCTATTGTCAACGATCTGGATGTTATTGCCCAACTTGAGTCTGAAACCATGAAAATGGAAATGGAAAAATTCGACCTTACGCAGCTGGCGCACGATGTTTTTGAAACCTATGAAATTAAAGGAAAGCAGAAGAATATTTCATTTATTCTTCACAATAAACTCTCCGGCATTGTTCATGTTATGGCGGACAAGGAAAAAATCAGACAAGTATTGAACAACCTTATTGAAAACGCCATCAAATATGGCAAACAAGATGGCCGTGTCAAGGTAACTTTTTACGATATGGACGAAATGGTTCTGGTGGAAGTATCGGATAACGGCATAGGTATTTCACAGGAAGATATCCCAAGAATTTTTGAACGTTTTTACCGCACCACACAAGGCAAAAGCCTTGAAAACAGAGGCAGCGGCCTGGGCCTGGCCATTGTGAAACACATCATCGAGGCCCACGGACAAACCATCAATGTCCGCAGTATGCTGGGTGCAGGCACTACCTTTGGGTTTACGCTGCAAAAAGCATAATAGAGGATTATTTGTTGCTTCAAAAGAAATCAATGCTTGAAAAACAATACGTCAACAAGCCTTTCGATCATACAAGCACCTAATTATACGATTATAAAAAGAAATATTTCCGCCTTTAGCGACATAGAATTATAATTGATTGTCAGAAGAAATCCTCAATATTCAAATAAATAATAACTTTGTTTGAGTGAATATCAATACGAAAAACCCATACAATACAATGAAAAATGCACGATATAACAACAAAATCATAAAAATCAGGCAACGTATTTACGAGATAATTTTTGAGGCCGACACCAAAGCCGGCAAACTTTTCGACTTAGGTATTTTGACTATCATACTCCTGAGTATATTTTTGGTAATCCTCGAAAGCATCAGCAGCATCCGCATGCAATACGGCCATATATTGAGGATATTGGAATGGGGTATTACCGTAGTTTTTACACTCGAATACCTAGCCAGAATTTGGGTTACTGAAAAACCATTGAAGTACATCTTCAGCATTTACGGCATTATTGATTTACTCGCCCTGTTGCCTACTTATCTCGATGTTTTCTTTGTTGGCGGACACAACATGATTGTGATACGCGCACTGCGGCTGTTACGGATATTCAGGATATTTAAACTGCACCGTTATACAAAAGCAGGCCGTACCATTGCCTCGGCACTTTGGAGCAACCGCGAAAAAATCAGTATTTTTATTTTATTTGTTTTTACCATTGCCATTATCATTGGCACAGTGATGTACCTGATAGAAGGCGAACAAAACGGATTTACCGACATCCCCACCTCCATCTATTGGGCCATAGTTACCCTCACCACCGTCGGATATGGCGACTTGTCGCCCAGTACCGGAATAGGCCAATTTTTGGCTAGTGTAGTCATGGTGCTCGGCTATTCAATAATTGCTGTTCCCACCGGCATGGTCACGGCCACCCTTATCGGACAAAAGAAAGTAACCAACACTCAGGTTTGTTCCCGGTGCATGTACGACAAGCACGACGACGATGCCAATTATTGCAAAATTTGCGGCACCAGTCTCCATCCAAATTCAGAAAGCAGGAAAAACAATACCACTACGGATTTGGATTAAAAAAAATGTGAAAAGAGAAAACAGGATCGGATGCTAACAAATCAATACTTCAGCCATTTCCACAGCTCCCGGTAACTGACCTTTTTGCCATACATTAATATTCCGGTACGGTAAATTTTGGCAGCAAGCCAGGTGCAAGCCAGAAAGCCAAGAATCAACAACGCCATCGAAAGTATAAACTCCCACGCAGGCACTCCAAAAGGAATCCTGATCATCATAACAATCGGAGACGTGAGCGGAATTACCGAAAACCAAAATGCTACCGGCCCCTGCGGATTTTCAATGATTGGCTGCGCTAAAACAAAGGCCAGTATCAGCGGGATAGTAATAGGCAACATAAACTGCTGCGTGTCGGCTTCGTTGTCAACCGCGGAACCGATGGCCGCAAACAGGGCCGCATACAACAGGTATCCAAACAAAAAGAAGAAAAAGAATGAAAAAATTATAAGCGAATAATTGTATTCGCCAAAGCTTTTTACCAGCGACCGGACACTTTCGTCGTCGTAATCCTGAACAGGTGCAGGCGTATTGTTTTCGGGCACCAGCACATTACCCTGCTGCACGGTTTCGGTTTGCGGTTTCGACAAGATATCCTTCGCCCCTACCGACACCTGAAATACCGCCACCAGCGACAAGGTAAGCACAATCCATAACAAAAACTGTGTCAGGCCAACCAGGGCTATGCCGATAATTTTTCCCAACAACAATTGGAATGGCTTGACTGAGGACACGATGATTTCAACAATCCGGCTTGTTTTTTCTTCTATAACGCCCCGCATTACCTGGTTTCCATACATAAAGATGGCAAAATATATCAAAAATCCCGCAAAAATGCCCATGATTGTCGTAGCTATCGGCAGGTTGGTCTCCCCGGTTTCGATGTTTTGCGAATTGATGTTGATGCGTACTTTGGCTTCATCAATTTGCTTTTTATCTATGCCGTATAATTCCATCAGCTTCCTGTTCTCATAGATATATTTCATTTTATCTTTGATATACGAAGTAACCGTATTGCCCGGTTGTTTGTCCGAATAATACAATATGGCGTTGGTAGGTTCGAGCATATCCGGCTTGGGAATATACAACAAGGCTGCGGATTTGTCGCCGTCAAAGCCGGCGATAGCAGTTTGCAGGTCGGTATAAATATAGTTGAATTTGATGGTTTCGTTACTGCCCATCTTATAGTAGATTCCGGTTTCGTCGAGAACATCGATAACCTGCTGCTCCCTGTCGAGTTTGGTAACATAGTATGGAACTATCATCAGGGCGGCCATCAGCAACGGGCCGAGGATAGTCATTACAATAAAGGATTTTTTCTTTACCCTCGACAGATATTCTCTTTTTATGATGATGAAAATTTTGTTCATAAGCATTATTCTGTTAGGCCGGACGATGAATAGTTGAGATTAATATCAGCATTTACTTTAGCGATGAAAATATCGTTCATCGTGGGTACTATTTCGTGCAGGGCGTGGATAGTGCCATGGGGCATCAGGGCCGATAGCATATCATTGGTTGTCTTGTTGTTCAATATTTTAATTTTCGCTTTCAGCAGCCCATCCTGCAGCACTTCGTCATAAACCTCAAAATCCTTGTTCAGCCTTTCTTTTAACGAAGCGCCCGTGCCTGCAATCTCCACCTGATAGCTAAACGACCTGTAGGAATATTTAATTTCATTAACCTTGCCTTCCAGAATTTTGTTTGATTTATTAATCAGGGCAATATCATCACACAACTCCTCCACCGAGGCCATATTATGTGTGGAAAACACCACCGTGGCGCCATTATCACGTAGACGAAGAATCTCGTCTTTGATCAGGCTGGCATTAATAGGGTCAAAACCGCTGAATGGCTCGTCAAATATCAGCAGTTTGGGTTCGTGCAACACGGTAACGATAAATTGTATCTTCTGTTGCATTCCTTTTGAGAGTTCTTCCACCTTACGGTTCCACCAACTCATCAATTCAAATTTCTCAAACCAGTATCTAAGTTTTCTTATCGCATCGCTGTATGTCAAGCCCCTGAGCTGTGCCAGATAAATAGCTTGTTCGCCCACCTTCATTTTTTTATACAGACCACGCTCTTCGGGCAGGTAGCCGATATTTACTATATGGTTTTTTTCCAGCTTTTCGCCCTTGAGAAACACTTCTCCCTCATCAGGTCCGGTAATCATGTTGATGATGCGGATAAGCGTAGTCTTTCCGGCGCCGTTAGGTCCAAGCAAGCCAAAAATACTTTGTTCAGGTACGCTGATGGATACGCCATTCAAGGCCACATGATTGGCAAAACGCTTGGTAATATTACGGGTTTCAAGCACGTTCATTTTTATCGTATATCAAATTATTTACAACTACAACCGTTAACTATTGACTGAAATCCGCTTACTGAAAGAATTCTTTCATTTTCTCAAAAAAGTTCTTATCCTTTTTATCTGGTTCGGGTTTGAAATTTTCCAGATGCATCATTTTTTCGATCATATTTTTATCTTCTTTCGATAAATGCTGTGGAGTCCACACATTGATGCCGACGAGCAGGTCACCGCGTCCGTGATAATTCAGCGAAGGCAGACCTTTCCCTTTGAGTTTCAAAATTTTTCCCGACTGTGTTCCCGGTTCAATTTTCACCCTTGCTTTGCCCTCCAGTGTGGGGATTTCAACATTAGCACCCAGCACGGCCTCAGGGAAACTAATGTATTGAGTGTACAAGAGGTTGTTGCCGTCGCGGTGCAAATCGGGATGTGGTATTTCTTCAATTAGCACGATAAGGTCGCCCGGATATCCGCCACGAGCGGCGGCGTTGCCTTTGCCGCTTACCGACAGTTGCATGCCTTCGGCCACGCCGGCAGGAATTTTTATGCTAATCACTTCATCCCCTTTAATGATACCGTTGCCGAAACACGAAGTGCATTTTTCAGTAATTGACTGCCCTTCGCCACCGCACGTAGGGCAGGTTGAGGTAGTTTGCATTTGTCCGAGAAAGGTGTTAGTAACACTCACCACATGGCCTCTGCCGTTGCAGGTAGAACATGTCTTATAAGAACTTCCTCCTTTGGCACCTGTACCTTTGCAGTCGGTGCAGGTTACATATTTGTTGACGTTAATCTTTTTCTCCACACCGGTGGCAATTTCTTCCAACGTCAGTTTTATCCTTACCCTGAGGTTGCTTCCGTAGTTTACCTTACGACGCTGCGACGAGCCTCCGCCAAAACCGCCAAAACTGCTGAACGCACCGCCAAAGATATCGCCAAAGTGGCTGAAGATGTCATCCATGCTCATGCTGCCACCACCGAAGCCATTTCCACCGTTCACGCCATCTGGGCCAAAACGGTCGTAACGGCTGCGTTTTTCAGGGTTACTCAATACATCATAGGCATGGGCTGCTTCTTTAAATTTCTCTTCTGCTTCTTTGTTGCCGGGGTTTTTGTCAGGATGATACTTGATAGCCATCTGACGATAGGCTTTTTTCAGTTCGGCTTCGCTGCAGTTGCGGTCAACACCCAGAATCTCGTAATAATCTCGTTTTGTCATACAAAAAAAATTAGTTGGCAACCACCACTTTAGCAAAACGTATTACCACGCCATTCAGGTAGTATCCCTTTTCGGTTACATCTATGATTTTTCCTTTTTGTTCCTCTGTCTGTGCAGGGACATTAGCAACGGCTTCATGTATATCGGTGTTAAACTCCTCGCCCATCGCTTTTATTTCTTCAAGACCAGCTTTTACCAACACGGCACGGTATTTTTCATAAATCAACACCACGCCATCTTTCAGGCTTTTCATGTTTTCATCATCGGGAAAAGCCCGGATAGCCCTTTCGAAATCATCCAACACCGGCAACATGGCTGTAACAATGCCAGATGATGCAGTTTTTATCAAATCCAGTTTTTCTTTTGAAGTACGTTTACGAAAATTATCAAACTCGGCAAAAAGGTACAGATATTTGTTATTCAGTTCTTCAATTCTGCTTTTTTGCTCCGAGATAATACCATCTTTTTCCTGTTCGTGGTTTTCCTGTTCTTGTTCAGTTTCCTGCGTTACATCAGACTGTATGTTTTCATCAACTTTCTGCTGGTCTGTCTGTCCATCCTTCATGTGTGTACTCCCTTTCTTTTTCATAAAGCTTTTATTCTTTTTCAATGCCATACCTTATCAATATTTTTGCCAATAAAGCACAATGCGACAATTTGTCAGAACAGGGTTTCCTTAAATTCATTTTCTTGTGGCACGGAATTAAAAATTTCCTGCTCTTCTTCCACATCAAACAATTGCAACTGGTTTTCGCTTATATAATCTTCTTCCGGCAGTGAATCTGCAAATTTGCTGATATAATCCCTGATGGCAGTTTTTATCATTTTGTTGGGACTTACCTTTTTAGCACGGCAGAATTTATCAATGATTTTTTTTTGCTTTTCAGAAAGTTTGAACTCAAATTTTTTGTATTTGATCTTTCTTTTTTTCTTTTTTTTTGGTGCTGCCATGGTAATTTTTTTATAATCCATTAAAAAGCGGACAAAAGTAATAAAAATTCAATTTTTTATCATACAATTACTTTGATTTGGCCAGCTTTTTTTATCTTAGCACACTTTTATTCAAAACATTCAATAATGATAAACGATAAATTATTCAATCCTGCCAGCATTGTTGTTGTTGGCGCATCCAACGATGTAACCAAGCCCGGTGGTAAGGTGCTGAAAAACCTCCTCGACGGGAACTATAATGGAAAAATATACGTTACCAACCTGAAAGAAACCGAGGTGCAGGGCATACGGAGTTTTCAAAATATCAATGATCTGCCTCAAACCGACCTGGCCATCATTGCCATCGCTGCCAAATATTGCCCTGAAACGGTTGAGATTCTGGCAAAACAAAAACAAACCAGGGCATTTATCATCCTCTCGGCCGGCTTCAGCGAAGAAAGCAAAGAAGGCGCCGCTTTGGAAAAACAGATTGTGGAAACCATCAACAGTGTGGGCGGCTGCCTGATAGGGCCAAATTGCACCGGCATCTGTACACCGGTACATCACAGTTATTTTACGCTGCCAATTCCGAAATTAGAACCGCAGGGTTGTGATTTTATTACAGGCTCTGGCGCTACAGCCTGTTTTATTCTGGAAGCAGGCATTACCAACGGACTGACCTTTGCCAGCATCATTTCTGTTGGCAACAGTGCACAGCTTGGCGTGGAAGAAATGCTGGAACATTTCGACAACACCTTCGATCCGGCTGTCAGTTCCAAGGTTAAGATGTTATATATTGAAAATATCCGCAACCCGCAAAAATTACTCAAACACGCTTCTTCATTGATAAATAAAGGGTGCAGGATAGCTGCTATAAAAGCCGGTTCTTCGGCTGCCGGAAGCCGTGCCGCATCTTCACATACCGGCGCCCTTGCCAGTTCCGATGTAGCCGTGGATTCCCTGTTCCGCAAGGCAGGCATAGTGCGCTGCAGCGGCAGGGAAGAACTAATCACGGTTGCTTCGGTTTTTATGCATCCGGAACTTAAAGGCAAACGTATCGCCATTATTACCCACGCCGGAGGCCCCGCGGTAATGTGTACCGATGCCCTTTCTAACAATGGCATGGAAGTCCCTCATATTGATTCAACAGCCTCCAAGGAGTTGCTGACTAAACTGTTTGCCGGCTCTTCCGTAGCCAACCCCATCGACTTTTTAGCCACCGGAACAGCCGAACAACTCGGTATCATCATTGATTATGTGAATGAAAAATTCGACGAGGTAGACGCCATGGTTGTGATTTTCGGAACACCCGGATTATTCAGAAATTTTGAGGTATATGATCTGCTCGATAAAAAAATGAAGACCAGCAAAAAACCAATTTATCCGGTTTTACCTTCAATTATCACCGCTGGCGAAGAAACTGATGAATTCATCACCAAGGGCAGGATCAATTTTCCGGAAGAAGTGGTTCTGGCCAGAGCCATGGCAAAAACCTACCATACGCGGAAACCATACGAACTTGCCCCTGCCCTGCCACCGGTTGACAAGGCAAAAATCCGCACCATCATTGATAAGGCGGCCCCGGGTTACATTTCCCCCGCCGAGATACAGGCACTGATGGATGCAGCCGGCATTCCACGCGCAGGAGAAGCCGTTGTTACCACAAAAGAGAACGCGGTGGCCGAAGCACAGAAACTCGGATTTCCCGTGGTAATGAAAGTGGTTGGACCTGTACATAAGTCCGATGTTGGCGGTGTGGTGCTGCATGTGAAAAATGCCGAAACAGTCGAGCGGGAATTTGAACGGATGATACAAATCAAAGACACCACCGCCATATTGATACAGCCGATGCTCAGCGGTACCGAGTTGTTTGTGGGAGCCAAGTTTGAACCGAAATTCGGCCACATGATATTGTTCGGCCTGGGTGGTATTTTCATCGAAGTGCTCAAAGATGTTTCAGCAGGGCTCTCCCCTATAGGAAAAGAAGAAGCCGGCACCATGATCAAAAGCCTGAAAAGCTATAAAATCATAGAAGGGGTACGCGGCCAAAAAGGTATAAACCAGGATATTCTTGTTGACATCATTATGCGCTTATCCGCCTTGTTACAGGCAGCTCCGGAGATACAAGAGCTCGACTTCAATCCGCTGTTGGGCAATGCCGAAAAGGTGGTGGCTGTGGATGCCAGGATACGAATTGAAAAATAGAATACCAGTCGGGGTGCGACTTAAAGTCGCGCCCCGACTGGCATACAATGAAAAAATGATTGCTGACTGGCTCATCGACACCAACGGCAAGTTGCAAATGCCCTTAGTTTTGCTGTATTCAGCGCTGACGGGCCTGCCTGAGAAAAGATTGAAAACCATAGTTTTTGCGCTCAACGGTTCAAAAAAAAACAAGGCGGAAACCTGGGGAGTAAACAAAATTAGAATCAACCCCGAAGCTTACACCAGTGCAGATGATCCCGCATGGATTGGAACCCTTGCCCACGAGCTGACTCACGAATACCACTATTTTAAAAGCCTACTTCCCGATTGTATTATCAGGTTTTTCGACCAGTTCGGCATAAAGTTCAGGCAGTATATTCTCGGTATGCCGCACGAAAAGGCCTATAAGGCCTCACGAATGGAAAAGCAAGCTTTTGCCGTACAGGCCATCATCATGGATTTTGTAAAAACCTATACTCCTCAAAAAACCCTTGCCGACAATACCCTTTCGGAACAGGAAAAGGTGCAACTGTTATTGAACATGGCGGAAGAATATAAATTGAAAAAATGGCGGGGTAGCCGATAGGTTTTTGCTCACGTAATATTGTCGGGGTGACTGCCTCTTGAGAAGGCCAACACGCAGTCACCCCGACAATATTATTTAGGATTTTTTATCGTATCGGTTACCACCACCACATCGCCGGTGAGCCGGCCGTTGACCATGTACATTTTTTTGCCGAGCATATCAAAGTCCCAACTACCGTCAAGGTTGTCCCTGTCGTAAACCAGGTTTTCAAGATTTTTTGACAGATAGACACTTTTGCCTTCGGGCACCTCCAGAATCAGCTTTACAGACTGGTTGCGCCATTTTTCACCGGCAGCAAGCAGAAAATAATTATTGATCAATAACACCGAGTCGGCCGCTGGCGTATCAAACCTGATGGATTCGGCACGCCTGCGGGCATTCATCAACGTGGTGCCTCTTGAAAATTTTATCACGGTGAGTTTGTAGGTTCCGGTCTTCGAGGGAATGATCTTCAGCTTAGGAAATCCATACACCACCAGCTTATCATTCCCATCCGAAAAAAAGCAGTTATTAAAAACAAAATGTTCATGATCGCCGGGATCACTATCAAAAAAATCATCATCAAAATATTGGGTTTTATTTACAAGCGGCAGGTTGTCGGCCACATCTATGACAAGTGTTTCGCGGGTTTGCGGCAACATAACCTCCTGCCTATATATGCTTTTTTCGCTGAAATTTCCCACAATATTAATTGTTAGAATTATAGCGAGTATCAGTCCGGTCAGCCATAAGAGCGAAGCGGTAATGGAAACAACCCTTATTTTTGTTTTAAATCCGGCAATCATGCGGATGCTGTTGAAAATAAGCATCAGCAGGGGGACCCCGATTAATAAAATCAGCGACAGGAACGCCATGTGTTGCTGCCAGGGATTTTCAAAGAAAACCTGGCTGAAAGCCGGAAAAGACACTGAACTGATTCCCCATTTGGTAAAAAACAGAAAACTATCGGGGGCGGTAATTGACAATACCAGCGAAACTGTCACAACAATTCCTATAATGAGAAGTACAATTCCGGCAAAGATCAGCAACGCGCGCAGAAAATAATAAATAATCTCTCCAAAGACACTGCCCACACCTGTGCCTGATTCCTTTACCGACTGCGTCCTGCTAATGGCGGCGGCCATCTGCCGTTGCCTGTTGCTATAGGCACTTTCCCTCTTGGCACGGTGCATCCTGCGTTTCATATCGTTGTATTCTCTCCGCGTATGATTCTTTGCATCGCCTTTCATCTCCTTGAACCGTGCTTTCAGTTCCTCAAATTCACTTTTTATGTTTTCCTGTATCTCCGAAATAGTCATGGGTTCGCCTTTCATATTGAGCTTTTCCTCGGTAGTGGTTGCTTTGGGGATTATTATCCAAAGTATCAGATAGACCAAAGCGCTGGATCCAAAAATAAACAAGGCAACGATAAAACCTATTCTGAACCATACCGGATCCACATTGAAATAATGCCCCAGCCCTGAACAGACACCGCCCAGCACTTTGTTGTCTTCGTCGCGATAGAGCCTTTTTTTAAACGGAGAACTTTTTTCTTGTTTACCTTCTTTCGACTCTTCCGATGATCCGATATCATCGGGTTTCCCCAGGATTTTTATGGCTTCCTCAACATCCGCAGGCACAATGATTGGAGCGCCGTTTTCGATTTTCACCTGGAAAATCTCTGCGATACGGCTTTCGATATCCTGAAGGATTTCCTCTTTGCCTTCGGTATTCGCAAAATGATTCTTCAGTGAATCGAGATAATTTTCAAGCAACTTGTAGGCTTCTTCATCAATCTGGAAGAACAGCCCACCGATATTAATTGAAATTGTTTTGTTCATGGCTTTTATATTTATTGTTTTTTATTTTTTTGTTATGAGTTTCACTGATTTAACAAGCTCTTCCCAGCTTTCATCCAGATTTTGAAGAAAAATGCGGCCGGCTTCGGTAAGTGTATAATACTTACGGGGTGGCCCAGTCTTCGACTCTTCCCACCGGTAATTGAGAAGTCCGTCGTTCTTCAGGCGTGTCATCAGCGGATATAAGGTACCTTCTACTACTATCAGTTTTCCCTCTTTGAGTTTTTCCATGATGTCGGAAGCATATACATCTTTTTCCGCAATGACAGAGAGGATACAATATTCCAGTATTCCTTTCCGCATCTGTGCTTTTGAATTTTCAATGTCCATTTCATACTTTTTTGGAATCCGGTACAAAGATAATACATTTTATAGTACTATGCAATACAAGGTACTATTTTTAAAAAATATTCAAATAACGAAACTAAACGCCTTCAAATCGGGAATATCCGAAGATTAATGTATATGCATTTTAGCACATGCGTCCGTACTAAGCATTATCTTTTGGGCTTGAAATCTGTAATAATTTATTGTATATTTGAATATTATTTCCTGTAGTTGAACTTCGGCACACTAAATCCCGCCTGTTTTGATGCCTGCCGTTTTTGATAATCTAAAAAACAAAAAAATGGATAAAGAAGCAAAAGCCGTTATAATTTGGATAACAGTATGCGTGGCATTCGTGATACTTGCGCTGGTATTGTTATTCGTTCCATGGAGTATTCCCCGCGAAATGGAGGTAAAATTTGCTTTGATTTTAACGGGTATGCTATCCTTAATTATCATAACCGGCTTGACAAAGAAAAAATACAGCCATGAAGCCGCTTCTGTTTTAAATGTACTTCAATACATAATGATAGCCCTGCTTTGTGCCGTTGTGTTTACAGGATTTCTTTTCTGGTTCGACTACTGGCTTGTTGGCAAACTGGGCAGAAATAACAGTTATGCATACCTGGGTTTCGGTTTTCTTTCCTCAGTTGCCTGCTTTTTCACTTCGTGGAGAAACCCGAAAAGTGTCTGGTATGTTCCCTTTATAATAAATGCAGTTGTAATATTGTCTGCACTGTTCGGCGATTTTGATTCCATTTTGATCTACGGGCTGGTCCTGACAGCAGCCACATCAACACTGGGCTATTATCTGGGAAATAAGAGAATACGCTCACGTGAGGAACAGTAATAGTCGCATGACAACCTGGACCCACATTCATATGATAGCCTCCAAGCACTTTTCAATGCAAGATAATTATATCATTCTTAACTTTGATAAAATTGCATAAATTTGTAAAAGAACCAAAACAGACTAAACAGGCTATGAAAAAATCAATCCGCTTGATACATTGGATACCCCGTATTATTGGCATGCTGGCAATATTATTTGTCAGTTTGTTTGCTCTTGATGCATTTGACCCGAAGTTGACGCTCTGGCAGCAAATTTTCGGATTTATCATGCACCTTATACCTTCCTTTATTCTGATCATCCTTCTGCTGATTGCCTGGAAATGGGAATATGCGGGCGGTATCATTTTTATGATCATCGGCATAGGCCTCAGCCCGTTCATCTTTATGTTTAATTACCGGATGAATCATTCGGTATGGATGAGCCTCGGCATCATTATGGCAATTACCATTCCCTTTGCCATCATAGGCTTTTTGTTTATTTTGAGCCATTTTCTGAAAAAGAAAAACAGAACAAAAGATAAAACATCATGACAATATAAAATATGGATACGACCTTAAAACAGAAATTTATTGAATTATGGGAAAAGTATTTCGGTGACGCCGAACTGCCAATAACCTTCTATTATAGCGAAGGTACCGGGGACACAAAACCCGCCGAAAAACCCACCGGATGGAAATGCCTGATTGGCGCACTGGCAGCCGTAAGGAAAGGCTCCTCTTTACATTTTAATGCAGGCACCCTGGGCTGTGGCGGCGCCTTACGGTATCTCGGTTATACAACAAAAATGCGTCCGGATTTTGAGTATTTTCTTTCGTGCGGTAATGAAAAGATGGAGGGGGAACGTTACAAGCGCACACCCGGTATTGTGCTGGAGATGATGAAAAACCAGCAACAGTTGCCCGTTAATGGGAAAAACATCGTTTTTAAAAGGTGGGATAAACTTACAGAGGACGATCAACCCGAAGCAGTGATCATTTTTGCAAGACCAGACGTGATCTCTGGATTGTTTACATTAGCCAATTTTGATCAGGTGGACAACGAGCAGGTGATAGCACCTTTTGGAGCCGGCTGTAGCTCTATCGTGCACTACCCCTATCTCGAAAGCCTGTCTGATAAGCCCAAAGCCGTTATCGGCACGTTCGATCCTTCGGCAAGACCTTATGTCAGGGCTGATGAGATTTCCTTCGCGGTTCCTTTCAGCAAGTTTGAGAAAATGATTGGCTATATGGAAGAGAGTTTTCTGATTACAGAAACATGGACCACTCTGAAGAAGAGAATGGATAAGGCTTCCGTGAAAAATGATCAGTAACTGAAAAATAAAAAAAGCCGCTCCAAAGGATAGACGGCTTTTTAAAGAGTTAGTCAATACGGTAACTTATCCTTTATAAAAAGGTAATTTCACCACTTTTGCTTTAATCAGTTTTTCACGGATCTTAACATAAATCTCGGTATCCACTTTTGAAAAAGCAGTTTTTACATAACCCATCCCAACGTTTTTCTGCAGTGATGGAGCCATAGTACCCGAGGTTACTTCGCCTATTTTATTGCCGTCAGCATCGCAAATTTCATAATAATGACGGGGGATACCTCTGTCAATCATTTCAAAACCCACTAATTTGCGGCTTACGCCCTCGGTTTTTAATTTCAGGTTATATTCTTTGTCAATAAAATTCTTTTCATCGGTGAATTTGGTGATCCAGCCCAAACCAGCTTCTATAGGTGAGGTAGTATCGTTGATGTCGTTGCCATAAAGACAGAATCCCATTTCGAGACGCAACGTATCGCGGGCAGCCAGTCCTGTTGGTTTTATTCCAAATTCTTTTCCGGCTTCCATCACGGCATTCCACATCACTTCGGCATACTGATTCGGGAAATAAATTTCACATCCACCCGAACCGGTATAGCCTGTAGTGGAGAAAATCACATCATCAACACCTGCAAATTTCACGACTTTAAAAGTGTAATATTCCATATCAGTAACCGTCGTATCGGTGAGTTTCTGCATGGCTTTCAGCGCAAGCGGCCCCTGGATGGCTAACTGTGAGGTTTCGTCGGAAGCATTGGTAAGTTTAGCACCAAACTGGTTATTTTTATTTACCCAGGCCCAATCTTTGTCGATGTTGGCTGCATTAACCACCAGTAAATATTTTTCAGCATTGAAGCGGTAAACGAGCAGATCATCCACAATGCCTCCCTGGCCATTGGGATAGCAGGAATATTGAACTTTGCCATCCACCAGTTTCGATGCATCATTGGAAGTAACATACTGAATGAAATCCAATGCTTTAGGGCCTTCCACCCAAAACTCGCCCATGTGCGAAACATCAAAAACGCCTAACGCTTTGCGGACATTTTCGTGTTCAATAATTAAGCCCTCATACTGAATAGGCATATAAAAACCGGCAAACTCAACCATTTTGGCTCCGGCAGCTTCGTGAATTTTACAAAATGCTGTAGTTTTCATCATTATAGAATTTTAAATTAATTAATTGGTTTCTGTTTTATTGTCAAATCAGATTATCTTATCACAAAGAATAACAAGACAAAAATATAAATAATAACTGATGACAGAACTTTTTGAACCATAATAATTACTACCTGCATTTAGCGCTAATTTTATTTTTATCTTTGGCACCAGCATTTAATTTAGTAATAATGCACATAACGAAATTAAACATCCCGCGCTGGCTCATATTGCTGATAGACATTTTTATCTGTGGTTTTTCGGTAGTATTGACCTATCTGCTGCGCTTCAACTTCAACGTACCTGAGATCGAATCGCACGATTTACCCTATGTTCTTGCCTTCACTGTCGGCATCCGGTTCATTACTTTCCTCATCGCCAAAACGTACACAGGTATCATCCAATACACCAGCACAGGCGATGCCATACGAATTGTATTTGTTACCGCCACCGGTTCCATAGTGTTTGTCATTACCGACCTTATCACCTATTTTTTCATTAACGGTGTTAATTTTATACCGTATTCCATCATCATCATTGAATTTATCACCACCACGTTCCTGCTTGCCGCATTCAGGATTTTGGTCAAGATAACTTATATGGAAATCAGCAATCCCTCGCGCGACAAAACCAATGTGCTGATTTACGGTGCCGGTGAAAGCGGACTTATCTCAAAACGCTCGCTCGACCGCGATGCAGGAGCCAAATATAAAGTGCTTGCCTTTATTGACGATGATGCAAAAAAGATTGGGATGAAAATAGAAGACATCCCCATTTATGGTCCGGATAGATTAGAAAAACTCCTTGAAGACAACCACATTGAACACCTGATAATTTCCATACAGAATATTAAAGCCTCGAAAAAACAGGAGATTATCGAGAAATGTATGGCATACAATACCAAAGTGCTTAGTGTTCCACCGGTAAGCAAGTGGATAAACGGAGAGCTGAGCTTTAAACAGATAAAAAAAATCCATATCGAAGATCTGCTCGAGCGTGATGAGATAAGACTTGATGAAGAAAAGGTCAGGCGCGAATTGTTGGATAAGTGTATCCTGGTAACAGGCGCTGCCGGTTCGATAGGCAGCGAAATTGTAAGGCAGATAGTACGGTTTTCGCCTAAAAAGATTATCCTGCTCGACCAGGCCGAGTCACCCATGTATCTTCTCGAACTGGAACTAAACGAAAAATACCCCAAGGCTAATATTGAGGTCATTATTTGCGACATCAACCATCAGGTGAGGATGCGTAAGATTATGGAGACTTTTTCGCCGCAAATCATCTACCATGCCGCGGCTTACAAGCACGTGCCCATGATGGAGAACAATCCTGTGGAAGCCGTAATAACCAACGTGTTCGGCACAAAGACCATAGCCGACCTGGCGGTAGAATTTAAAGCGGAAAAATTTGTGATGGTTTCCACTGATAAGGCTGTAAACCCAACCAGTATCATGGGCGCTACCAAACGCATTGCCGAAATCTATACCCAATCGCTGAACAAAAAAAACGTAACGCGCTTTATCACCACACGCTTTGGCAATGTACTTGGCTCTAACGGCTCGGTGATACCCTTGTTCCGCGAACAAATTGAAAAGGGCG
>Ga0208459_1000768_pt1 | contig 32702 bp, 25 predicted proteins | sample AD_UKC087_MetaG_FD_184433 | JGI IMG/M metagenome (GOLD analysis project Ga0208459, IMG submission 184433) | Active sludge microbial communities of municipal wastewater-treating anaerobic digesters from USA - AD_UKC087_MetaG (SPAdes) (version 2) | ecosystem: Engineered > Bioreactor > Anaerobic >... | reverse complement strand
TCCTTAATTTTCGTCCGGGCCTGGTGGGCGGCCATTGCATCGGAGTTGATCCATACTATCTGACGTACAAAGCCGAAAGCATCGGTTATCGTCCCGAGGTCATTCTTTCGGGACGCAGGATCAATGACAACATGGGCAAGTATGTTGCAGAACGAACGGTCAAGATGCTGATAGCTGCCGATATCCAGGTAAAGAAAGCCCGCGTGGCTATCCTGGGACTGTCCTTTAAAGAAAATGTTCCCGATTTGCGAAATACACGGGTTGTTGATATTATCAACGAGTTGAAAGACTACGGTGTGACCGTCATGGCACATGATCCGCTGGCTATCCCTGAGGAAGCACGTGAACACTGCGGAATTGAGCCGGTGTCGTTGAAAGCGATAAAGGACGTGGAAGCGGTAATTCTTGCTGTGGCACACCGCGAATACATGGAACTGGGCATCGAAAAAATTGCTTCCCTGTGCCGTAAAAACAGACCGATTCTTCTCGATATCAAGGCCGTCTTTGAGCCTGTGCAGGCAAAGTCACTGGGCATCAATTACTGGAGACTATAAAAAGGTTCAAGGGGCGCTTCGACAGGCTCAGCGACCTAAGGGACGAGGAAAAAGGAAAGAGGATATTTATGAAGAAAGCATTTATTACCGGAATCACAGGGCAGGATGGATCGTATCTTGCACAGCTCCTTTTAGAAAAGGGATATGAAGTTCACGGTTTGATTCGCCGCTCCAGCACTTTCAACACGGACCGGATCGATCATCTGTATCGGGATTCGCACGAACCGGACGCAAAATTATTTCTGCATTATGGTGACCTGAGTGTTTCCGGGCAACTCATGGATCTGCTTTCCGCCATCAATCCCGATGAAATTTATCATTTAGGCGCACAAAGCCACGTACGTGTGAGCTTCGACATGCCTGAATACACCGGAGACATCACTGGATTGGGAACGCTTAGGATCCTGGAATCCATCCGGAAAACCGGTATCAAGACAAAATTTTATCAGGCATCCTCCAGCGAAATGTTCGGCGCCGCACCGCCGCCGCAAAGTGAAAACACACCGTTTCAGCCGCGCAGTCCCTATGCCGCCGCAAAAGTTTACGCCTATCATATTGTACAGAACTACCGCGACGCCTACGGTATTTTCGCTACCAACGGTATCCTGTTCAACCACGAATCGCCGAGGCGCGGCGAAACCTTCGTGACCCGAAAAATCACCCGTGCGGCAACGCAAATTAAACTGGGCATCCGGGACAAGCTCTATCTGGGCAATCTCGATGCAAAAAGGGACTGGGGCTTTGCCGGCGACTTCGTGGAAGCGATGTGGCTGATGCTCCAGCAGGAAAAACCGGATGACTATGTCATCGCAACCGGTGAAACTCACTCCGTACGGGAATTTGCCGAAAAGGTCTTTGCCAAGCTGGATCTTGATTACGCCCGACACGTCGCGATCGATCCCCGGTATTTCCGTCCCACAGAGGTTGACGTTCTGCTGGGTGACGCCTCCAAGGCGAGAAAAGCACTGAGCTGGGAGCCAAAGGTTACATTTGACCAGCTCGTTGATATGATGGTCGCGGCTGATCTGGAATTGGCCAAAAAAGAAAAGACCTTGCTGGATGCAGGTTATTCCTGTGCAAATGTTGAAAGAATCAGTTAATATAAAATTCAAGAGGAGTAAAAATTGCTTGCCGATAAAAGAATAACCGTCACAGGAGGCAAAGGATTTCTGGGGCAGCACCTGATCAGGAAACTTGCTGATTACAGCTGCCGTAGCATTGATATTGCTGATCTGCCCCAATACAATCTCACGGATCTGGAAGATATTCGCCGCATGTTTGATGACACCAAACCGGACATCATCATTCACCTTGCCGCAAAAGTGGGTGGCATTGGCTTTAACCAGGAAAAACCAGCAGAACTTTTCTATGACAACCTTATCATGGGCACCCAGCTGATTCATGAGGCCTATCTGCGTAAAATTGAAAAATTCGTAGCACTGGGAACCATCTGCGCTTACCCCAAATTTACCCCGGTGCCCTTTAAAGAAGAGGATCTCTGGAACGGATATCCAGAAGAAACCAACGCCCCTTACGGACTGGCCAAAAAAATGATGCTGGTGCAGTCCCAGTCTTATCGTCAACAATACGGTTTTAACTCCATTTTCCTCCTGCCGGTCAATCTTTACGGTCCCGGCGATAATTTCGATCCCCGTTCATCCCATGTCATTCCGGCATTGATCAAAAAATGTTTTGATGCCATGGATAACCATTCAGATTCACTGGAAGTATGGGGAACAGGACGTGCAACCAGGGAATTTTTCTATGTGGAAGATGCGGCTCAAGCCATTTGCATGGCCGCCGATCTGTACGAAAAAAGTGAACCGGTAAACATCGGGGCGGGATATGAAATTTCCATTGGGGAACTCACTGAACTCATCGCCCGACTGTCCGGTTTCAAAGGCAAGATTGTCTGGGACTCCTCTAAGCCCGATGGCCAGCCCCGCCGTCAGCTCGACACCTCCAAAGCATTGAAAGAATTCGGATTCAAGGCAACAACCAACTTATCAACCGGGTTGCAAAAGACAATTGAATGGTACAGGCAAAACCGGCATCTTTTAAATAAAAAATGAACGGCAGTCATGTTTTTGATTGACTTTGCCCATCACGCATGTTAAGGATCGCATCACTAAATGGATAGCGAAACCAAAAAATTGAGCATCCAGATGGCTTACGCCAGCAGCATTGGAATCGCAATGGTTCTGGCGATTTTTGGCTGCCTCCTTTTAGGAACTTGGTTGGACAGGAAATTTGACTCCGGCTATGCTTTTACGGTCGTCTTTCTTGCGATCGGTATTTCGGCCGGTTTTCGTAACATTTATGTTTTAATAAAAAGAAATTTCACGGATGAAGAATTCATCATAAAGAGTTTGAAAAGTGAACCCCATCGTCAAAGACCCGCTCCAAAGAAAACTTGAAATCGCCAACTGGATCATTCTGGCAATTCTATTCATTCCCTCTCTGTTTTTCGCTCCGTTTAAGTTTTCCCTGGGAATTCTTCTTGGCGGCTTTATCAGCATTCTTAATTTTCACGGCATGGAATACGGCCTGCAGAATCTCTTTAAAAATCTTTCCGGAAATGTGAAACGACCAACCATGATGAAGTATTACATCCGTCTGGCGCTGACCGGCGTGGTCGTATATTTTCTGCTTGCCGCCGATACGGTTCATGTCGTCGGACTACTCATTGGACTTTCCGTGGTTGTGATTAATGTCACTTTCACTGTGATCACAACACTGGCAAAAAAAAACTTAATTGAGGAGGTTAGTTAGACACAAATGGAACCCCTAATATTCTTCCATACTTCTTGGTTGCACGATATGGGCATTAATATGACCATCGTTTTCAACACTCTCTTCGTGATGCTGATATTGGCCGTACTCTCGTTTCTGGCCACCCGTAACCTTCAGGTCTATCCGGGCCGCATACAAAATGTGATGGAAGTAATCGTGGATGGCCTTCATTCCCTGCTGGTCGATACCATGGGAGAACACGGGAAGAAATTTTTCCCCCTGATTGCCACACTGGGATTGTTTATTTTAACAAGCAACCTCATTGGAATCATTCCCGGATTTGAATCACCCACGGCCAACATCAACACGAACCTGGCCATGGCGCTCGTCGTCTTTTTCTCCACGCATGTCGTCGGCGTCATCACGCACGGTTTCAAATATTTCAAACAATTCCTGGGACCTGTCTGGTGGCTGATTCCGCTGATGCTGCCGATTGAAGTCATCAGTCACCTGTCGCGTCCATTGTCCCTGACTTTCCGTCTCTTCGGCAACATAGCCGGTGAAGACATCGTTCTTCTGGTTGTCCTTCTTCTGGTACCTCTGATTGTTCCGCTGCCCATTATGTTTTTGATGATCTTTACGTCGGTTGTCCAGACGCTGGTTTTCATGCTTCTGGCGATGATGTATATCGGCGGCGCGATGGAAGAAGGCCATTAACACCAAACGGGATTTGGCAAAACAAATCGTGCTGACCAACCCGGAAGCTTATTGATATTCGATTTAAAAAGCAGCTGACTGCAAGCGTAATCAGCTGCTTTTTTCTTTTTCATTGAATCTCTCTAACCATTTATTTTATAAAAGGATGTTTTAAAAATCACATCTGGTGCTTGACGACATGGATCAATCGTAATATTGACCACAGGGACAATTTTTTACGGAGTATTTATGCATAGTTTAGGAATCAATATCGGATCGTCAAACGTAAAAGCGGCCATGCTGGAGGGGGATCGCATCGTTTGGAGCGCCGTTGAACCTCATGAAGGCAATTTTCTTGACACTCTCAACAAGATGCTCTCCGCCAACAGCATACCATCAGATACGAAAGCCCTGGTTACCGGTACCGAGGGTCGCCATCTATTGAATATCAGCAGTGTGATCGAACCCCTTTGCATTGAGGAAGCCCTGCAAAAAATCAATCACCAAATCGACGCCCTGGTTTCCCTGGGCGGAGAAGATCTGGTTGTCTACACCATCGACAGCAACAACAAAATCATCACCAGCTTCTCGGGTAACAAGTGCGCCTCGGGAACCGGAGAATTTTTCAAACAGCAGCTGGCGCGGATGAATATGAGACTGGGCGATATCAACAGCATTCCTGATGACTGCCGCGTCCTGAAGCTATCCTCGCGCTGCTCGGTCTTCATGAAAAGCGACTGCACGCACCGGCTCAACAAAGGTGAAGCCACTACCGGCGATATCGTACTGTCGCTGAGCGATGTCATGGCCGTTAAAGTCATCGATTTTCTCAAAAGAGCGAAAATCGAAAAAGGAACCGTGCTGCTTGTTGGCGGGGTAACGCAAAACCAATACATCCTGCGCTTTATCCGGGAGCGAATGCCGCAAATCGAATTCATCGTTCCCCAAGAGGCACCGTATTTCGAGGCTTATGGCGCAGCCCTGATGGCGGAAATCTCCGGAAGTGTCTTACCGTCTGCAGAAAAGTTATTCAAAAGCAGCCAGATTCAGTTTAAGAGATTCAAAAGCCTGCAGACGGCTCAGGGCCGGGTCACGTATCTCCCTTCCCAAAAAGGTAAAGTCGTAGCCGGTCGTGAATACATTCTTGGTGTGGACGGCGGCTCGACCACAACCAAAGCCTGCCTTATCGACATCGAAACCAACGAGATTACCGCGTCCTTTTATGGACGGACGCACGGCGATCCTGTCCGTTCCCTCAAGAACTGCCTCGTGCAAATGAAGAAGCAGATTCGTGAAGACATTGGCAACGGAAAAATCAATATCAACCTGGCCGCCACGACCGGTTCATCGCGCGAGATCCTCGGCGTTTTTCTCGAAACACCAGGCGTCTATAATGAAATCATCGCGCACGCCGTAGGCACCACATTTTACCGGGACAACATCGACACGATTTTTGAAATCGGAGGCCAGGATGCCAAGTATGTCTCTCTCAAAAACAAGGTCCCGATCGATTACGCGATGAACGAAGCCTGTTCTGCAGGAACCGGTTCATTCCTCGAAGAATCTGCGCAGGGAGATCTGAACATCCCGGAAGCCGACCAGATCGGCGATATCGCACTGGCGGCAAAGGAGCCTCTGAAATTCGGCGAGCACTGCTCCGCTTTCATCAATTCGGATATCCGTAATGCCATTCAGCAGGGAGCGTCCCGGGAAGACATCACCGCCGGAATCGTCACCTCGATTGTATCCAATTATCTTAACCGCGTCGTGGGCAACCGGACCATCGGCAAAAACATTGTTCTTCAGGGCGGCGTCGCCAAAAACAAGGCCGTCCCGCTGGCCTTTGCCATGCTGCTTGATAAAGACATCCTGGTTCCACCGGACCCGGAGTTAATGGGCTGTTTCGGCGTCGGAATTCTTGCCAAACAAAAAGTTGCGGAAGGATTTCTGGCCAAGTCCAGCTATGACATCGATCAGATTCTGGCCACGGATATCGTCTATGAAAAGGAATTCCAGTGCAAAGCATGCGATAATTTCTGTCCTATTCGTATTCTAAATGTCAACGGCCACAAGTACATGTTCGGCGGCCGTTGTAACAAATACGCCAACATCCGCAAGAAAAAAGTTTTCAACGAGGCCGAAGTCACCGACTACATTGAAAAACGAAATGACATCTTGTTTAAAGAATGCGCCCCCGACCCCGCCACACTGGTTAAGAAAAAGGATTTCATCGTCGGCATTCCGCGCTGTTTTTCCATTTACACGCTTTGGCCATTCTACTCCTGGTTCTTCCATACTCTGGGGATAGAAACTTTTGTATCCCAGGAAATCTCCCACGAAGGAACAGCACGCGTTGAAAGCAGTTATTGCTTCCCGGCAGAAATCGCACACGGCGCTGTTCAGGACATTTTAAACCGTAATATCGATTATGTGTTCCTGCCCCATTTCCGGGATATGGACAGTTATGAGAAAACGGTTCATGCCAATTTCTGCCCGATCACACAGGCCCTGCCCTATTATATCAAGAAAGCCTTTCCGGAGATTCCGGAGGATCAATATCTGACACCGGTCGTCAGTTTCATGTACGGGACAAAAAAAGCCGCCGAGCCGTTCATTGAGATGGCCGTATCACTTGGATTCAGTGAGGCCGAAGCGAAAAACGCATTCACTGTGGCACACAAAAAACAGATGGAGTGCTTTGACAGATTCACAGAGCTTGGCAAACAGGCTCTGGAAGAGGCACGACGTGCCGAACGCCCGGTCATCGCGATCCTGGGACGCCCCTACAACTCCTTTACCGCAGACGCCAATATGGGTATTCCCCGGAAATATACCTCCCGGGGCTATTCGATCATCCCGTTTGACATTCTTCCTTTTGCTGATCAGGCCATTTATCCCAACATGTACTGGTATTACGGCCAGCAGGACATGAAGGCCGGCACGCTTCTGAAAAATGAAGACAATATTTTCGTAACCTATATTTCCAATTTTTCGTGCGCACCTGATTCTTTCATGCTGCATTATTTGAAGTGGATCATGGGCACCAAACCGTTTTTAATCCTGGAGCTGGATTCCCACACGGCCGATGCCGGCGTCGATACGCGCATTGAAGCCTTCCTGGACATCATCGAAGGCTACCGTTCCAAGCTGACCGAGATCCGCGAGGAACGGTACGACAACGGCCTTCGCTTTATCAACAATCCGGGAGAAGAGATTCACATTAAAAACAATTTCACCGGCGAAAAAATCCCGATTAAGAACAACCCCCGGGTTGTCCTGCTCCTGTCCAACATGGGCAGGCTCTCCGCTGAACTGGTCGGGGCCACCCTTCGCGGGCTCGGTCTCAACACGAAAACCATGCCTGTCCCCGATATCTACACCCTGCAGATGGCGCGCAATCACGCCTCCGGCAAGGAATGCCTGCCGTCGCACCTGGTTCTGGGAAGCGCGTTGAAATATCTGTCTTCCGATCAGTACCGAAAGGATGAGATCTATATCCTGTTTGTCCCCACCACGACGGGACCCTGCAGAACCGGACAGTATTTTGTGTTTTACGAAAATCTTTTCAAGGATCTGCGCCTGGAGAACGTTGTCGTGTTTACCATGGATTCGGACAATTCCTACACGGAACTGGGAACGGAATTTACCAAGTACGCCTGGTGGGCGGCCGTGATCGGGGACTATATGAAAGATGTGGAAACCTCTCTCAGGACGTGTGCCGCCGATCCTGTGGAAGCCATGAAGGTTTATGACCAGGTCTGGCAAAAAATGATCAGCGTCGCGGAACAGGATATCACCAAAGTTCTGCCTGTTCTGAAGGATATCGCTGATACGATCTCCGGAATCCCGCTTGCCAGAAAGATGGAAGACTGCCCCAAAGTCCTGATCGTAGGAGAGATCTATGTCCGGCGTGATGATTTTGCCGTGGATGAATTAATCCAGCAGTTCAGCCGTCACGGCATTGTGGGCAAGGTATCGAATGTTGCCGAATGGTTTTATTACTGCGACTTCGTAAGGCATTATGAACTCAAGAAAAAGCTGAAACTTGCCCCGTGGTACCGGCGTCCGTTTACCAGGGAGTTCCGGGATATCATCGATTGGAGAATCGAACATGTCTACAAAAAACATGTGGAAAAAAATGTCCGCGAAACCCTAAACTCAACCGGACTCGTGCCGCACACACCGCACGACATGAACAAAATCATGAAAAACGCTGAAAAGCATTTCGCAAGCCATGAACTGCATTCAGAAATCTGCATTTCCAGCGGAGTAGCCGCCACAGCCATGATGGACGGCTATTCGGGGATTGTCAACATTTCACCCTTCGCCTGCCTGATCGGCCGCGTCATCGAAGGACTTTATACCCCCTGGGCACGGGAAAGAAAATACCCGACCATCTCGATTGAAATTGACGGGAACCTTCTGCCGCCCAATGTGCTCTCCAAGCTCGAAATCTTCATGCTCAACGTCAAACGCTTCCGGGGCAAGGGAGACAGCCATTCGATGGTGGAGCATGAAGGGAAAACCCATGCAGCCATTGACCGGAAAATTATCCGTTGATTCCGCTAAAAAAGCCTCCCTGGAGGGAAACCCCGGGGAGGCTTTTCAATAAAAGTTTCTGCGACACTACTTGTAGAATATTAACCCTTCTTCGGAGTTTTGAGCAACGCCACCGCCAGAACCAATCCGACAACCGCAAGCACCGCTGTAGGATAAAATGCGTAAGTGTATGTTCCGAACACATCCTTGGCCTGGCCGGAAATAATTCCGCCAATGATGGCGCCCAGACCGTATGCGAAAAAGACCACTCCGTAATTCTGCGCGTAATTCTTCATGCCGAAGAATGAAGCCGTCGCAGTCGGCGCAATCGCCAGCCAGCCGCCCAACCCCAGCCAGAAACCGATGAAACTGATGGTGTAAATCATCGTATCGCCTTCTTTGGCAGTAATCATAATGATGGAAACGATAAGAATCATCAACAGATTGAGAATCGCGGCGTTGCGGGGCGTAATCTTGTCCGTCAGAAAACCAAAAAGCGGACGCCCGACAGCGTTAAAGATAGCGAAAATACCCACCAGAGTGGCGGCCGTTTCACCGGAAATCTTAATAATTTCGTTGCCAACCGGCTTGGAAATCCCGATGGCCATCAATCCTGCGACGCATCCGATGATATAACAGAAGAACAACCCCCAGAACGCACCGGTTTTCATCATTTCACTCGAGGTAAAATCGGAAGCGGCAACAGTGCCTGCAGCCGGTTTCCAACCGGCGGGGACCCAGCCGGCGACAGGAAAACGAAAAGGCAGACTCAGGACGACAAGAATAAGGCCGAAAGCGATGCCAAAATACATAAAGGTTGTCGACAATCCAACGGATGGAATCAGTGTGTTGGCGACCTTTCCCGTAATCAGGGCCGATCCCCCGAAACCTGCCAGCATCAGCCCCACGGCAAGACCTTTTTTGTCCGGAAACCACTTGGCACCCATGGATACCGGGCAACCATAAACCAGGCCGACACCCGATCCGGCAATCACTCCGTAAGTCAAAGTCAGCATCCAGATATTTGAAGCAAAGGCGGAAAGAAGCCAGCCAAGTCCGACAATAATACCGCCGATCATTCCCAGTTTACGCGGTCCCAGTTTTTCCATAACCCGCCCGCCGAAAAACATCAAAACTGAGAAAAAAGCCAGGAAAACCATGAAAGGCAGATTGGCCTGAAAGGCTGAAATACCAACAAACGCCTCCTTGACCGGTTTCAGAAAGATGCTGTAAGCATAAACCGCTCCCAGACAGACATTCATCACGATCCCCAAGACCACAAACAACCACCTGCCGCTTGCGGCAGGCAACCCGAAAACCTTATCATCAGAACTCATCGACGAACCTCCTTATAAAATTGGAAAAATCACAGATTTTGCGCTTTTATAAGTTTATGTTTCAAGTGTCAATAAAAATATCAAAAAAATGCCATGAAAAATCATAGACACTTTTTGGATCGTTTTATGGTAAAAAAACACAAATTAACCCGAAGGAGCCCGATCCTTGAAGGAAAAGAAAATCGCCATGACCGGAATCATCCTCGCAGGAGGTAAAAATACCCGCATGGGCATTGACAAGGCGTTTATCGAAATAAACGGCAGACGCATGATCGATAAAACATTGGAGATATATCAACAGCTGTTCTCCGAAATCCTGATCGTCACGAACGACCCTCTCCCCTACCTTGAATTTACCCGTGCGGCCATCGTTACCGACATCTACAAGGGCAAAGGTCCGCTGGGAGGAATTTACACGGGCCTGTTCTATTCAAACAAGCCTTACTCCTTTGTCAGCGCCTGTGACATGCCCTATCTGAACAAGGATTTCATCGAATATCTGGCAGGGTTATCCGGCAAACATGATGTGATCGTTCCAAAACTAACCGAAGGTTATCAACCTCTTCATGCAATCTATTCACGCAACTGCCTTCCATCCATCAAGCGTCTGCTGATGCTGGACAAGCTCAAAATCACTGGTTTTTACAGGGATATGCGGGTACTGGAGATCGCTCAAGAACAAATTTTACCGTTTAACAAAGACGGCCGGCTTTTTCAAAATCTCAACACCCCACGCGATGTGGATGAAGCTCAAAATAAATCTTGACAACCATTGAACGTTCATTTAAATACATTGAGTATTTGCTCAACATGATCTCGAACGGGTTCCATTTGATGCAGCGGAAAAACTGTCAGCAAGCCAGTGAAAGCTCAACAGGAAAAGAATGATCGACAATCGACAAAACATCATCAACGCCACTGAACGTTTACTGCAAACAAAAGGGATCACCCGTTTGACCACACGGGAAATCGCACGCGAAGCAAAAGTCGCCGAGGGGTTGATCTATCACCATTTCAAGGACAAGGCGGGTCTGATTTACGAGGTGGTCGCCGTACGCTTCAGCGACACGTCAAAACTCTTGCAGAACCTGCCGCTTCAGGTGGGGACACGCACACTAGCCGAAATTCTGGAAGACGTCCTTTACGCGATCTATTGTACTCATTATGAAACGGTGATGATGATCTGCTCGATTTTCTCCGACCGTCAACTGATGACCCAAATGCAGAAAATCATGGAGGAGCGAAACTTGGGTCCCCGCAGGGCCAAGGAAGGGCTGAAAGTTTTTCTGCAGGCAGAACAGCGGATGGGAAGGTTCTCTATAAAAGCCGATCCGTCAACGGCCGCCAAATGCCTGCAGATGATCAGCCTCCACGCCGCCATGGATGACAAATTAATGGGGTATCCTTTTGATGCTTCACGCGTCCGGAGAGAGATCCGTAACTATGTACAATTGCTGATGACCGGCATGGAACCGCATCCGGCAGTTCCAGAGCCATCCGCTTTAAAGAAAATGAAAAATAAATAACCGATAGATTATACATTTTTTATTCATGCACAAAGGGGTGTCCGATGAGAAGGAATAACAGGTTCAAATGGAGGGCCACAGCAGGTCTTCTCACTGTGGTTTTAATATTGTGTGGCTGCGGCAATAAAAAGGGCGGACCGCCGCCGATGCCCGAGGTTGCTGTTGTAACCATGCAGACAAAACAGGCGGTAACAACAACCGAACTGTTCGGTCGGACATCCGCCAATTTAATCGCTGAAGTGCGTCCCCAGGTCGGCGGTATCATACAAAAGCGTCTATTCACAGAAGGTTCCGATATCAAAGCCGGCCAGCCCCTTTTCCAGATCGACCCGGCTCTCTATCAAGCAGCATTGGCCCGTGCCGAAGCCCAGCTCACCACTCTTCAGCTCAAGGAGAAAAGACTCAAGGAACTTCTGTCCGACAAAGCGGTCAGTCAGCAGGATTACGATGATACATCGGCTGCATTGAAGTCGGTTCAGGCAGAGGTGCAAACGGCACGGATCAACCTGAAATACACAACCATTACCGCGCCCATTTCAGGTCGCATTGGAAAGTCCGATGTCACTGTCGGCGCGCTGGTAACAGCCCACCAGCCCGTGGCGCTGGCTACCATTCAGCAGATGGATCCCATGTATGTGGATGTTTCGCAGTCCACAACCGATATCTTCCGCCTGCGCCGCCAGATTCAGGAAGGTCAGGTTGACCCCAACACGAATCAACAGAAAAACGTCAGGCTTTTTTTGGACGACGGAACGGAGTATCCGTTGAAAGGAAACCTGCAGTTCCGCGACATCACGGTTGACCCGACAACCGGATCGGTGATTCTGCGCATTGTGTTTCCCAATCCAAAAGGCGTGCTGCTGCCGAACATGTTTGTCCGGACTGTCCTCCAGGAAGGCCTTCATAAAAATGCCCTGCTGATTCCCCAGCAGGCCGTATCACGCGATCCCAAGGGAACCCCCCTTGTATTTATCGTGGATAAAGAAGGGAAAGCTCAACAAAGACAACTTACGCTTGACCGCGCCATTGGCGATGAATGGATCGTTTCATCCGGTCTTGAACCCGGCGAGCGGGTGATTGTCGAGGGCATTTTGAAGGTCAAACCAGGCATTCCCGTGAAAACCGTCCCCTTTGAAAGCAGCGGCAGAACAAACCATTCGACCGCACCCGCAAAAACCAATTAACGGAGGCCTCTGATGCTATCGAAATTTTTCCTGGAACGACCGGTTTTTGCCTGGGTCATCGCCATCATCATCATGGCAGGAGGCGCGTTGGCCATTTACAACCTGCCTATTTCGCAGTATCCGGAAATGGCCCCTCCATCTATCTCTGTTTCCGCTTCTTATCCGGGATCTTCCGCGGAAACAGTGGAAAACAGCGTCACCCAAGTCATTGAGCAAAGGATGACCGGACTGGACAATCTGTTGTATCTTTCGTCAAGAAGCGATTCGTCGGGAAATGTCCGTATGGAACTGACCTTTGCACCCGGGACCAATCCGGATCTGGCCTGGTCGCAGGTGCAAAACAAAGTCCAGGCCTCTATGCCGAGTTTGCCTGACGATGTTGTCTCTCAGGGAATTGAAGTCCGCAAATCCACCAGAAACTACCTGATGGTTGTAGGTTTGATTTCGGAAGACGGCAGAATGGACGGCACCGACCTGAGAGATTACGCCAAAGCCAATCTGGAAAAGGTCATCGCCCGTGTGCCCGGTGTCGGGGAAGTCGAAGTTTTTGGCGGGCAATATGCCATGCGCGTCTGGCTTAATCCCGAAAAATTAACCGATTACCATCTTACGGTTGACGATATTGTTGCGGCGTTGAGAACGTATAATGTTGAAGTTTCCGCCGGGCAGTTCGGAGGCATACCCGCTGTGCAGGGTCAGCGACTGAACGCTTCCATTATTGTTCAGAACATGCTTTCTTCTCCCGAAGAGTTTGCCGCCATTCCTGTCCGTACCAACCCGGATGGCTCTGTTGTGCGCATCGGCAACGTGGCACGCACCGAGTTGGGATCCGAATTTTACGATATCGATGTCGCCTTTCAAGGAAAACCGTCCTCCGGTATTGCCATTCGTCAGGCCACCGGAGCCAACGCCTTGGACGTTGCTGATGCCGTCAGAGCAAAAATGACGGAAATGAGCCGTTATTTTCCCGCCGGTGTGAAAGTTGTTTATCCCCATGATACAACACCCTTTATTAAAGTATCCATTAATGAAGTGGTCAAAACTCTTCTCATAGCGATTTTTCTGGTCTTCATGGTGATGTGGCTTTTTCTCGGCAACATTCGGGCGACACTGATTCCCACCATCGCCGTGCCGGTCGTTATTCTGGGAACATTTGGGATACTCGGACTATTCGGCTATTCCATCAATATGCTCACCATGTTTGCCATGGTTTTGGCCATCGGACTTCTGGTGGACGATGCCATTGTCGTGGTGGAAAATGTGGAAAGAATCATGTCCGAGGAAGGCATCCCGCCCAAGGAGGCCACCGCCAAATCCATGGAGCAGATTACCAGTGCCCTGATCGGCATCGGCCTGGTTCTGTCGGCGGTGTTTGGTCCCATGGCGTTTTTCCCCGGCTCCACAGGAGTTATTTATCGTCAATTCTCCATAACGATCATTTCCGCCATGCTGCTTTCCGTGGTTGTGGCGTTGATTCTGACTCCGGTCCTCTGCGCCGCTTTGCTCAAACCCGTCAAAGCCGGACATGAACCGGCAGAAAGCGCCATTCCTCTTTTGAGACCGTTTCTTTTATGGTTTGATCGCATGTTCTTCGGTCTGCGGGATCGATATGTAAACGTTGTGGGTCATTCTCTCTCCCGTAAAAAACGCTATCTGGTTGTCTTTTTGGTCATCATTGTAGTCATGGGAGTTTTGTTTTTCCGTATGCCCACTGCCTATCTGCCTGATGAAGACCAGGGAACTTTACTTGCCCAGGTCATCATGCCGACCGGTGCGACACTGGAACAGACCCAAGATGTCGTGGGAAAAATTAAACACTATTTTGAAGTCAATGAAAAAGAGGCCGTGGCATCCGTTTTCACGATTGCCGGCATGAGTTTTTCCGGAAGGGCACAGAACAACGGCATGGTCTTTATCAAACTTAAAGACTGGGAACTGCGCAAGCGAAAAGATCTTCGGGTAAAAGCGGTTGCACAACGGGCAATGATCGGCCTGTCCGGCATCCGCAATGCCATGATATTCACGTTTCCCCCGCCGGCTGTCCCCGAATTGGGCATGGCCACAGGCTTCGATTTTGAGCTTCTGGATCGCGGAGGTTTGGGGCATCAGGCGCTGATGAATGCCCAATATCAACTGCTCGGCATGGTGGCCAAGGACCCGAGACTCACCAAGGTTCGTCCCAACAGCATGGCAGATGTGCCAGAGTATCGCATAGACGTGGATTGGGGCAAAGCCGGAGCGCTCGGAGTCCCTATTTCTTCCATTCATAGAACGCTTTCCGCTTCGTTCGGCAGCTCCTATGTTAATGACTTTATGCAGGGCGGACGTGTAAAAAAAGTTTTTATTCAGGCGGATGCCCCCTATCGTATGCTGCCCAAAGACCTGGAAAAATTATATGTGCGCAATAACGCCGGCAAAATGGTGCCCTTTTCATCTTTTGCCACAGGTCGCTGGATAACAGGTTCCCCTCAGTTGAACCGTTATAACGGCTTTCCTTCCATTAATATATGGGGAGAACCAGCACCGGGAAAAAGTTCCGGAGAGGCTATGAAAGTAATAGAGGAAGCAGTCGAAAAGCTCCCTCAAGGATTCGGCTTTGACTGGACGGGACTTTCCTATCAGGAACGCATGTCCAGCACGCAGGCGCCTCTCTTGTACGCATTTTCTGTTTTTGTCATTTTTCTTTGCCTGGCCGCGCTTTATGAAAGTTGGACCATTCCCATTTCCATCTTGCTCGTTTTACCGTTGGGTGTCATCGGAGGGATTATCGCTTCCAGTATGAGGGGAATGGCCAACGACGTGTATTTTCAGATCGGTCTGCTCACGACGTTGGGTCTCACCACCAAGAATGCCATCCTGATTGTTCAGTTTGCCAAAGGCGGATTGGAAAGGGGTATGGGACTCATCGATGCGACACTGGAGGGGGCAAAATTGCGCTTCCGTCCCATCTTAATGACGTCTCTGGCTTTTGGGTTCGGCGTTCTGCCTCTAACTATAACGACAGGCGCCGGAGCGGGCGCTCAAAATGCCATCGGCACTTCCGTGTTGGGAGGAATGATCACCGCAACCGTTCTGGTGCTGTTTTTCTCTCCCCTCTTCTACGTGCTGACCGAAATGGTTTTAGGCAAACAACACGGGAGAAAACCCGATGGAATGGACACTCCCTCTTTTTTAAATAGATTGTTTGAAAAAATCTTCACAAAACGGCAACAACAATCAACCAAAGCAGATTCTGTAAACTTATCAGAGGCTGAATGATATGAATAGGAAATTATTTCTTCTGCTTGTCATAATGGTTTTACTTTCGGCCGGCTGTACAATGGCCCCGACATACACCAGACCGGATACCCCGGTACCGTCTGAATGGCCAAAAGGTGAAGCCTACCCTCAAATCAAAACCGATACATCCGGACAGACGGCATCCGAATTGTCATGGAAAGAATTCACTGCCGACGATCGTCTGCAGAAAGTAATTGAAATCGCGTTGACGAACAACCGCGATCTGCGGGTTGCAGCCTTGAATGTGGAAAAAGCAAAGGCGACATACGGCATCGGATTAACCTCCCTTTTGCCTACAGTCAATGCTCTCGGCAGCCTGTCTAAAGCAGGGGTTCCGGCTGATCTTTCTCAAAGCGGCAGTGCCATGACTTCCGAACGGTATGATGCCAGTATCGGCATCACTTCCTGGGAAGTAGATTTCTTCGGCCGCATCCGCAGCCTGAAGGACAAAGCCATGGAAGAGTTCATGGCCACGGACCAGGCCCGACTGAGCACACAAATCATGCTGATATCCTCCGTAACCCAGGCGTATCTTGCCTTGGCAGCCAACCGGGAGGCCCTGCATCTCGTATCAAAAACTCTTGAAGCACAGGAAGACAGTTTCAAACTTGTGCAGAAAAGATATGACGTTGGTCTGATTTCCGAGCTGGATCTGCGCCAAGCACAGAGTCAGGTTGACGTCGCACGTGGAGATGTAGCATACTATACTCAACTTATGGCCCAAGCCGAAAACGCCCTCAATCTTCTGGTTGCATCCCCTATCCCGCAGGATCTTCTGCCGGGAAACTTATCCAGTGTCAGCCCCCCACGCGAAATTTCCGCCGGCCTGTCTTCCGAACTGTTGTTAAACCGACCGGATATCCTGACCGCAGAACATCAGCTTAAGGCGGCCTATGCCAATATCGGCGCGGCCCGCGCAGCTTTTTTCCCTCGTATTATCCTGACCGGCGCCGCGGGGACTGCGAGTGTTGAACTATCCGGGCTTTTCAAAGACGGGTCATTTGCCTGGAGTTTCTTACCGCAGATCATTGTGCCGATTTTTGATGCCCGCACATGGTTTGCATACAAAGTGACCAAAGTAGACAGGGAAATCGCTGTGGCCCAGTATGAGAAGTCCATTCAGGACGCCTTTCGGGAAGTCGCCGATGCCCTTGCCGTGAAGGGCACGGTCGACCGGCAGATCAACGCGCAGAAGTCACTGGTGGATGCTTTATCCGTCACTTACCGGCTCTCCCTGCGGCGTTATGAGAAGGGGATTGACAGCTATCTCTCGGTGCTGGACGCACAGCGTTCACTCTATGGCGCCCAGAAAGGATTAATTGCCCTGCATCTCGCCCGTTTGAACAATAAAGTCGCGCTGTACAAGGCCCTGGGCGGAGGTTACAGATGAGTAGAAAATTATTCTGAACTCTTTTCAATTTCAAGACACAAATTGCAGAGAAAACAGGGAGGATTCACAGATGCCCAAGACAGCAAGCAGAATAAAACATAAGAAACCGGATGTTTCAGTAAAACCCTGCTGGCTTGAATTCAGAGTACCGGAATCATACGGACAGGGAACAAACTTTCTACACGGTAGCCATAATTCCAACCGTCTCAAGATAAAGTATTTCAGTAATAAAATAAATGGCGATTTCATGGCCAAAGTATGGTTTGGTCCCTCGACGGAAGGTCCACCCGGTTATGCTCACGGAGGAAGCATTGCCGCTGTGCTTGATGAAGCCATGGGACTGGCTGTCTGGTCGAAGGGATTCCAGGTCGTTTCCGCAAGGTTAGAAATAGATTACAAGCTGTTGCTCCCCTTGAAAACAATGGCCATCGTGGAAGTGTGGATTCACAGATCCAAAGGCCGAAAGGTAGTGGCAAAAGGGCGTGTCATGAATCCTGATGGAACAATTTATTCAGAGGCCCAGGGATTGTTCATCTCCATTGACCCGGCGCGTTTAGGGTTATTATCTGAAAAAATGGATCGAGCTCAACAAAGGAAACTATTTCAAACCAAGCAAGAATGAAACTAGTCCTGTTGCCTCAAATAAAAATGTTACCGAAGCCTGGTGATCTTTTTGAGCTTCATTTGTATGATATGGTTTAGCTCAAAAGGGTTGCGGTTTTCAAGTTGTTTCGAGAGAGCAAGATTGACCGAGTGATCGATGTATTTTGATTCCATGATTCTTTGATAAGGAGTTTTCGGATTGTCATGTTTTTAATTGTTTTGGATCCTCCCATGCGTTCTTTTTCCATGAGTTTGACAGATGGGAGAAAGAAATGAAATGAAACGAAACCTAAACCTATTTTTTCCCAAAACCTTCCTGGTAACTTTAGCAACGGTACTTTTTCTTCTTTTTATATACAGTTTGCTGCGTCTAGGATTTGTTATCTATAACCGTCCGTTATTTGAGAGCATTTCGCCATTGCAACTAGGGATGGCTTTCGTTCATGGGTTGCGCTTCGATTTATCTGGTTTACTCATGCTCAACGCCGCTTTCTTTACAATTTATAACCTGCCCAAATGCCCGATCCGAAATCGAATTTTCCACAATATTATATTTGCTCTTTTCTGCCTTGTGAATCTGACAGGGATATTTCTGACGCTGATCGACTATGCATACTATCCTGTTGTTTTAAGACGGATAAGTTACGAACCTTTTGTTGTTCCCGTAGAAAGCCTGACCATGCTTTCAGGCATGGTTGGCGATTACGGAATGCTGCTTTTGTTGGGAATTGCTATCGGAGCAGGTTTTATTCTAGTCAACCATAAGTTGTTTTCTCATCTCAAAAGAAAACAGGTGTACAAATTCTATTTTTTGCGTGATTCCATCTTTCTTATACTGATCATTGGTTTGATGGTTTTGGGAATCCGCGGAGGTTTGCAAAGCAAACCTATTCGACCCAGCCACGCATTTTTCTCAGCGGAGCGATCTTTGGGGTATGTTTCGCTCAATACGCCTTTCAATATTATCATCAGCTTCAATCAGATAATGCCCGCCGGACGGATTCCCCTATGTGACCACAATGATTCCCGGCGAACCGTTCAGGAAATGTTGTACAGACCTGACGAGGCCAACATAGTATCTTACTTACCGTTTTTGCGGCAGCCTGTGACAACGGTTTCACCTGAAAAATTCAATGTCGTTGTTTTCATTATGGAGAGTTGGAGCGCCGGATATATAGGCGCTCTGGGTGCTGATCCCTCAGCGACGCCCTTTTTTGATCAATTGTCATTCAACGGATTACTGTTTACCAACTTTATCTCCAACGGCCAGCGCTCTGTTGAAGCGATATCGGCTATTGTCGCGTCAATTCCCAATTTATTAAGCGCGCCTATTGTCGGTTCTCGTTTCGAGTTGAAAAAAATCTTAGGTATGGGAACGATTTTCGCGCATCAAGGCTATGGCACATCCTTCCATCACGGCGCCAAAACCGGTTCGATGGATTTTGACGTTTATTCTCGGCTGGCCGGTTTTGATAACTATTTCGGGAAGGAAGATATCATTCATCAATCCCGACAGATTGAGGATGGAACGTGGGGCATCTACGATCACATTTTTTTCAGTGATGTAGTCAGCCGTTTGAATCGATTTCAACAGCCTTTCTGCACAGTTGTTTATTCACTGTCACCCCACGATCCTCTGAAGATTCCCGATGAACTGCAATCAAAATTTGCCGCATTTGCGCACGAAGACAGGTATCGCCAAGCGCTTCGATATTCCGACTACAGCCTGCGAATTTTTTTTGAACAGGCAAAAACTCAGCAATGGTTTAATCGCACTATATTCGTCATTGTAGGAGACCACCCTTATAATCCCAACCACAAAGACTTTTTATCTGCCTTCCATGTTCCACTGTTGATTTTCGCTCCCGCTCTGATAGCGCCGGGTCGGGACAACCGGATAGCTTCGCAGGTGGATATCCTTCCTACATTACTGGACCTCTTGCGCATTTCCCGTGCCCATTCCAGTATGGGCATGTCGCTTGTACATTCCTCGGCGGAGCGCTTTGCCGTTGTTCAATATCAAGGTCGCTATTGTTTCTTGACTGATGATTTTGTCTGGTTAAGCAACCTGGATCAGCCCGGGGAACTTTATAATTACCGCCTTGATCCACAGTTGAAACGTAGCTTAACAAAGGACAGACCAAGTCAGGCTGAATGGCTCAACCAGAAACTGCTGTCGTATCTTTGTGAAGTAACATACGCTATTACACAAGATAAAATCTGTAGAACAGAAGACTTGAGATATTATCATCCATGATACCCCCAGACCCGCAAAAATACCGCAGGCACTGAAAAAAATCGTTAAAATTTGCATATGATTCTGAAAATATTATCTAAAATAAGATATCTGTCGAGGGTAAGATCAAGGTGGATTATCGGCTTTCTCATAGTGATGGCCATCTGGTCTTATGTATTTTTTATCATTGAGGATGTCTGGCAACCCTTCACATTGCATCCATTACCTGAAATCCATCCTGATTTACCCGGCGGCTTGCCAGGGAGGGTCTTTCCCGACAGAGTTTTTATCCATCGGATTAATTCTCTTGAAAGAGTTCGCTATGCCGCGGACCGTTATACCGGCATGGAAATTGATGTTATGTTTGACGAGGAGCGTCTATGTTTTGATGTTCATCATCCTTCCTCATCCACCATAGGGCTGACGCTTGAAACCCTGATTGACAAATTGAAAAACCCGCGCAAGCATTTTTTTTGGCTCGATTTTAAAAATTTAACAAACACTAACCAACGGGCCGCTGTTAAAGAATTGCTCAGAATTGCCGTAACGTTCAACATCACGCAGAACATTATCGTCGAATCTTCGAATGCTGCCATGCTCGGCGCATTTGCCGAAAAAGGCTTCTATACGAGTTATTATCTGCCAGTCATTGATCCGGTTTTCGCAACAACAAAAGAAATGGAAATTCATGTAAAAAATATCGCGTCCACCCTCAAAAAAAGCAAAGTTCATGCGATATCCGCAAATCAGAGACAATACAGGTGGATCAAAAAATATTTTACCGGATATGATTTGTGTTTTTGGAACTTCTCCGCGGATCCTTTGGCTTCTGCTTTAGTCGAATACAAGTTAATGAAAGACAAAAATGTAAAGATTTTGATGGTTGAGGATAAATCACCTGGATATAGATAAAAATAGGCTATGAGAGAATAATCAACCAAACTGTCTGAAATAACAAGTGAAGCAGCCTCAATGATTCATAAGAGGAAAATGGGTATCGGGAAAATGAGTGAATAAAATGCTTGAGAAAGATTCAATTTCTTCATGTAAAGAAGATATAGCCGAGAGATGCTACAAATGCAAAAAAGCATTCAAGGTAGGCGAAGGCCGCTATCGCCTGCCAGACAATTAAATCACTTGCCTAGAATGTATGGCTAAAATAAGGCGCAGGAGATGATAATTGAGGAATTCACTCCCGTTGTCGGAATCAAAGCCCAGGAGGGGAAACGGGAGCATCTTTTCGACATCCTGGATTTGTTCCAGAACGCCTTTTTCCCCTTTACCCCAGACCGCTCTTTGTTCGGTCCAACCCGTAGCAATGTCGACGAAGTCAACGGTATAGGCAAACATGCCCATCAGAGAATCACCGCAGTGGGCGACGGTGTCCGCTTCGAGATAACCCGGCCGGGATTCATCCCATTGATTGGTGTTGATGGGGATTTGCTTTCGCAGCAGCGTCCCCGGTTTGGTCGTGGATTTCCCTCTTTTTTGATACTGAACGCGGACGGGCTTGAGAATCCGGTCGATGGTTGCCGGGGATATGACCGAAAGAGCCCTGAGGATATCTTCTGCCAGCTGGCCGAAATGTTCGCTGTATTTTGGCAGCCAGATAGGTAAAATGGCTTTGAGTCTTTTGGAACAGGGAAGATTGGCTGCCAGCCAGATCTGTTTCAGCGGCCGGATAATGGCCTCTTGATTGTAAACAGAAGGCTTTCCTCTTTTTTTAGCCTTTGGCTTTGTAAACCGCTTATATCCCCTTAACCGCCGGATCGCATGTTTCCGGTGGTAACCGCAAACAACGCAACATTCATTAATGATAACCGTTTTTTCTTTACGACAGGCTTCTTTATACCGCTTATAAAGAACTTCAAAATACTCTTCCTTCGCCTGGGGACTCATTGCTCAACCTCCGTTTCCGAATCTTTCTTCGGTAACATCGATTTATGAGTCAACGTATCCTTTTTACCAGTCCCTTCGGTAACATTTTATGTGAGGCAATTCGATGTTCAGATTCGGCTTCCCTTTTTCATCCAAGAAGTTTATAATAATAATGTTTTGCATTCCTCTCTTGAATACAGACCGCCGGTGGAATTTGAAGAATTGTTTTATCAAAACCAAAAACCTTGGCCGACTGCTCTAACCCAATCTGTCTAACCGCAGGGGTGCAGTCCAGTATACTCTAGAAAATTGACGAATGCTTACTTACAGAAAGAAAATCATGATTCGTGATCATTTTTCATTTGCTGTCACGAAAACTCTGTCTAACAACAATTTACCCGGAGGCCCGGTAATTGTTCATCATTGATCCTGCGCGTTTCGGGTTATTGTCTGAAGAAATTTATAAAGCGGAACAAAGAAAACAATTTCGAACTACGAAGGAACCGGACTAGTAGTGCATTCCCTCATTCTTGAGAATTAAGAATTTACTTTTTCAGCGGAATGGGCTGGATCCATTTTTTATTCTCGCCGTCGTAATACCATTTATCGGGAAAGCCCCGGCGCCTGACAAAAGTCGGATGATCGGCCCAGTGCAGCATTTCCTTATAGGCTGTATGAATTTTCCGGAACGTGGCCGCCTTGCCTCCCATGTCGGGATGATGGATTTTGACCTGCCTACGGTACGCGTTCTTGACGATCTTTCCCAGATCGCGGGACGCCAGATCCGACCTTTTCAGATCCAGCAGGATCAGATTTTCCGGCTTGACCGTCGGGGCTCTATGCAGACGCGGACGTGCCAGCCCTTCCGATATGACACATCTCTCGGCCATTTCCAGGACCCGCCGGGAAGCCAGGTAGTTTTTTGACGTCCGCTTTTCTTCAGCCCACCAGGCGCCGCCCAGCATATTGGACAGCCTTCCGAAATCCTCAGCGGGCTTGTTTTTTTCCGTTCTCAGTGCCGTGTACCGGAAAATCTCCCGAATCCCGTGGGGAACCACGTCCAGAATAATCATCGTTTCCGTGAAATAAAAGGTCGCGTAGCGGGTGTTGAGGGCCTCGAGCAGGCCGCTGCGGGTGTTGAGCTTCTGCCGAAGATGTTGACGGCACTTCACCGAACAATATCGGCGGTTTTTTATATTTTCCGTTGTGCCACAGGACAGGCAGGCCCTTGGCTTATTTTTCTCTTTTGCGGATGTTTTGATTGTGATTAACATGTTGCAACGTGAAGCAACCTGATCTTGAATGTCCAACACGGGATCAGGCTGCTTTAGCTATCCTCCAACTTCTCATTTTGCCGCAGCCAGGTACCCCTTGGCCAGCGCTTTATTTACATGCAACACTCCTTTGTTCATGTCCTTCAGGGGATAATCGGCAGTGATCACCGGCAGGGCATCAGCCTCAGCCTGGGTTTTGACGATCGATCCCGCGGGCACATAGCGGCCGTCGGCAACCTTGACGCCCATTAAAATAACGCCTGGCTCGACAACACAGTTTTTACCGACAAACGATTTAAAGACCAAGACTTTCATTCCCACAAAGGTGTCATCCATGACAACAGCCGGCCCGTGAATCTGCACCTGATGCGCCAGGGATACGCGACTACCCACGTAAACCGCATATTTCCTGCCGTTGACCTCCACCTGATTTTTTTCCACGGGTTTCCCGTCCAGCTCTGTCTCGAGGGCATGGATGACCACACCGTCCTGAACATTGGTATCATCGCCAACATGTAGCGGCTGGCCTTCATCGCCGCGCACGCACGCCGTCGGGGCAACCATCACATTGTTTCCAAGAATTACGTTTCCGATCACCGCCGCCAGCGGGTGAACGTAAGTCCCGGTCCCGATCACGGGCGCGGACACATTCGGACTGAAATCCGTCTTTACGTTTTTCTCAATCATTTTTCCTACCTCCGGTCGCTATGATATTTTTTGCAAAGTCAGGCTACCCGCCTGAAGCTGTCTTATTGTTTCTGATTCTTTTCCATCTCCAGCAAATTCTGCCAGACTTCTGTCACTTTTTTTTCTGTCTCTTCCACGGCACACTGATTGTCGATGACAATGTCCGCAAGATTCATTTTTTCACAAATCGGCATCTGGCAGGACAACCGAAGCTCAGCTTCCGCCCGGCAAAGATCGCTGCGTTTCATCAGGCGGTTGACCTGTTCTTCCGGTTCGATCATCACAAGGATGGTCAGATCAAAAAGGTGCTGCATACGGCCTTCAAACAGAAGCGGGACATCCGCAAAGACGATGGCATGAGGATGATGCTTCCCGATGTCTTCCATGCGAAGACGCCAAGCCTCATAAACCCTGGGGTGAACGATGTCGTTTAGCGCCTGAAGTTTTTCCGGATGATTGAATACTACTGCCGCCATTTTATTGCGGTCGATATTCCGATCCGGTCGCAGAATCTCACGGCCAAAATAATTGACAACGTCCTGCCAGGCCGGCCGGGTCGGTTCCTGCACCTCGTGGGCAAGTTTGTCGAAATCAATCAGATGCCCCCCCAGACGAACAAACATCTGCGCCACGGTCGATTTTCCGCAGGCGATACCGCCCGTCAAACCTACATTCAGCATGCATCACTTCTTGTTGAGTTCATAGATAATTCTGAGACCATCCAGGGTCAGCATCTCATCAATTTTATCAATGCTCTTTGTTTCCTCGGCAACAATCCGCGCCAACCCTCCCGTGGCAATGACAAACGGCTTTGTTTTGGTCTCCGCTTTCATCCGGTTCACGATTCCGTCCACCAGTCCGGCATATCCAAACATGATTCCCGCCTGTATCGCGCTGACTGTATCTTTGGTGATAATGGTCTTGGGTTTGCTGAATTCAACACGCGGAAGCTTGGATGCACGGGAAAACAGCGCCTCGCTGGAAATCACAATGCCCGGAGCGATGCACCCCCCCATGTATTCCCCTTTGGGCGAAACATAATCAAAAGTTGTCGCTGTACCGAAATCCACAATGATGGATTCCTTTTGATACTTTTTGAACGCGGCCACTGCATTGACAATGCGGTCCGCCCCCACTTCCCTGGGATTATCATAAAAAATCGGCATGCCCGTCTTGATACCGGGACCTACGATCAGTGGTTTGATATTAAAATACTTGACGCAAAGAGGCTCCAGGATATTGAGCATCGGTGGCACAACACAGGAAATGATAATAGCATTCACGGCTTTCATTTCCTTGGCTTTCATCCGGCTGGACTGGTATAGATTATAAATCAGGACACCGTACTCATCGATGGTATGATCAATTTCCGTTCGTATTCGCCAATCATGCAGCAGCTGTTCTCCGTCAAAAAGTCCCACCACTGTGTTTGTGTTGCCTACGTCAATTACCAGTAGCATAAGTATTCACCTCTTTTAGAATGGTCGCGTCCCCCGCCGAAACCGTCATGTTTTGATTATTCGCGGTCAGAAGAATCAGAGAGCCATCTTCATCCAGGCCCACTGCCTTTCCGCTTACCGCTTCGTTATGAAACTTCACCGAAATGGTCTTGCCGATCATCTCCGACAGGCTCAGCCATCTTTCCCTGACCGCGGTAAATCCGTTTCGAGTGAGTTCTCTATACCATTTTGCCATATTTTCATACAGGCGAATTATCAATTCAGGACGCGATATTTCACGACCCGCCTCAATCGCCAGGGAAGTGGCAATCTCCTGAATATCATGAGGAAACTGTTCACGGGCCAAGTTGACATTAATACCGATGCCCACGACAACAAAGTCAACCGCCTGCCCCGACATTTTGATCTGGGCCAGAATGCCGCAAACCTTTTTCCCGCCAATCAGGACATCATTAGGCCATTTGATCCATGCTCTCCCCGGACAGAAGTCATTGACTGTTTCCGCCGCCGCGACACCGGCAGCTATGGGAATCTGTGTTGACTGCAGCGTCCCGACGGGCGGCCTTAAAATGACTGACGTATAGATATTGGCTCCCGGAGGTGAATACCATATCCGCTGCATTCTGCCTTTCCCGGAACTCTGGCTTTCGGCAATAAGCACCATCCCTTCCGGCGCGCCTTTTTCGCCTAATCGGAACGCCTCGTCATTTGTCGAGCCGATTTCGTCATAGTAAAGAAGATGATGGCCGATCATTTTACCGGAAAGTTGTTTTTTCAGGGATTCTGCATTCAGGCTTGTCATGTTTTGCGGGGTGAAACAATCTTAAAGATCTAAATTTAAAATTAAGGAACACAAACATTGAACCTTGGACCTTGAACCTTCTATTTTCCCTTCACGTTCAGTGAAATATCCGCTGCCCGGACCGAATGGGTCAGTTCTCCCACAGAAATGAAGTCGACACCAGTGGCAGCGATTTGGGCAACGCGCTCAAGATTGACATTGCCTGATGCTTCCAGAAGCGCGCGGCCGGCCACAAAATCAACCGCTTTTTTCATGTCATTGACTGTCATATTATCCAGCATAATAATGTCAACGCCGCATTTGAGGGCCTCTTTCACTTCCCTGATATTTTTGGTTTCCACTTCGATTTTCAGATGATGGGACAGGCGTTTTCTCTGTTTCTGCACTGCGGCGGTAATGCCGCCTGCGGCTTCGATATGATTATCTTTAATCAGAACTCCGTCGTAAAGTCCCGTCCGGTGATTCGCCCCCCCGCCGATCCTGACCGCCATTTTATCCAGCACACGCAGATTGGGAACGGTTTTTCGTGTATCAAGTATTTTTGCTTTTTTGCCGCGCACGGCCTCCACGTATTTTGCGGTCAATGTGGAAATGCCGCACATGCGTTGAAACAGATTCAGAGCGACCCGTTCCGCCTGCAGTATACCGGACAGACTCCCCGTGACTTCAGCGATGATGTCGCCCTTCTTTGCCCTGCTTCCGTCGCTGATTATCTTTTTGACGCGAATGTCCTTGTCCACAGCTTGAAACACGGCTTCAAAGACTTCCAATCCGGCAATGACAAAATCACTTTTAGCCATCGCCTGCGCCCTGCCCTTCTTTTTCGGCGAAACGGTGGCCCCTGTGGTGATATCGCCTGTGCCGATATCTTCGGCCAGGGCGACATCAATAATTTGTTGAATCTGCAGAGATACCATTTTCACCTACATGGAAATTTCTTTCAGCTTTTTAAGCGCACCTTCCAGGGCTGAATATTTTTTCTGGAATTCTTTCATTTTTGCCTCTTCCTTGCTGATCACTTCGGGTGCCGCTTTGGCACGGAAATCACTGTTGGCCAGTTTTCTTGAACTCTGCTCCAGATCCTTCGATATTTTCGCCAGTTCCTTATCCAGCCTTGTTTTCTCCGCGGCGATATCCACAATGCCGGCAAGCGGCACAAATATCTTTGTTGCTCCGACCACACCGGTCGCCACTCCCCTTGGCTCAACCAGATTAATTTCCACACTCAAAGATTCAAGGTTGGAAAGATTTAAAATATATCCTCCGCCTGCTTCGATGGACTTTTTACTCTGTTCATCCGGCACAGATATGAATACTTTCAGTTTGAGAGACGGTGGAATCCTCATTTCACCGCGGATATTGCGTATCGAGGTAATGATATCCATCAGCATCTCCATCTCCTGCCGGGCGGCCCTGTCTTCCTGCACATCGCTTGCCTCGGGAAACCGGCTGACCATGATGGAATGTTGATCACTATTGTGCAACGCCTGCCATAATTCCTCAGTCACGAAGGGCATGAAGGGGTGCAAAAGCTGCAGCATGGTTGCGAAGACATCCTTCAAGGTCCGCTGAGTCACATGCTTCTGTTCGGCACTGATTTTTCCGTAAAGCGCCGGCTTGCTGATTTCCAGGTACCAATCGCAGTATTCATGCCAGATGAAGTTGTAAATGGCGGCCGCGGCATCGTTAAAGCGGTATTCGTCAAGACTGCGGGTGACCGCGGCAACCGTTTCGTTCAATTTCGCCCTGATCCATTTTTCCGGCAGCGAATCCGGAGCGTCTACAGGTGCAGACTCATCGTAATCCGCCAGATTGCCGAGCGTCAGCCTGGCGGCGTTCCATATCTTGTTGACAAAAAACTTGTACCCTTCTATGCGCTCCGGCGACATGCGCACGTCTCGCCCCTGGGCGGTGTATGCAGCCAGCGTAAAGCGAAACGCGTCCGTCCCGTAATGATCGATCATCACCAGCGGATCAATGCTGTTGCCCTTGGACTTGCTCATCTTTTCGCCCTTTTCATCACGGACCAGCGCGTGAAGATAGACATCTTTAAACGGCACATCTTTCATGACGTAAATTCCCATCATCATCATCCGGGCCACCCAGAAAAACAGAATATCAAAACCGGTAATGAGCAGGGAAGTCGGATAAAAAGTCTTCAGTGCCGGTGTTCTTTCGGGCCAACCCAGTGTGGTGAACGGCCATAAGGAGGAACTGAACCAAGTGTCCAGCACATCTTCGTCCTGTTTCAGAGAAACAGAGCCGCAGTCAGGACATGAGTCAGGATCCGTCACGGAAACAATCACTTTGCCGCAGCCACCGCAATACCACACGGGAATCCGGTGTCCCCACCATAATTGCCGCGAGATGCACCAGTCGCGGATGTTGTTCATCCAGTCGAAATACGTGGCCTCCCAGGATTCGGGGACAATTTTTGTTTTTTTCTTTGTAACGGCGGCGATTGCCTGTTTGGCCAGCGGTTTGATCTTGACAAACCACTGTTTGGAAACCATGGGCTCAATATCCGTTTTACAGCGGTAGCACTGGCCGACGTTGTGAGCGTACGGTTCGGTGCCGACCATGAATCCTTCCTTTTCCAGATCGGCAATCACGTTGCGGCGTGCCTCATAGCGGTCCTGTCCTCTGTATTTGCCGCCGTGCTCGTTGATAATGCCCTGCCCGTCCATGATCGAAATGATTTCCAGATTGTGGCGTCCGGCCATGGCAAAGTCGTTGGGATCGGAACCCGGTGTGATTTTCACCGCGCCAGAGCCGAAATCCATGGTCACATAATCATCGGCAATGATCGGTATTTTTTTGTTCACGAGCGGTAAAATGACGAATTTGCCGATCTTATCCTTGTAGCGCTCATCCGCCGGATTGACAGCAACGGCGGTGTCCCCCAGCATCGTTTCCGGTCTGGTGGTGGCAACGACAATTTCTCCGCTGCCGTCGGCAAAAGGATAACGGATATTCCACAGGAAGCTCTGGTCCTGTTTGAATTCCACTTCCAGATCGGAAATGGCGGTATGACAGCGCGGACACCAGTTAACAATATAGTCGCCCTGGTAAATCATATCTTCCTGATAAAGCCTTACAAAAACCTCCCGGACGGCCTTCGACAATCCTTCGTCCATGGTAAAACGTTCACGCTGCCAGTCACAGGAACAGCCCAACCTTTTGAGCTGATTGATGATCACCCCTCCGTATTTTTCCTTCCATTCCCATACGCGGGCAATAAATTTTTCCCGCCCTAAATCATGACGGGATAAACCTTCTTTCGTCAGTTGCTGTTCAACCACGTTTTGCGTCGCGATACCAGCGTGGTCCATACCCGGCATCCACAGCGTGTTATACCCCTGCATCCTCTTGAAACGGATGATGACATCCTGAAGCGTGTTGTTGAGCGCATGCCCCATGTGTAGCATGCCGGTCACATTGGGGGGTGGAATGACGATTGAAAAAGCGGGAGCTTTACTGGTGTCCCGCGCGTGAAAATAATCATTTTTCAGCCAGTACTCATATAATCTTTTTTCGGCTTCGGCCGGTTCAAACGCTTTGCCCAATTCTTTTGTCAACATGAACCATCTCCTGTTTCTAAATACGCAAAGGGATTGTGCCCTCTTCAAGTTCCTTAATATTCCTTATTTAAAAGCCTGACATCATTATCTTCTGTATGTGTTTAAGTCAAGTCAATATTCGTTATACAGATCCGTCACCCTGGCTCATGTGTTTGAATTGAGAAGTTTATGTCCAGGAATGATTCCACGGTTTTTTGAATGGCTTGGTATTGATCGGGGGCAAACCAATGGATGTCTTTGTCTGCCGAAAACCACGTCATCTGCCTTTTTGCATACTTCCAGGTTTCCCGAACCACCAAATCAAGCGTGCGCTCCCACGGATTTATCCCGCGAATAAAATCCACAACCTGTTTATACCCCAGAGATTGCAGGGGCTTAATATCCGGGCTGTAGCCTCTTGCCAGAAGCCCGCGTACTTCTTCAACCAGTCCGTCCTCCATCATTTTCGCGGTTCTTGCCACAATTCTTTTTTTTAATTCGGCACGATCCAAAGAAAGGCCGATTTTCAATACGTCATACGGACAATCGGCAAACAGATGATTTTGCTGAAGTGTGCTAATGGACTGACCGCTCTTATCCAGCACTTCCAGCGCGCGGATGACCCGCACAGAGTCATTGACGTTAATGCGGCGAGCCGCCTGCGGATCTCTTTGCTCCAACAGCCCGTAGATGTATTGCCTGCCGAAGCGGTCTCGAAGCCCCCTGTAATAATTACGGATGTTTTCATCGACCGGCGGTGTTTCTATCATTCCCTGCAGGAGCGCCCGGATGTAAAGACCCGTTCCGCCAACAACGAAAACCGGTTTGCCGGCATGGAATAATCGGTCAATGACTGCCCTCGCCTGCCCGGCATAGATGGCTGCGTTGAATTCTTCATCAGGATCCACAACGTCTATCAGATGATGGGGCACCCTTGCCCTTTCTTCGCGGGTTGGTTTTGCCGTTCCGATATTCAGATAACGGTAAACCTGCAGGGAATCAGCATTGACGATTTCACCGCCTGAAGCCTCGGCCAGTTCAATGGCAAGACTGGTTTTCCCTGTCGCCGTGGGCGAACAGATCACCACCAGCCTGGTCCGGTGTTTCTCACTTTCGTTTAAACATTCGTTCGATTTCATAGAGAGAAAATTGCACGCGGATGGGCCGTCCGTGAGGACAGGTTGAGTTGAAAGGAGTTTTCTCCAGATCACGGCACAGGGCAGCGACTTCCTGTGCTGACAAAACCGCATTGGCTTTAATCGCGGCACGACAGGCCAGCGATGCCAGGATCTTTTCCCTGCGCTCGGCAAACGACGCTTTTGTCTGTCCGTCACCCAGCTGATCGGCCAGGTCTGAAATGATTTCGTACGGCAATAATGCCGGCAGAGAAGCAGGCAGCGCCTTGACCACAATGGCATCGCGTCCGAATATTTCCAGATCCATCCCAATTTCAACCAGCATGGGCAGCGCTTCTTCAAAAAGACTGATTTGCGCGGGAGGCAGACTGACCACTTCCGGCATCAGAAGGGGCTGGCTAAGCGTTCTGTCCGCCGTTGCCGCCTTCAGGCGCTCCAGAATAATCCTTTCGTGCGCTGCATGCTGATCCACCAGCATCAATCCATCCTCGCTGCCAAAGACCAGGTACGTACCTGCGAACTGCCCTAGATAGTTTCGGTTGGCAAAAGAGATCCTCTCCCCCTCAAAATTTTCTTCAACCCGCAAGGGATCACCGACCGGAGTTCCCGCCCGTGCAAACAAATCGCTTTCGATGGCCTGACGCAGATTCTGACGGGAATAAACTTCCGGCGTACGCTCCTGGGAGGACGGATAATCTTTCGGTCTCCAGAATCCGGAAGCGGCGGAAGTTTTTTCGCGCGGTGCCAATCGGTAGGTCAAAGCATCGGATGGAATCTGCGAAACGGCGAGGCATTGTGCCACCGTCCGGGACACCAGATCATATATTTCCCGGGAATTCTTGAAGCGTACCTCCATCTTGGCCGGATGCACGTTGATGTCGACTTCTTCGCCGGGCATGTCCAGAAACAGAACAGCCGCGGGGTAGCGGCGCGGCTCGATCACCTGACGGTATGCGGCAAGCATCGCATGTGTCATGCTGTTGTCCCGGATAAAGCGCGAATTGACAAAAAGAAAAATGCTTTTGGAATTGGATTTCGTAAAATCCGGAGTTGAAATAAATCCTGCAAGCCGCACATTTCCGCTATTCCCTTTGATCTCCCGGCAATGAAAGGGGAAATCATTTCCCATCACCATGCCGATGCGATCGGAAATACGCCCGGCGACAGGTGCGGTAAAAACCTCTCTCTTGCCGGCAACGACTGTAAATTTTACATCCGGATGAGCCAGCGCTATGCGGACAACCGCATCTATGCATGCGGTCTGTTCGGTGGCTTCCGATTTAAGAAACTTCCTGCGTGCCGGCACATTGGCAAACAGTTCCGTCACCTGGATTTGCGTTCCGGACGGCAGGCCCGCCGGAGAAATTTCACATACAATGCCGGCCTCGGCCACTGCTTTTGTGCCCTCCAGGTCCTCCGGACGACGGGAAAGCACTTCAACACGCGCAATGGAAGCGATGCTGGCCATCGCTTCACCGCGGAAACCGAAAGAGTCAACACGATAGATATCATCCAGTTTTGAAATCTTGCTGGTGGCGTGGCGTTCAAAAACCAAAGCCATGTCCTCCCGTTCGATTCCGGAACCATTATCCACGACCCTGATCAATTCACATCCGCCCTGTAAAAGTTCAACACGGACATCCCGGGCTCCTGCGTCAATGGAATTTTCGACCAGTTCCTTGACAATCGATGCAGGCCTTTCCACCACTTCTCCGGCGGCAATCTGATTGGCTACCTCTTCAGACAAAACAACGATGCGTTTTGACAATGTCCATTCTCCATTTAAAGAAAAAGCTGTGGCCACTGAATCACATGTGACCGCAGCTCC
>Ga0208459_1000754_pt1 | contig 33194 bp, 30 predicted proteins | sample AD_UKC087_MetaG_FD_184433 | JGI IMG/M metagenome (GOLD analysis project Ga0208459, IMG submission 184433) | Active sludge microbial communities of municipal wastewater-treating anaerobic digesters from USA - AD_UKC087_MetaG (SPAdes) (version 2) | ecosystem: Engineered > Bioreactor > Anaerobic >... | reverse complement strand
CATTGTTCAAAATCTGATAGAAGGAACACTCAAAGGGAAAATTTCATGTGAAAGCGTCAGTGGCAAAGGTACTATGTTTAAGATAAGTTTTCCTGCAAATATATAATTCATTCAGACAAAAATATTTTTCAGCTTCATAGCGGCTTCACGCGGATTTTTATCCTGTGAAACAGCAGTTATCACGGCAATACCCGCGGCTCCCGTTTCTTTCACAAGAAATGCGTTTTCAAGATTTATTCCGCCGATCCCGACAACAGGAATCTTCACGCTCTTAACCATCTGCCGGACATACTCAATTCCGTGCGCAGAACCGATGTCGCGCTTACTCTCAGTCGGAAATACTGCGCCTGCTCCGAGATAATCAGCGCCGGAAAGCTCGGCAGAAACAGCGTCATCAATGCTGACCGGAGAATATCCGATGATCTTATCGCCGATTTTAGAGCGGATTGATTCTATCGGTTCATCATCCTTTCCGACATGAATTCCGTCTGCGGAAAGTTCAAGCGTGAGTTCAAGCGAATCGTTCACGATAAAAACCGCATTATACTGCCTGCATAGTTTCAATATTTCCCGGCCGATTAGAAGCTTCTCCTCACAAGAAGCATCCTTGTCACGCAGCTGAATAATTCCGGCACCGCCCGCAAGCGCTTCATTCACAGTAAAAAGCGGATCGTGATTACACAAAGGGGATTCAAGAACAAAGTAAAGCGAATAGTCGATGTTACGCGAAATGGTCATAGCCGAACCTCGTAATTTTTTTTCCGTCAATATAAACGCCCTCGCCTTCCTTCAATTCTCCTACGATATAACCTTTTATCTCAGAAGCTTTTTCAGGAGAAACGGTGTAAACAAGGGCAAAATCCTCACCGCCGAAAAGCGCGTAGTCATACGGATCATCACCGAGAAGCGCGGCAGTTTCAGCAATGCCCTCAGACAGCCTGATTGCCGACTTGTCGATATGAGCAGAAAGAGAACTTCTTTTTGCGATATTACGCGATTCAGAAGCAAGCCCGTCGCTTACATCTGTCATCGCATGTGATAACGGAAGTATTTGAGGAAGTAAATCCATTCCGCATTCCGGGTGAATGTGGTATTTCTTTACGTTTTCATGACCTTCTATATTTTTAAGAAAAAGTTTTAAACCGGCAGTAGAACCGCCGAGAGGTGCTGATACCGCAATAAGATCCCCGGCTTTTGCGTCTGAACGTAAACGGAGATTTTCCTTTGTTGTTTCGCCTGTAAGAGTAATGCTGATGCTCATCAAGTCGCCGTGTGTTGTATCTCCGCCGATTATATCAAATTGATATTTTTCAGCTGCATCATATACACCTCTGTAAAATTCGTCCATAAACTCTACGCTTATATCAGATGTCAGAGCAATTGAAATAAGAGCGTACTTAACCGTTCCGCCGCATGAAGCAATGTCGGACACATTGGAAATCATGGCTTTCCAGCCGATATCATACGGAGAAAAATATCTGCGTGAAAAATGATCATTCTCGACAAGCATATCAACCGTCTGAAGCATAAGTTTTCCGTTCATCAGATCAACAACTGCGCAGTCATCCCCGATAGAAATTATCACATTCTTATCACGCGGATTTTTCGCAATCCGGTCAATCAGCGCAAATTCGCCGCCAAGCTCCTTAATCAGCACCGAATTCCTCCTTCATCGCGCAGAATTCTCCGCACATGGAGCATTCCTTTTCATTTGAATGCGTGCTTCCCTCTCTGTATTTTCTCGCCTTTACAGGATCAATTGCAAGTTCAAACATTTTTCCCCAGTCGAAATCACGGCGCGCTTTTGAGAACACCTCATCTTTAACGCGCGCAGACGGAATTCCTTTAGCTATATTTGCTGCGTGTGCGGCGATTTTTGAAGCTATCACTCCCTCAACTACATCATCAACCGACGGAAGACGAAGATGTTCTGCCGGTGTCAGGTAACACAAAAATGCGGCACCGTGCATTCCCGCAAGCGCTCCGCCGATCGCACCTGTTATGTGATCATAACCGGGAGCGGAATCGGTAACAAGAGGACCGAGAACAAAAAACGGAGCACCATGACAGACTCTGTCTGCTTCTTTTATCTGATTTTCTATTAAATGAAGAGGAACATGGCCGGGTCCTTCCACCATTACCTGAACGCCCTTTTCACGTGCTATTAATGTAAGCTCACCAAGGTTTGAAAGTTCGCTCATCTGAGCGGAATCTCCGGCATCGGCACCTCCGCCCGGGCGCAGCGCATCTCCAAGACTTAATGTCAGATCAAATTCTTTCGCGATTGCGCATATTTCATCGAAATGAGTAAAAAACGGATTTTCTTTCTTATGGTACTTCATCCATTTTGAGATAATTGATCCGCCGCGCGAAGTAATTCCCATGATTCTTGACGAAGCCTTCTCCGCAGCAGACATGGTTATTCCGCAATGTACGGTTGCAAAATCGATACCCCATTCAGCATCAGCATATACCGCGTCTATAAAATCCTTTTCCTTCATTTCTGAAAGATTTCCCTTGCATTTTGTAATTACAGAATACGCAGGAACACATCCCGTAGCTACTGTGCATTCTTCCATAAAGCGGCGGCGCATTTCCTTAACGTCTCCGCCGATACTCAAATCCATTACAGCTTCTGCTCCGGCAGAAATCGCCGCATGAAGCTTTTTCATTTCGTAATCAATATCGCAGTTCTTCGGGGACGTTCCTATATTTGCATTAATTTTAACAAGAAGATCCTTCCCTACTGCAACAGCATGTTTTGCTTTTCTATTTTTATTAAACGGAATAACGGCCTTTCCGGATGCGATCAGCTTCAAGAGAGCGGATGCTTCAATTCCTTCATGAGCAGCAGCCTCTTTCATTTGATCTGTAATGATTCCTTTTAGTGCGGATTCGATTTGTGTCATTATTCCTCCGGTTATTTCAGAGGGGTGTTAAGAAATGCGGATGAACAGATCCCTGCGTCAGCATTAACCGCTTCAGGTTCATCGGGTATCATCTCAGGTAAATCACCACCCCGTCTGCATTTCAAGCGAAATCCCGGCGCCGGATTTGTCAATAGAATAAAACCCCATCGGGCTTGCACAAATTAATAATTTGTTTTTATTATACTTTGTGATAAAATATCACAAAGTCGGAAATATCGGAGGAATATTATGAACTATTTTATTTGCGGAATATGCGGATACATCGCAATGGATTCTGCTCCTGAAAAATGTCCTGTATGCACAGCACCTAAGGAAAAATTCAGTCAAAATGATGCAATTTTTGAAGAATCAAAAGCAAAAGCCGCTGAAGGTGCGGCAAAACACGTTCCGTCAATTTGGGTAGATAAAGAAACCAAATTATATCCGGGAACTGAATTCGTTACAGTACACGCTAAAATAGGCGAAGTTCCGCATCCTATGGAAGAAAAACATTTTATTCAATTTGTTGATATCTACGCTGACAAGAAATGGATAAAAAGAGCCCATTTCACTCCTGCAGTAGTTCCGGCAATTACAGCACACCTCAAAATTCAGGCGTCAAAAATTACAGTAATAGAAAACTGCAATCTTCATGGTTACTGGATAAACGAAACCAGCTTATAAATTTACAATTTTGCCGGAAAGACTTTTTCCGGCAAATAAAAATGCAACCACCAGAACAATATTATGAATTTTTTCACAACGACGCATCGAATGCTCATTATGCGTTTAACAATTAAGAAAATATAAATTTGCATTAATATTAACTTAAAATTTCTATCAAAATTAAAATTAATTAAAAAAATTGAAAAAATGTGATTGATTAATCGGATAGCGCATGCTAATTATTATAAGTCAAAACTATTTTTAAATTTTAACGGAGGCTTTATGAGGAAAAGTGTCCTAAAACTTTTATCATATGGTTGGCCTGACAAGATCATAGCCAACTATCTGATGATTAGACCGACCATCGTCAAATACTACCGTAAAAAGCATAGAATCTCAAGAAACGAATATCAGGGTTTTTACTGATACATTTTCTTGAGGTCACGGTTTTGCGCCAACAAGACCGTGACCAATCTATTTTCAACAACCGCCGGAGTCAAGAAAAACATTTCCCCACACCCCCTGAGCAATAGAAAAAACGAAAAATTCAAAAGAGAACGAACTCAGACTATGAGTTAAGCGATGGATGAATAAGGTAGGCACTCAAAAAACGATAATTAAAAATCTCTATTTATGTCTCATAAATTCCAGCCTTAAAAATGTCAAGCAATTATGAATTTTTACCGACAATTAAACATAAAATTATGCAAAGTGATACTATTTCTCCCGACACACTGAATGATGTTTATTCCTTCGAAAACATAATTTCTTTGGAACAGACTCTTTATGCTTCAGGGAATGCTAAAATCGATTTATCAAAAATCAAATTTATAAATCCATATTGCGCAGTCAATCTTCTTCTTCTCGGTAAAAATTATCTGAAAAAGACCGGCAGTAAAATCTCCTTAATAAATCTGACTCCCGACATCTCCTCATATCTTGAACGGATGGATTTCATCAAAAAAAATATTTTCAGCATCGAAAGCTCCGAAAGTAAAAAGCTTTCACGCAGCGGAATGAGCAAAAGCATAATTGAGATTACCGATATTCCCGGAAAAGAACGGGAAAGCGTTAAAGCCATAACAAACGTAGTTGCTCTTTTCCGAAAAAGAGCGGAATTCATCTTTAAGTCTTCTTTTTCAGAAAACAACACGGACAATTTCATCACCGTGATTTCCGAAATGTGCCAGAATATATTCGAACATTCACTGGATTCGGGCTACGTTGCCCTTCAGACATATAAAACAGCAAAAGGTCCGGTAGTTCACCTTGTTGTAGCAGATTCAGGAATCGGAATAGAAGGAAGCTTCGTACGCATGAACAAAAACTGCGGAAAAGGCTCAGATCTACTGGTAAAAGCCCTCACAACACCGATATCAAGCAAACGTGAATTCGGATACGGTCTGTGCAGAGTAAATAAAATAGTAGAACAGATGAACGGCAATCTTTATCTCCGTTCAAACTCAGATTCAGTTGCAGCTATGAATTCTCCGAAAAACGGACGAATGTTTTTTTCAAAAAGCAATCTCCCCTTTTTTCAGGGAACACAGATTTCATTTTTTATTATGGGAACAAATTCATAAATGAGGCATTCGTTATGACAATATTTGTCAAAGATCTTATCTCAAAAAAAAGCGGCAAAGCATCTTCCGATCTTTTAACGCGTCCGGTAGGAAAAAAATACTACCAGTCCGCTGAGAAAAAGATTTCTTCAGCTATGAAAGGAGAAGTGGTAATTCTCGATTTTTCTGACATAAAAGTCATAGATCCGTCATTTGCCGATGAATTTGTAATTAATATTGTAAAATTATCTCACTCAAAAGATTTTTATGTCAGACTGCGAAATCTCACCAAATCAGCTCAAAGCAACATTTCGGCCATAATAGATTCATATACTGATTTTGCAAAAAAAGATTATGCAGTCGCAGTTGAAGATCTTCTTGATAACGGAACACATTTTCTTGGAAATATAGGATTACAGGAGAAAGAAATAGCCGAATTCCTGCGCATAAACAAAACAGCTTCAACAAAAGCAATATCCGATAATTTTTCATTCACAGAATCAAAAACAGCTAACTGTCTCAAAACTCTTGAAAAGTTAAGAATTGTGCGGACTGATGAAACCGGAAAATATTTTTCTGTATTGTAATATTTTAATTAATTTTGATTGATTTGAGCGTTTTCAGCATTAGAATTGACAAAGCGGCAATCAATACCGGGGAAATGCAAAGATATGAAGGTTATAATAAAATCTAAAGAACTTGTTGAAAAAGATGATTCTCTTTTCGGTCTGCTTTCCCAGCACAAAAAAAACATATCATATCTGAGAATAATGATTAACGAAACTGATAAACTCATTTCTCTTCAGATAACAGATAACCCCAAAAACTGGCGGAATCTTCCACCAGAAAAATATACAGGATTCAGAATGCTGAAAAGAAATGAAATCGGGGTAACAAAATTCAGCATCAAATACATTTCTCCCGGAAACATAATCGCGCATTTCGGATCAACTATCGGGGTAAAATTCCCGAATGGAAAAGCGGAAATCGACAATCAGCTTGCCGGTAAAAGCTATTTTACACTGGACTGCTCATCAAAATATCTTGAATCAATTGTTCTCAATATGCGCAAAATGATAAACATGACTCCGCAGAAAAAGTATGAAATAATAGAAACATATCTTTCTGCGAATCCGACGGCGGTGCAATAATGGCAATTCCCGAAAGTAATGAAATTTCGAGATTCAATGCAGCAATGCAGTTTACAAACGGCGACGAAGATAAAGCACGCCGGATGATTTCCGGTGACTATACAGATCTTAAAGCAGTGAAATGCCGCTTTCAGATGGAAAATTCCGATATCTTTGGAGCATTTTTTATCGCTGTCAAACCAGAAGAAAATCTGACTCTTTCTGCCTACGCTATCACTTTTGAAGACCATTTGACCTATGATAAAATTTACCAGCGCGACTCATGGAAAACTTTTTACTTTAATATTTCTAAAATTGCGGAAAGCTCCGTTGTAACCGAAGATGCTGAACTGAGAAACCACATTCTGACAAGCTGCGAAGGCTTTGACATTTTTCCGGACATTCAGGCTTCCGACATTCCGGCTGTAAGCGATAAACTCGAAGAGATTATCAATAAATTTTTCAATTTGCAAAACGCACTTTGCGAAACTGAAATAGAAATGCTTTCGTCTCTTGCTCTTATGGAATCTAAAATTCCAATGCTCAAAAAAAATGAAACGAAAGCATCTACTCAGGAAGACGCAAGACCTGATATTGAAAAAGAAGCTGATTTCGTAATGAATGCCAAAATAATAGTATCTCCGGTAAAAGGGAAATACATCAACGATATCCGTCCAGGCGAGATAATAAAACTGATTCCGCTCAAGGATGATCCCCTTTCACGAAAAATTGCCCAGGCGCAGAAAGCAATAGGAGAAAACGGAGAAATAATGCCAATTCGCGGAAGGTTAAAGGCTAAATATCCGAACGAAAAAGGTTACATCATTTACTGTATTGTCGGCAAGAAAATACTCGCAAAAATTATTGAAGAAGAAAATGTTAAAATTGACGTCGACTCTACAACATCAGATAAACAAAACAGCGAAAAATCCTCTCTCTCACTCTACATCATTCTGCTTGTCGCACTTATATTTATCTCATTTTTCGTAATATATGCGCTCATATAAATTTTATCTTTCAAAGGCGGCAGTGTTATTTTTAATATTTTCGGTTCCGGTATTTGCTCAAATGCTCGGCTGGATAAAATACAATGACATGGATGGAAATATTTTTCTTCTGGATCAAAATGGAAAATTCTACCTTGAAGAAAAACCTGATTTTGATTATAAGGCCGTTTCAGCAGAGGGATTTCCATATTACATCAAACAGGCAAAAGATCTTATAGAAAATCACTATAAAAAAGAAGGGGTAACTCTTCTCAAATCAATAATCTATTTGTCAGATCTCGACAATTCATTATACGAACGCGGATCCGAGGCATCAAAAGAATTAAACAGAATAATCGCAAGAGAAGGCGACAGATGGAAGATGCTCGACCTGGATACATCTCTCTATTTCGCAAGAACAGGAGATATCAACCATATCTTTATTCAAAGCGGAATCGAATTTCATATTCCATATAAAACCGTAATCCTTAAGAAAAAAACACATGCCGCTCACTCATACACAAGAGATTCTTTCAGTTTCGGTGTAAATTTTACAAATCAGGACACCAAAACTTACAGCTCTGTCTTTTCAGTTGTCAGCGAAAAGGTTCCATATAATTTTGATTCCGCCGAAACATACAGGAATTTTGCTGAAAAAAAGACCATTCCCGATAATTATAAAAGAGAAATAATTTCAAAATCCAGAAACCGTATAATGAATTATTTTTTCAGAGAAGGAGACAGCACCTTTGCCGGTTATGAAATCTTTGAAATAAATGGTAATTCCGGATTTTTTATTCAGGCATACTTCAGCACTAAAGGGGACAATAAGGAAAAAGTAAAACAATTACTGGACAATATTGAGGTCAAAGGAAGAAGCTTTTGACCTCTTCCTTTAATCAATTAGTTATTTCTTTTTGAGCTTTCCGTTTTCCATTACAACATCACCGTCAAAATCTACTTTGAAAGTTGTACCATTTTCCATTTTAATCACAGTACCTTTCTTTACTCCGGAATTTCCGGTAGAAGAGTGACGGGATACTCTTAGTTCGCTGGTTGAATTTCCATTAACTATTTTAAATTTATAATCAACATTATCCTTGTTGATTATTTCTCCAGCATAAACGGATGATGCCAGAATAACGGCTGCGGCCGCAAAAAATACTTTTTTCATACAATTCTCCTTTTTGAATATATGCACTAATACTGAAGCCATATAAATCCTCAATCAAAACGAGTCAAGTATTATACATATTTACTTATATTCTTTACATCAATATGAATTATATTAATTTATTTGTTGACATTATTTTATTTAATCATATTTGTTTTAATTTTATAAAAAGGGATGATAAAGTCTGTGGACAAAGAAAATTCAACAAGTATTTTTAACAAAAACTTAGAGCTATTCGTAGGCAAAAACTACGATTATTATAGATTTATTTGGAACAGACTGGAGAAAAGAAAAGGGACATTTTCGCTCAACATTCCCGCATTCTTTTTTTTAACAATCTGGCTTGCATACCGAAAAATGTACCGAACTCTAGGGATATATCTTGCAGTTAATTTTGGATTTATGTTTTTAACGCTTATTTTAGCCGGAACCCCATTCTGCATAGTATCATTAACAGTGGGTTTTTTACTAACGGCATATATGAGCTTTATTTTTGTATTTCGAGCCAATCATATGTACCGCACATTCGCTATTGAGAAAACAACTCAAATCATGAACGAATATAAAAAAAAAGATATTGAACGTGTTCTCACGGAAGAAGGGGGCACAAGCATGAATTCCGCAATCTTCATGGGTTTCATAGTAGTTACATCAATTATTGCGAATCTGCTCATCATGCTTTAGACTGTTATTTTTATAAAACTAAGCAGGGATACATATCAATAAAAATCAAACTTCCTTGTTCATATTAACTGGCTTCTCATTCAATTTCACGCCAAGAAGCAAGAATTCTAAACAATTATCACTTATATTCCGATAATTTAATGATCTTTTTTTTTGGAGTTATTAATGAAAACTTTTATTTTTTGCACTCTTCTGCTTTTATCTGCAAATTTTATTTTTCCCCAGGATTCATCCAAAAGAGCTATTACAGTTGAAGAAGCTGCAGGCGGAAGAAATAATTCTTACGATACTTCCGATCCGCAATTTAAAAATACAGGCAGTTTATTTATGATAAACTGGGGCATGATTTACAGAGTCGACCGGCTCCCGGCGTATTCAATAGGCGCGGCAATACACTTTCCTCTGTCCGAAAGACTCGCTATTGAAAGCGGCATATCCCTCTTGAATGCAAAAATCAGCACCGATGAAGAGTTTGAAGGATCAACAGATGTAACGAGCGGCAGTGTGACCTATACCAATGTCGACATTACATTTAAATATTTCCTTAAGCCTAATTTCTGGATGGGTTTCGGTTTCGCATATGAAACGATGATTGACGGATATTACGTCGATGAAGTCGGAGGCGTTCCTATTCATACTGAACTATCAAGAGACGAAGAACAAAGCCTTCTTGCAATTAAACTTGCTTTTGGACTTTTATCTCCCATTGGAAGAGAAACATACGCCGCACCGTCATTTTTTTTCAGATATAACATCCCCGTAGATCCGAAAATGGAAAAGAAAAACATTTATGTCGGAGTAAATTTCGGACTAGCGATTAAACTCGGCAATGAGAAATAACAGCATTTAAAATACCCGCCCTTTTCCTAAATACGGACAAGAGGCGTGTATTTTTCAATAAAAACCTTCATTCCCGATCCCGGAAAACTTACAGTTAAAGTAGTGTCGTCTCCGCTGTTTTCGATGTTAACAATTTTTCCGTTTCCGTATTTCGGATGTTTTACAAGATCTCCCCGCGAGTATTGAGAACTGAATTTAGCACCTCCGGAAACTCTTTTCGCTGATCCTGAAACCGGAGAATACGATTCAGAATAATCCGAGTAACTGGAACTTCCTGCTGATGTATATCTTGTTCTTTCAAGAAGCTCATTATCTATTTCACTGATAAAACGGGAAGCCTGTCGGTAGACAGTCTGATGGAACTGCCTTCTTACATCTGCGCTTATAATATAAAGTCTGTCCATTGCCCTGGTTATTCCGACATATGCAAGACGTCTTTCTTCTTCTATCTGCGCATCACTGTTCAGCGAATTCGCGTGAGGAAATGTTCCTTCTTCAAGACCTGTTAAAAATACAGTATTAAACTCTAATCCTTTTGCATTATGAATGGTCATCAAAGTTACAGCTTCAGCCTGTTTGTTTTCAGGATTCTCCTCACTTGTGAGAAGAGATATTTCCTGAAGAAATTCCTCCAGGGAAGGATTATCAGTTCTTTCTTCGTATTCAATTGCGCTGTTTATGAATTCGTCAATATTCTCCAATCTGTCATGCTCTTTGCCTGTTGAATCGGCTTTGGATGACTCTTCCAAATGCTTGCGGTAAGTAGAAACAGTAATTACCTTTTCAACGAAATCAGCCAGAGAAATTTTATCAGGAACCCCGACGTATAGATTGATAAGCGAATTAATTATTTCCTTAAACTGCTTCAAGCCCTTGTTGACTTTTCCGTCTATATTGATGTCTTTATCAATAATCTCCCATTCGCTCATTTGCTCGGCATAGGCTGTTTCTTTCAGCTTTTCAACAGTACGCGCGCCTATTCCCCGGGGCGGATTATTTATTATTCTGTCAAGCGACGCGGTATCGCAGGGATTTACAACAAAACGAAGATACGAAACAATATCTTTAATTTCTTTTCGTTCATAAAATTTTACAGATCCGATAATTCGATAAGGAACAGCTTCATGGCGGAGAGTATCTTCCAGCAATCGCGATTGCGCGTTTGTCCTGTAAAAAACTGCGAAATTTCCGTATTGAAGATTCTCTTCTCGCTTTAAGCGTCTTATGGTATTAACTACAAATTCAGCTTCACCGTACTCATTATTCGTTTCGCAATAAACAGGCATAAAACCTTCTCCGCGAAACGAATTTAGACGCTTGTCTTTTCTTGTTCTATTGTTTTTAACTACAGAATATGCCGCATCAAGAATATATGAAGTAGAACGGTAGTTCGTTTCAAGTTTAACAACTTTTGCTTCAGGATAATCTTTTTCAAAGTTGAGAATATTAGAAATATCAGCACCGCGCCATGAATATATTGACTGATCATCATCACCGACAACACATATATTGCGGCTCTTTGCAGCCAGATACTTGGCCATCATATACTGAGCGCGGTTAGTATCCTGATACTCATCAATCATAAAATATGACCACTTGTTCTGAAGTGCTTCTATTACTTCGGGAGAATCACGTAAGAGCTTAACTGCGTATATAAGTAAATCATTGAAATCCAACGCATTCGCCGCGCGCAGTCTTTTATTGTATTCGTCATAGATTTCGGTATAATTAACGGCATATTCTTTCGGCAGAAACGCATAGGGATCAGCGCCCTCAATAAGCTCTGCCTTATCCTTAACTTCTGAAATTTTGGAAATTACTCTTTTAGCATATTTCTGAACATCTATATTCATCTCTCCGAGAATAGCCTTAACGATAGATTCCTGATCTGATGTGTCATAGATTGAGTAATTCGGATGAATACCTATTTGTTCACCGAATCGGCGCAGAATATAAACGCTTGCCGAGTGAAAAGTCTTAACAAAGACATCATCGCCGCTTCCGCCGATAATGGAGGATATACGCTTTTTCATTTCACCGGCGGCTTTATTCGTGAACGTTACCGCGAATATCTTATACGGAGGAACACGCTTTTCCCTTATCAAATGAGCAATTCTATGCGTAATAACTTTAGTCTTTCCGCTGCCGGCACCCGCAAAAATTAAAAGCGGTCCTTCAGTTGCAAGAACAGCTTCCTTCTGACTTTCGTTTAAAGATTCAAGAATGTCCATATTTTCCCCGTAAATCATTTTTTTTGAGCTTCAGTTCAAGTGCAAGAAAAATTCTCGTACATTCATCCGAAATTTTCTTGCACTTGGCTCCGGAAAATGAATTATTAGTTATGAAAAAATTACTTCTTTGCTTACTATTGCCTGTTTTCATTTATTCAGGCATCAAATCCCCGTCTGACTACGATCATAGTTCAGTTGAAAAAATAACAGTTGATGACGGAATTATCAGCGCAAATCTTTTTGCCAGAAAATTTTCACAGGGAGAACTTGCTTATCTTGAATTAATGGCATTCTCGAAAATTTCTAATGTTAAAGCTCAATTCGGTAATTTTGAAACAAATTTGACTCAGACAAAATGGGGATATCGATGCTTCATTCCGATTTCACCCGATGAAAAAACCGGCAAAAGAGAAATCACAGTCAGTTATAATTTCAAAGACCGCTTTTCTATTACGCATATTTTTTTTGATGTCGAAGCCAAAAAATATCAAATATTAAAAAGATCACTAGATGTCGGAAATTTTTCTAAAATTGGAGGAAAACCGGATCCTGAGCGCGACCAATTCATAAAAGACTGTCTTGCCAAAAAAACAAAGGCCTTCGCCTCAAGAGAAAATGATTTAATCGATTCTAACCTCTCGCATCCGCGAGACTCACATTATCTCACTTCAGATTTCTGGGAAAAACGCAGATATCAACGGTATAAAATCGTTAAGAGAAAACGCATCTACGAAAACAGCAAGGAAAGTATTCACCGGGGTGTTGATCTTCGCGGACCGCAGGGAACTCCTGTTTTCGCGATTGCGAGAGGTAAAGTTGTGTTATCAGGAAAAATGCACTACGAAGGCAACATGATCATAATAGATCACGGTAATCATTTCTTTACATATTACATGCACATGGATAAACTTCTTGTTGAAGAAGGCGGGATAATTGAAGCCGGAACACAAATTGGGGAAGTCGGATCTACCGGAATATCAACCGGACCGCATCTTCACGTTTCGGCAATAATAAGGAATATTCAGTTTGATCCTCTCAGCATACTTCATCTTCCTATAAGAGATATAAACAAATAATAAGAGGCTTATGAAAAAACTTTTTTTACTCATAATGGGATTATCAATTTTTATTCCGTTATATTCAGAAGAAGAAACCGATGAAACAGTTAAAAATTTCAACATTAGACTATTTGCAAATTCTCCGATACAAAACATAGAAATGAAAACTATGGCGAATGGAGAGCAAAAGGGAAAAGAAGTCAGTTATAATGCAAATCCATATGCCAACGCCGGAATAAGCGCCTCTTACAAATGGCTTGGTTTCACATATTCCAGAGCCGCAGGAAGCCTGAAAGATGAAAAAAAATTCGGGAAAACGAAGGCTAACGACTATCAATTTTACTTATATCAAAAACATTTCGGTGCTGATATTTTTTATCAAAACTATTCCGGATACTATCTGGCAAACCCTTCCGACTTCGGTTATAGAGAAGGAGATCCTGAAACTATACGTTCAGACATAAAGGTAAGAAATATAGGAATTAATGTCTATTATTCCTTTTCTGACGATTTCTCACTCTCTGAATGTTTCAAACAGATGGAAAATAATTATAAATCTTCAGGTTCACCGCTTGTATCTCTTTCAGTAAACGAATTTAAGATTTCAGGAGATTCCTCCCTCATTCCCGAATCTGTGCAGGCTGATTACGGAGATTTTGCGGATTATCGCGGAGGTAGATATAAAAGCATTTCTGCCGGAGGCGGTTATGCTTACCTTAAAACTTATCCGAACAATTTATATGCCTCTGCAGCACTAATGGCAGCTGTCGGATATATGAATTCAAAAGAAAATATAAATATCCGTGAAGTTCAATCCCATTCACTCGCAATAAATGTCAACCTTAAGCTTTCAGCTGGCTACAGCAGTGAATACCTTTATGCAGGTCTTACAGCGTTCGGTTTCTTAAATTCGACATCAAAATCGTCAGACAAAGACAGAACATGCACTGATATCAGTTGTATGGGAGGGATGGTTGAGCTATTTGCCGGAATACGCTTTTAAATTTAATTTCAGAGACAAGAAAACGTTTGCTTGACACGGCCTGCCTTCTCCATAGTCTGTCCGCGAAAGGGGATAAATTATGGAAACTTCTGCGATTATTGGCTATGCTGCGGCTGTTTTATCAACAGTTTCATTTGTTCCTCAGGTTATCAAAACTCTTAAGACAAAGGATACCAGCGGAATCTCTCTTTTGATGTATTCCGTATTTACTGCGGGTGTTGCTCTATGGCTTATTTTCGGAATAATGACAGCCAATAAGCCTGTTACAATAGCCAATGTAATAGTACTTATACTCGCTTCCATGGTGCTTGCTATGAAGATTAGATACAAATAGAATCCGTCGATTCTATTTGTATCTAATGGTTTTTTTACTTAGTACCTTTAAGAATTTCTTCTACACTTTTTTTATGAGTGCTCAATATCTCTTCTTTAGCCTTTTTGTATGCTTCAAGTACTTTACGTATTTCTTCCAGATTTCTTTCCTGTTGTTCTTTAACTTTATTTATCTCTTTTTTAAGAAGAGTGAAATCTTTATACGCCTTAATATTTAGTGACTTAATATTTTCTGATACTTCTTCAACGAGAAGCCCGCTTGCAGCATTGATGTTCATGTCATCTTCGGTGGCATTTTTTGCTTTATCAAGCGAAGACTCATAAGATGCAAATTCTTCTTCCGTTTTTATTGTTTTGAGCTGTCCTTCTGTTTTCTTCAGTTCTATCTTATTCTGAGCAGATCTCTCATTCATCTGCTTCAACTGGGCTTTATATCCTTCTGTATATTTTGAAGGATTTTCATTAAATTCCTGCGATTTGGAATTCATCCATTCTTCAGAAGAAGCATCAGCAGAAGCTGAATCCGGTTTGGAGCCCGGTACGATTTCAGAAGATTCTTTTCCCGAAATATCGATATCACCGGAAGGATTGGACACGTTAAGCTTTCCTTCAGTCATTTTAACTCTGGTTTCTCCGCTTTCTGCTACAGTAACTTCAAATTCAGTTCCTCTAACGGCCGCAACAGTTGTCGGAGAATAAACCTTAGAAGGATTTTCTCTCATAATTTTTTTGTATTTAGCCTCAATAGTACCCTTTAAAACTGTAATAGCGCTAGTTTGCGGCGATGCCAAAGATATAATTGCTTTAGTCTTCTCTTTGATTTTAATAACATCCCCATTATCAAACTCAATGACTAACAGAGACTTTTCCCCTGTTGTCACTATATCCTTATCCTTCAAATCCGCTTCACTGTTTAAAGGCATCGGTTTCTTTGCCCTTTCAATTTTAACATCACCCAGCTTCATCTGAAATTTAACGGCAAAAAGATTATGCGCCGCAAAAGTAAAGACTAAAGCCATCAATCCGAAACAAATTTTCTTCATACTATTTTCCCCCTTTTAATTTCATTCCGAGAACAGTGATATCATCACGCTGATCGAAATCATCACGGGATATCACTTCGCTGAAGACAGAATCAATTATTTGATTCAATGATTTGGTTTTTGATACAATTATTTTATCAACGAATTCATTATAACCGCTGAGAGTGTCTCTTTCCTTGTACTCGTAAATGCCGTCTGTAAAGAAAAACAGCATTGAATCCTTGTCTATTGTAAATTCCTGTTCGTGATAAACTGAATTATCAAATATGCCCACCAAAGGAGAATTGGTCTCAAGCTTCACCGTCTCACCGTCCGGCATGATTATTAAAGGAGACGGCATTCCGCAATTTACATATTTAACCAGACCTGATTCAGAATAATAACGCAGATAAACAAGAGCTACATAACTGTAACTCATTTTCTTGTGTGTGTTTAGAATAAATTTATTTATATCAGAGACAATTCTTTCAATATCAGAATGAGACCTGTCAACAGAAAGTAATGCAGCCTTAACAATCGCAGAGTACAATGAAGCTGCAACACCATGCCCCGAAACATCAGCAAAAACGAGTGAAAAACCGTCATCGAGCAAATCAAAGTGATAGAAATCGCCGCTGATTTTCTCATACGATTTAATTTTTGATGAAACTTCCCAACCAGGGATATTGGGATCACTCATCGGATAAAGACAATCTTGAAGAATGCTCGCAAGCTGCATATCGTTTTCGAGCTGAAAATTTCTTTTTTTTATTCCTTCATAAAGTCTCTGAAGTTCAGTATTTTTTTCTTCCAGAAGTGTTGTATAATACTTATTCTGGTTGATCATCTTTCTTCTTTCTGCAGCTCTTTTCGCCGAAAAAATAATCTGATCAACAGTAAATGGTTTTTGAACATAGTCAAAAACGCCTTCTTTTATAGCAGAAATGGCGCTTTCAAGATCGGATATACCTGTCATAATTATTACAGGCATATCCTCATCAATCATCCTTATTTCGCGGAGAAGATCAATGCCGCTAAGACCAGGCATTTTAAGATCACTGACAATAAAATCATAATCAGTCAGCTTAACGGAAGAAAGCATTTCCTCCGCCCCGTTAAATGAGACTGCATCATAACCCATTTTGACCAGAGCTTTTTTCCCAAGCTCTGCAATCATTTTGTCGTCATCGACAATGATAGCTTTTTTTGTCAAAAAACCTTTCATTTTGAACCCGGAAATCCTTTTATAAAGTAACGGTAACCGCTTCTTTTTCTTACATCGGAAAATCTTGAACTTTCAGCAAGCTCTTTAACGAGCTGCTTATACCCTTCGGAGATACCTTCAAAAAACGACTTCTGAAACAAAGACGATACAGCAACGTATTCCGAGACACTGTCGCCATCAGATGAAATTATTATCACATTATCATTACCGCATGAATATGAATATTCCGCAAGCATATTACTTGAAATCTCACCGGCGGAATCGACATAAATAAAATTATCTGAATCAAGCAAAATGCCTGATAAGGATTTGCCGTTTGAAATAATATCTCCTGCAGCAAAACTGATGTTTCCCCGGATAAACTTTGTCGGTGAATCCGGATCGATTTTAACAGCACTTTGTCTGACCGCAGCTAAATCCGCTTCATCATTCGAAATCAAATGAATAGTCCTGACAGGTGAATCTTTTCCGGAAAATACCAATGCCGAAGGAATCGATGTAAGATATGCCTCAAAATTATCGTCAAATATAACAGCAAATGGAATTTCCTGAGATTTATTGTCAGCAATAATATACAATTTTTCTGAATCAGCATTCTTCAAAAGAATCCGGAATAAGTCGGATATTTTTTTCAATTTATCGTCACCGGAAAGCTTAGGAGAAGCTTCAATTTTCTTAGCCAAAGAGTAACCGTTTTCAATTCTGTATCCGGAAATATCTCTCTTTGCGATTACCCAAGCAAGAATATCCCCTTCTGATTCAGAAAGATAAAGAATGGATGATTTATCAGGCATTTTTGCCTGCAGCATCTGCAACGGAAGCGCCGGAACAATACAATTATAATAAAGAGAATAATTACTGCGCAGCATATCAAAACACTTAGAATAATCAGTTCGGGAAAGCTTCCTGAATGTATCACTTTCCGAAGAAGAAACATTTCTTTCCGAAGGTGAAACAAAAGCCGAAAGCATCAACTGCTGCTTAATTTCTGCATACTTCAATGCTTCTGCATATTTTCTATCTCTAAAATTCAGCATTATAATAAAATCTATTCCTTTGACAAAAAGATCCTGACGGATAGACCTTATCACAGACAGATTATTATGCGCGATTGAAAGCGCAGAAAGAAACTCGCTCTCATAGTCCTTAAGGGATACAGTCTTATCTCCGCTCAATATTTTTTTACGGATTAAGTGAGCTTTTAACAGCTGAACATTATATCTGGCAGATTCAGAATCTGCAGAAAGCTTTGCCTCTTCAACAACAGCATCAGAATTTTTAAGCCCTGTAAAAACCGCATTTTCGGCAGAAATAATCCGAAGTGCCGGCTTAATCTCCGTAAATGATTTTAATATTTTTTCAGATTCATCATATCTTCCGAGATAAGTCAGAAGAGATGCTCTTTTAACAAGTGAACTTTCCTTTTCTGCCGTAAACTGAGAGCAGACCTTAGCATAAAGATCTGCAGCAATGCCGAATTCACCGATTGATTCCGCAGCATGAGCAGCTGTAAAACAGCAGATATTTACATCAATGCTTTCATCGTACGCGAATCTTGCAGTTTTAATTTTTGCGAGTAATGCAGATAAATCATTTTTGGTACCGGAGATCAGTTCATTTTTCAATTTAACAAAATACCATACAGCTTCACCATATTTATCTATGCGCTCTTTTTCTTCATCAATTGACGTTGTATTAATTGCACGATCCTTAAAGCTAAGAGGGGTAATGGATTTAACCGGAACAGTCTTCCGGTTATTCATTATCAGAAATGAATTCAAAAGAGATAACAATTTTGCTTCATCAATGAAATAATTCTTTGAAGAAGGAATATTCAATGAACCTGAAACTATTCCATTGTACACCGCATAATCGCCTTTCTGATTCAAAAGTTCAGAATTGAGCTTTAAGTAATCAGACGCCCGTTTAATCTCACCATTTTTCAAAAGAAGATATAGACCAAATGAAACTATACGTCCGTCACTTCCATATTCAGAAATATTATCAAATGGAAATTCTACAAGAGCTTTCTTATAGTATCCCTCATATTCCATAATTCTGGAATTCAAATATTTAATGTAATTGTCTTTTGCTTCGGAATTCTTTACGAATGAATTAACTATCTTTTTTGCGCTTCGCAAATTACCTGAATCAAGAGTTTTTTCAAAGATTTCATTTGAGAAAATGCTGCCCGTGGATATCTTTTCTCTGTTTTTACCAATAATATATGAAAACCTGTCTGAGGAAACAACAGATTCTGACACTCCTGAATATATCATAGAGTCAGAAAGAAGCATAATCTCATCAGATGTTATTGATTCCGATTTAACAGAAATTTTAACGGGAAAATATTTATCAGAAAAAAGATTCCGGGTGACATTCAGCAAATTACCGTCTTCAACCAATAGAGATTTCTTTCTGGACGGATTAAGCGAATTAGAGTCATAATACTCGGGCAATCGGAGTATATCGGAAAATGAAGAAACATAAACAGCTTCAGACAAATTTAAAGAAAGCGACTCTTCATTAATCATAACATATGCATCTGAAATATCAGTAGTAAAATCAGAATCACCGTAAACAGCTGTCGTTATTTTTCCATCTGCTATACGCCAATAGCGCATTTTGCCTTTATCTTTTATATAAACATAAAAAGGTTTTTTTATTTTTTTAGCATTACCTTTTTCAACAGAAAAATAATGTGATATCTCCGGGTCAGATTGCGCTGACTTACTTACCTTCTCGGATATATCTAAAGCTGTTTTAATAAGTTCCTTGTTCGCAAGCGGATCAAGTCCGATACGCGAAACGCATTTATTAAATTCAACATAATTGTTTTTAATAAAATTAAGTTTGGCATTATATTTATCTTCAGAAAATTCAGGAGAATAATTAAATATCCTTGAAGTCTTTTTAAAAGAAGCAAGTCTTTCAAGTACAGTAAAAGAATCATTAGTCAAACCTGCCTCAGCAAGATCACAAGCATAATTCCGGTAAAGGTCTTCTACCTTCTCGGAGTATGAAGCAAAAAGCTGCGGAAATTTCTCAATAAGAATAATTCCCGATCTTGATGCATCAAGATAAGAAGACGCAGGAAGATGAACGGAATCATATCTTCTCTTAAGAAATGAAGAAAGAGACAAATGATAAGAAGGAATGAGTTTATAAATCATTTCTGATTCAATGACTGCCTGCACACTTCCAAGTGTAGAATATGCTTTTACGGGAAAATCCATCCGGTCATAGCAAAGAGAAAGATTAATCAGCAATCGAGCCCGCATTGATTTAGAAATATTCTGATTCAAAAGACGCGTTTCAATAACACCTGACGCTTTCTGATAAATGCTTCTATCAATTGATTCTCCGCGGGATATTTTCATCTCCTGTTTCGCCATATTTAATAGAGCGGATGAAATGTCTATTTCCAAATAAACAGTCTTGGCTTCCTGTGCAATTTTCGATTTTAATTCTTCAATTTCCTGCTTGGTGACTTTCCTATTGTCACGGTCAGCATTATTTTCAAGAGTTTCATATTCTGAAGCAAAACGGTTCGATTCATAAAGCGAACGGTATTTTGAAATTTTAACCAGGAGAGAGTCTATTTCCTCCGGCTTTTTCATATTTTTTTCCGCAAGAAAACAATATAATTCAGTCAGATTTTTAACGGCCGAAAACACCACTTCGGAATTTTCTTTATTCTCGCCTTCACTCCACGCGAGATAGAAATACTTTTCTGATTCAGTATATTTTTTGAGTTTAAAATATATTTCTCCCAGATTATTGTATGATGAAAAAACAACATTGTTATAAAATACTGATTTTTCTTTGCCGGCTATTTCTATCTTCTTTTTCAGATATTCCGCAGCTTTTTCCAAATCACCTGATTTATAATTAATATTTTCAATCATGGATAAATTGAGAAGATTCTTCTGGTTTTTATTTAATTCTCCGGATATTCTCGCAGAACCTATGACAGCAGTATCCCCGCCGAGATTCCAAACTGGAAACGGTCCGAATATATAAAAAGCCTTAAGTTTCAGATAATATTTTTTCTCCGACTCTTCATCATCAGAAATAATGTCTTCGGTTTTTTTCAGATAGGAAATAGCCCCGTCATAATCTCCGAGTGATTCACGGCAAAATGCTATCTCCTGATATAACCGAACCTCATCATATTTTATTCCGTATTTACGCGCATGATCAATCATCCGCAAATACCATTTTTCCGCTTCCGGATAATTGCCATCCATACGCTCAAACAAGGCAAAATATTTATAGATATGATATAATTGATTGGCATAATCTTTCCGATTTTTTGAAGTAATAAGACTTCTATAGACAGAATACACTTTGTTCATTTCTTCTTTGGCTTTAGCAAAATCCCCATTCTGCCAGTAACAATAACTTAGATGAAACAGAAAAACCGCTTCTTCAATTTTCGAACCATAATTTTTTTTATAAATCTGAGCAGATTTATATGCGGATAGAGCCTCAGAATAATTCATTAAAAGGAAATTCACATTACCAAGATTAAGATAAAGATTTCCTTCCTTTTCAGGATTAATCTTTTCATTATTAACACTGACAGCCTTGAGATATAATGCTCTTGCTTTTTCAAAAAGATATTTATCGAAATATTTATCCGCTGTTTTTACGGCATTATAATTTCCGTCAGATTCGTCATTTCTAAGAAGATCGATGTATTGAAATATCCATCCTTTCAGAAGATAAGCATCTGAAAATGTATCATCCATAAAGAGAGCCCAGTCAGTCTGCTCAATGGCTTTTTTGAAATTCTCAGCAAAATTCTCCGGATTGGATTTAACACTTTCGGATGATTCTCCAAGTGCTTTTTTACTATATACATAGGCAAGCGCATATATGTAAGCTTTATCAAAATCCATTCTTGCAATGTTTAGATTTTTCAGATAATCTTTTTCAAGAGCGCTAAGATTTGACTGAGATGATGTCTTGTCTGAACTTTTTGCGTCAATGTAAAGCACATGTGCTCTTGGAGCATATTTATCATAAAGATCATTAAATATTCCGCGCTGGTATAAATATGAAACTAATGAAATTGATTTAAAATAAATCTCTGCAGCAGAATTATATTTTCCATTATTTTCAAATTCAGCCCCTTTCTTCTCATAATAAGAAAGAAGTTTCTCTGCAGTATCGTTAACATCCTGAATTTTCCAACGAGGCAGATAATTGGATAATGCCGCATGAATAAACTTTTCTTCACTTTCAGGATTTTTGGAATTTATACGGGAAAGAAGAATGTTGCATTTGTAGTATAAGGCAAAAGTTGTACGGATTCCTTCCATAGCCTTTTTAAGGTCATCTGCAGATTCTTTTTCCTTTTTTTGCTTATAATAAACATAACCTCTAGAATAATACAAAGTTGATAATAGAATTTTTGCTCCATTCAGCTTACGCCCTTCATACTTCTTTGAATCAATTGCCTTTTTATAAGAATCGATCAATTGAGTAAGATTGCCTGCCGATTTCTCATCGGCAGCACTTGATTTATCTGCTATATAATATGATGTTAATAGTTCAGATGCTTTTTCCTGAAGAGATGAAGAACCTTCTAAAAATACATACTCAAGTTCGGAAGGCACTTCGGAAATATCCGGCTCTGTTTTACGCAAATTGATAGAATACTTATAATGTACAGCGGAAATTGACTGATACTTCGGATCATCTTTAATTATTTTCTTATAGTAATACATAGCCTTATGCGGATCCCGCAAAGAATAATAATCGGCTATATCCTCCAGCAGCATCGAAGTACTTTCTCCGGCTTCAGAAACTCTTTGAGCAGCTGTCTCTGCTTTTCCTGAAAGCAAGAGAAGAAGAAGTTCAGCATATTTGCTATTCTGCGATATTTTTTTCATAATGCCTTCTGCTTCAGACGAATGAGGAAGTTTTTCTTCAACAGCAAAACGCATTGCAGAAGCTAAAGATCTGATCACAAAAGGCTTATTCGATTCGCCGGCTGCATTATAATGGAAGAAATAAACTCTCATCAGATAATCAATATAAAATTCACCGTCAGTATCATCCGAATACGTGATAGCAAGATCATACTGATCCTTTGCATTTTTTCTTCGTGGTATTTCACCAAATTCAGGAAGCATATTGATATTGATATTCGCTCCCTGCTGTTCAGAATAAACAATAATTCCGTTGAAAACTTTTTCTTCGCTGCTGAAATACTTAAGAGTATACGACGGGAAAAATCTTGGTTTAAAAGACGATCCCTTTGAATAAGTCATTCGAAAAGATTTATCCAAGAAAATATCTCTGTAATAGATGTCGGATTTATCCTTTAAATTGAGTTGCCTGTCCCCGTTAGTATCAGAAGATATTGAAGTATAAATAATATCCTTATTGTTTGAAGCAAATACCGGATATAACTTGATATCATTCCCTTTTACAACGAGGGACTCCTTCCTGTTAGCTAAATCCAGTACATAAATATCTCCCATACGGTTTTCGCGGTAAGAAACAAATGTTAATTTTTTCCCATCTGAAGAAAAAGAAGGATATATTCCTCCTTTTTCAGTAATTTTTTTAATGGAGCCGTCACGGGGATTTATTATATAAATATTTTCTTCGCCGTCACGGCCTGAAGAAAACGCAATTGTTTTAGAGTCAGGAGACCATACCGGATCTGAATCCTTAATCATACGGAGAATTTTGTTTTGATCTGCCATTGATGTCAGATTAGTTATATTCTTATCCAGAATACCCGTTGATGATGAATTCATAATTGAATTAAGATCCAATGAAGCGAAAAATATATCACCAGCCGGATCTTCGCGGTCAGAAACAAAGACAATAGATCGCGAATCCGGAGAAATACTGCATGCAAAATCCTTTGAAGCATGTGTAGTCAGTCTGACAGTAGAAATACCGGTCATAGAGCGGAGATATAAATCATAATTTCCGTTTTCTTTATCCGACGAATAAACAAGAAAATTGCCGTCTGCGGACAGACTGCCGTCTGTCTCAACAGATTTTTCAAATGCAAGAGGAATAACGCGCCCGGTACCTTTTTCATCAAAGGCATCTTTAAGCATCAGATTGTATTTGAGAGAGACTTCATTTTTATCAGCAGATAAGAGACCCTGCGCGGCAATTATGAAAACAATAATAAGATAAAAAACATTTTTCATTTTTTTGTTACCCATTTCCCGTCCGCAGTTTCAAGTACGTCGCCTCTTCTGGCTTTTTCTCTCTGTTCGGCAGCAAAACTAATCCGCTCTTCGTTTTCGCTTCTTTTTGTTTTAGCTGCATAATAAAGAATTATTTTTTTTCTGGCATTGTTCTCAGTCTCAATAATTGAAAGAAGTTCCGTCTTTTTCCTCGAATCTTTCTCGTAAACACTTATTGATCTGTACTTCAGATTTCCGTCCCGGCCTTCACCTATTGCTGATTCATCCTTGTATCGTCTTATTCTTTCTTCATTCATACTCCGGATGTTCTGTGCTGATAAAATCTCTTCATCGGAAAAGGATACTGCTGTTCCGCTTTTTTCCTTCTGAACATTAGTTCGTGCACTTGAAACAACCCATGCGTCATCTTCAAGCTCTCGGTATTCTCCGGTTATCTGCCGCTCAATCATTGTTTTTTCTCCGGTAAGTTCAATCTTCGGAGGAATAATCACGCATGAACATGCAAGCAATAGCATTATAAATAAATATTTCATTTAATTAACCTCATCTTTTCTGATTTTTCCGAGATATTCTTTTATCGGAATTCTGTCATACTGAATCTTGTCATCTTCAATATGAAAAGTAAAATAACCGAGAGCTTTTCTTTTTAATGTAACAGTTGCATAAACATTGCCGCTGTCGATATTGAAATAGAAACCTGATGGAAGATTAAGATGATCTACAACCTTCTGTGTAACTCCAAGTTTTGATTCACCCTTCTCTTCAGATAGACCTTTCATCAGCCTGTTTGCAAATTTATCCTGAATCTTATAAATGTTCATAAAACCGTTTATATCAGGGAGATCCCCTGAAAAATCAACACCGTGTCCCGAAATATCTGCATTGAGAGAAATTTCTGCTTTTGTGTTTCGGGAAGAAGAAATTCTATCAAGCTGGGAAATATCTATATTATTGGCATTAAGTGAAATACGATATTCCATATTTTTTGTCTGCATATCCGCAAGATAAAACATTATTTCATCAGAAGATATTATCCCATTCATAAGAAAAGCCTTCAAAGAAGTAATGCTGAATACATTTTCCTTAAAACGCATAGACGCTGATAAATCCTTAATCAGTTCAAACTGTTCGGGACGGGATGGATGTTTAATTTTTAATGATCCTATTTTAAAATTATCTTTTTCTTTAAAACCTGTGTTATCAAGAAGCCTGCTCTTATCAACAGCAATCCTGGAAGTTCCGTCATATTTGGACTTGAGATCATAATCGAAAGGAAAATCGAGGTTGAGAGAATTTACAGACAACATGTTTAACGAATCTTCAAAATTTAAATTCTTTATGCTGATTTCACCGGAAGCCTTTCCATTCTCAAGACCTCCCTTCATCCTTGCATTAAGATAAAGCGAACCCCAGAGAGAAAGATTTTCTTTTTTAACTTTTTTCTTTCCGCTTTCAGCAGTCAGTGAAATCTTTATGTCCGAATCAGATAAAGGTGAATTTTTCTGTTCCAGCATCCCGTCCGCTTTAAGAAGTACACCAAATTCACGGCTTCCAACCGAAAACCTGTGAATGTCAATCCGATTCTTTCTGCTGTCCTGAGTCAGAGATGCATCGAGTGCAAGATCTTTTACATCATAATCAGGAATTACGAAAAGAGCCTTGAGCGCAGCTGACATTTTCTCTTTCTGCAAAAATGATATGTTAAGATCTGCTTTCACACTTTTTTTCAGAGGTACAGCATTTAGAGATTCTGCAATTGACATAGGAAGAAGAGCTTCAAGCTCACGGACATTCAGTTCAAGCGGCAGAATTTCGATATCAGCTTCTGTACCCGAAGAAATCGACGCTTTTCCTTTTGCGGAAAGATAGAGAGCATTTGCTGATTTGGGAGAAGAAGAATATTTTGCAGAAAAAGAGTTAATCAGAAAACGTGAAAAATCCGAATAGGTGCTGATATCCGCCGTAAGCTGAAAAGAATTTCTGGATGACCAGCTTTTATCAAGACGGAAAAAAAACGGGAAGAGATTTATTCCAAGTGAAATATCCGCCTCACTTCCTTTCTTGCGGATATCGTAAGCAATATCCATTGAATCAGCTTTAAGTTCAAATGCCGCTTGACGGAAAAGAAAATCGTTAAATCTGAAATTACCATTTAGTCTTACATTAGAAGCATTACCGGCAACAGAAAGCGGATATAACGAAAGTCGGCCGCCGAATTTAAGTGAATTGTCTTTTGTCAATGTTACGTAATACGGATAGAGTTTTGAAAGATCAATTCTGCTTTCTTTCATACGTATATCAATATTCTGATTCTTTGACATGCTTGAAACAGTTCCACCGAGAGATAACCACTTATCATCTTTGAACTTAACATCAAAGGAGTTGAGGCGCAGAAAATCATTTATCGGATCAAGGAAAATATCATAGCTTATAAGAAAATCCAATGGTCCGAGATGAGAACGCTGAAAGCGCACAGGAGAATTATATGTACCGGCTTTAAAACGGGATTCAAAAGCTTTTTCACCATCTTTGTTAACAAGATTAAGTCCGAGAAATAAAATTAAAGGCGGTTTCACGTCTGCTTCTTTTGATGAAAAACTAAGATTCAGTTTCTCTGCAGGATTAATATTTACGGAAAGCGTTTCAACCAGTTTAACAGCAGAAATTCCGAGCGGAATTTTTTTTACCGGCGGAACATAAATGTCCGTTGTGAAACTGAAATCACTAAGTGATGCATTAAACTCATCAGCATCAACATCGATAGATAAATCTTTGAGAATAAATTTAAGAAAAAATTCAATACTTATCGGAAGATTAATTTCCTTGGAAGGCTCACCGGATTCTTCTTCAACCGGTTCTTCTTTTATACCTGAAGTTTTAGCGAGTTTTTCAAAATTCCAAACGCCTTTCTCCTGGATAAGATTTATTTTGGGAGAATATATTCCGATTTCGTTAAAGCGGATATTTCCTGTAAGAATCTGAAACAGAGAATAATCAAGGACAAGCCGGTCAACACGGATCATTTCTCCCTTAAACGGTTCGGGATTGTAAACTACAATATCCTTTATATCAAACCCGGACATTAGACTGAAATGTTTGACGTCAAGCTCAAGCCGACCGTTCATATATTCCGGATAATATTTTTCGGCGATGCGCTCAACACGCTTATCCGATAAAAATACTACAGCTGCAGTCAAAACAACAAATATAAAAGCCGCAATTGAAAACGGCGCTATGATCAGAATTTTAAGTATACGCTTTTTACGCGACGGCTTCTGTCCTTTTTCAACGGACTTATCCGCTACATCTTTTTCCATTTATCCCACCCTTATTTAGCGCATTTTAAAGCTTAAAGAGAATGATTCAAGCATATTTTAGAGCTTTTTACGCATAACTTTTACTGAATGACCGAAACTGTCAACTTCATCAGAATAACTGAACCACCCCAATGAGGTATAATATTTTTCAAGATGAATAGAATCCCGATAGTCAACAAACAAAAACATTTCACTAAACCCGAGCCTCGCAGCTTCTTTTTCACAGACTCGCACAAGAGCTGACCCTACTCCTTTTTTTCTATACTCAGGGAGAACATATAAAGAAGAAAGCCATGGAGATAAATCTTTACGGGAAAGGAGATCGAATTGCTTAAGTGAAACCATTCCGCATGTTCTGATTTCATCTTTAGCAACAAAAGCAGACGGAAGAGAATTCACATTGCATCTTTTGCGGTAATCTTTCAAAACCGCATTGTATGAAATATTATGAGGAGCAAACCATTTTTCGTGCGCCCATTTTGCCATAATATCAACAGACTTCATAGAAGATGACAAATGAATAATTCTAACTTTAGGCATTTTTTCTCTTTGGAAGCGATAAATTCATTTTTATCGAAATTATCCTGATTATTATTATAATTAATATTGAAGAAATTACTGCAGCATTATCAGCAAGAGAAAAGAACCTCATAATGAAGTACGCAAAACCTCCGGCAATACATGCAGTTGCATAAATCTCACGGCTTAATACCATGGGACTTTCAGTACAAAGTATGTCTCGAATCATGCCCCCCGCAACCGAAGTCGTTACTCCCATCATTACGCAAAAAACCGGAAGAAGATCCGCATCAAGCGCTTTCTTTATACCGATTATGGTAAATACACCTAAGCCGACAGCATCTGAAAGAGATAGAAAAAGCTTAATCCTCAGCACCCTTCTTCCTAAAATCAAAGCCGCAAGAACTCCGCATATTACCGCAATAAAATAGTTGAAATCCTTAAGCCAGAAAACCGGAGAATGACCAAGAAGGACATCTCTGACGGTTCCGCCCCCGACAGCAGTAACGAACCCGACAACAAGGACGCCGAATATATCGAGTTTTTTCTGAACGCCCAAAAAAGCACCGGTAACTGCAAAAATACATGTTCCGAATAAATCTAATGGATAAAGCATAACACCGCCTGAAGGTGAAATAATACATTCTGCACCTTATTTTGTAAATAATTTATGGGAGGATAATGTTCAAAATATTTGAATGTTATTGCTGTATTTTTCTTAATTCCAGCCAGGTTCTATTGATAGTAATCATAAGTCCGTTATTTCTATCATTTTTATTAATATCAATTTGATACTGAAGAGTATAGTTATCCAATTTCAAACAAATTGTATTAAAGTCTTCATTATTTTTGCTTTTAACAGTATTCCCGAAATATTTCTTAATCCAAGCATTCAAGACACTTGAAACCGAAACCTTACCGAATTTCCTGAAATCAATACAGCTCTCATACTCTTCTCTCTCCAGATAAAAATGAACAATCTTATATTCCAAACCTTTTGGCTGATATTTCACGGTACGAAAGAGAGGAACATCCTTCGTAATATCATATTTCAAAACAGAATCTTTTAAAATCAGAGCTATCATTTTCGGAACGGTTGTGTTTTGAGCTTTACATGCCCGAATTAACATGAAGTAAGACACTAATTCAATATTTATACTGCTTCTCAATTTCATATAAACCTCCGTAATTAATACGGAAATTCCTACATTTTGTATCATTTATTTATAAAAAAAGATTCCCTGCATCCGCCGCATTCAAAAGCGGAAGCAGGGCAGAGGAGAATGAAATTGTTAGAATAATATCATTTTTTTCGCTTAGAAGAAATATTTACGACATCCGATTCAATAACCCCATCCGTAAGATGTATTGTCCGGCGGGCTCGTTTAGCAAAATCAGGCTCATGTGTTACCATAATTATGGTGGTTGAAAAATTTTTGTTAATCTTCTCAAAAATATGCATAACTCTTTCGCCGTTTTCAGAATCAAGATTTCCGGTCGGTTCATCAGCAAAAAGAATACGCGGTTCCATAATAAGAGAACGGGCTATTGAAGTACGCTGAAGCTCTCCACCCGACATCTGAGCAGGAGTTTTATCTTTGCATTTTTCAATTTCAAATTCATGCATCAGTTCAACAGCATAGGAAGCTTTTTGCTTTTCCATCTTAATCTTTCGCGCAGGCATCAGAATATTTTCAAACGCTGTAAGCTCAGGAAGAAGATAGTGAAACTGGAAAACGAATCCTATCTTTTGATTTCTAAATTCATGTGTTTCTCTGCTCGGCATACGGTGAACCTCTTCACCTAAAACGTAAACACTGCCCGAAGTCAGCGGATCAAGACCGCTCACAGTATAAAGTAATGTCGATTTACCAGAACCAGAACGTCCGGTCACAGAAAGAAATTCACCCTCATCAACAGAAAAATTCAGACTCTTAAGTATTGTTACGGGCGGATGCCCGAAGCTTTTTACCATATCTTTACATTCAATTATTTTCATCAGCTTGTGCCTTTTATAATTTCAATAGGTGAAAGTTTTCCGGCTGAACGTGCAGGGAAATAACTTGCTACTAAAGCTGAACCGAAAACCAGAACAAAGCTCTTTAGATAAATCATAATATCCCAGGATATTCTCATGTGCCCTCTTCCCATAGGTATCTTAAGCGTTTCAAGATATTTACAGAAAAAGAATGCAATAGCTTCGCCAGCGGCAACACCCGCAATACCGATTAGTGCTCCCTGAATCAGAAAAAGAAATACTGTGTCATTTTCCGTATAACCGATTGAACGCAGTATGGCAATTTCCTTCTGCTTATGATTTACTACCATATTAAGAATATTATAAATACCGAATGCAACTACTACTATAAAAGTTATCGTCGTAACATCGCGCACCGTATCCTGAGTCTTTGTCATTGACAGAAAATTTTCATTCGCCTGATCCCAGCTTTCAACGTCATCGACAGATGCACTTTGCCATCTGGTTGCGGTTTCAGCAGCTTTTGAAACATCATCTATTTTTACGATTATCTTATTGATATAGCCCGGCTTCCCTATCATCTTTTGAACTGTTGAAATTGAAGTAAAGAGAGTCTGTCCGTCAGTACGGAAATCTCCCGTGTCAAAAGTTCCGATTATTCTCATCGGAAAAAGTGAACCGTCAGAAGACGCCACAATAACAGTATCATCCTTCTTGAGTCCGAAGTCTTCAAGGAAGCGTTTACCGGCAAAAACAAGAGAAAGACCGTTTGTCACTTCATTAAGATCGCCTTCAACAACATATTCAAAAAGATTAGTCGCATTTCTGTGCTTTTCCGGATCTATTCCTGTCAATGAAACGGATTTCGAAAAATTACCTTTTGTAACAATGAATGTTTCTGAAGCAATGGGAGCATAATTCTTAACTTCATCCATCGATTCAAGTTTCGCAAACCATTTCACAGCGCTTGTCAGATTAGCATTTGACCTGCGCCCGGTCGGAGTATTAAGCCATTTAACTTTTGAATCTTCATAAAACAGACCCTTGACGTTTTCTTCAGAAATCGTTTCGTTTCTGGGAGAGATTCTGATATGTCCGTCTCTTTCAATAAGATTCGAAATCATGTATTCTTTAAAACCGAGCTGCATCGCCGAAAAAACAATGAAACCGCCAGACCCCATCACAATCGCCGCAAAAGTCAAAAGAGTCTGACTCTTGCGTGTGAAAATATGTTTTAGTGCAAGAAACCACATAATGTTTCATTTCCTCTTCTTCGCAGGCTTGGAAGCAGTAAAAACTTTATCACTTGCAAGAATGCTTCCATCGGTAACTTCAACCCATTCCGCATCTATCAATTGCGTTTTCGGCTTTAGTGAAATCTTTTTCCCGCCCCGGAGAACAACAACTCCGTCATTCGTCACAGCAGAAGAAGGAATCATAAGAGCATTTTCACGCGCGGCAATTTTTACAGCGACATCGCATGTCATCTCGGGTAGAATTTCTTCCGGAACAGAATCAAGCGATATATTGACGAGAAATTCACCGTCAGATGGAAATACTGCAGAAACTCTTCCGCTGACTTTTTTATCCCGCAGCATTTCAAATGACACTTCCGCCGTTTGGTTTTTGCGTATTCTTAAAACAGATTCCTGATCGAGAGAAATCTGAACATAAAGCTTCTTCATATCGACAACAGAAAGAACATTGGCATTGGTGGAAACCAGCTCATTTTCCTTAAAATTAACAGATGTAACTGTTCCGCTTATCGGAGACCGCATTGTGATCAAGTCGCTTGTAGAAAGCAAAGGATCACCCTTATTCACCGAAGAACCTTCGACAACATAAATACGGGAGATTGCACTGTTATTTCCCATCCGGAGGTTATAATAAATCAGCGGCTTGACGGTGCCAAGAGCGTAGACCGCGTCGACGACTTTTCCCGATTTTACCGGAACATAATTTCCATTTTTCTTTACGAATAAAAAAACCGTTAGAACGACAAAAGCAAGCACAGAAATTATAAATACTTTCTTCTTCATACTCATCAGAAATCACCGCCGGAAAAATCATAAGAAAAATAATTAACAGAAGTCTCTTCACTTATAATATAAGCTGAATAAGTTTCATCTTTCTCACCGAATACTTTGCCGAGAAGCATCACAGAAACTGCAACGGCAAGAAGAAAAGCCGCAGCTTTAAAATAATAATTCTGCAGTGAAACAACAGAATTCTGCTGATTCACCTCGCGGAATAAAGGATTAGAAACTATTGAACGAATCATGTTCCTTTCCCACTTTGCGCTTTCCATTCTGAAATCGATAGCGCGTGTGAATGAATCTTTTTTAACTCGTGAATTCATAGTTATCCTCCTCCATTATTTCTTTCAGCATTGCCCTGGCACGGTGACTTCTCGATTTCACCGTGCCGCATTTAATATCAAGCTTAGCGGAAATCTCCTTTTCGCTTCTGCCGTCTGCCATTAAAGAAAGAACATCCCTGTATTTAGACGGAAGCTTTGAAATATAATTACGCAGGCATTCAAAATCTTCATCATGAGATATTTCTTCGCGGCTTTCTTTTACAAGATCAGCTTTGATTGCCTTATGGGCTTTTAGTTCTTCCCGCCTCAGTCTCTCTGAAGCTCTAAGAGATTCATTTTTTGCAATCGTATAGAGATAATTGTTTCTGCTTCTGATATCAGGAAAAACTTTTTTATCTGCATTGCGGACAAAACGGATGTAAGTTTCCTGAACTACATCATCAATATAATGAGAATAGTTCCGGGAGAAATGTCTCCCGATTGCAGACAAAACTATTTTCTTGGTCTCGCGAAACAATTCTGCAAATTCGTTTTCAGTCATGACGTTCCGGTCCGCGGTTTCTGAATTTCATATGACGGCACATCTTATTTCTGAAAATCTTTTTCTGTTCATCTGTTAAAATTTTTTCACCTTCAAAACGAAGTCTCATAAAACTTATTTTATTATCACGTTCTATTGAATCAATTTCTTCAAGAACTTTTGTTATTTCATTTTCATTAAACTCTGAAGCAGAAGTAAGTGAGAAAAGCTTATCGCGTTTCTCTTCGATTTTTTTTCTGTTTTCTCCCAGCTTCGCATTAAACGGTTCGTGAAGAGCGCGGATTTTGATTACCTGCTCATCAGTCAAATCGAGATCTGATTTCATCTTCGTAATTATTTTTTCAAAATCAGGAGGCCTTTTCATATCGGGATTGAACCCCGTTATCAGTGAAAATATAATAAATGCAGAAAGAATTATAATGGCACTCCCCATCAACACAAAGGCAATTTTTATCTTTTTCATATCTCCCTCTTCTTATCTAATAAATCACATTTTAGGGGGAAAAGTTCCA
>Ga0208459_1000742_pt1 | contig 33495 bp, 22 predicted proteins | sample AD_UKC087_MetaG_FD_184433 | JGI IMG/M metagenome (GOLD analysis project Ga0208459, IMG submission 184433) | Active sludge microbial communities of municipal wastewater-treating anaerobic digesters from USA - AD_UKC087_MetaG (SPAdes) (version 2) | ecosystem: Engineered > Bioreactor > Anaerobic >... | reverse complement strand
GTACTCAAGAGCAACGTAATGCTTAGCTGCAAGCTGTCCGATGTAGTTGAGTTTTTCTTCATCAACACAATCGGGGCGAGTTCCAATAACCAGCCCTATAACCCCGGGAAAGGCCAGCGCTTCTTCGTAAAGCATGCGAAGGTGCTCTATTGGTGCATGGGTATTGGAGTAGGCTTGAAAGTATGCCAGAAATCTTTTTGCCCGACGATAGCGAACCTTATGAAACTCAATCCCTTCCTCAATTTGCTGGGTAATTGATTTTGTGGGGTGGCAGTAGCTGGGGTTAAACGCCTCATTATTACAGTAGGTGCATCCACCGGTTGCAACTGTACCGTCACGGTTCGGACACGAAAAACCGGCATCAATGGCCAACTTTTGAACTCTACCACCAAACTCCCGTTTAAAGTAACCCGAGTAGGTGTTGAATCGGCGGTTATCGCCCCATGGGTAAACGTCGCTCATCTACGTGCACGCTTGTTTTTTTGGTGTAAGTGTACTGGTAGAGCCTTTCTGATATTGGCCTATAGCAAAATCAGCTATCTCAGATGGCTGTTTATGATGTGCAAAGGTAGCGATTTCAATGAACTGTATATTCGTAAAAGTTGGTATTGCATTTTTGCTTGGGTAGCTATAACTTTTACTTCTTGATCTTGTTGAGCACTTCAAAATTCTGATTTGTGGTTCTTTGTTGGCAATATCTGGCTACCTATGCAGGTAATTTGTTTTTTAGCTGTTAAAATAATTTTTTATCTTTATGAATTTCAGCTATATTGCAGATACTTTTTAGAAAAAAATGGTATTTTTTCCTATAAATGTTAAAGTTATATATTTTTGCAGTTTGATTAATTCCCATACATAATGTCTAACTAATTAATTGTAAATCGTTTAAATGACAAATCAGGAAGAAATGGCCAAAGAGGCTACAGAATTAGAAAAACCTACCCCTGTGGCAGGAGAGAATGTTAACACTGTGAATTTAGAAAATTTTGACTGGGATTTGTACGCCAGGGAAGGGGCCTACACCCCCGAGCAACGAAAGGAGCTGGAGGATATTTATGACAAAACTCTATCAACAGTTGCTGAAAATGAGGTAGTTGAGGGAACAGTCGTAGCAATTACCAAGCGTGAGGTATTTGTTAATGTCGGCTACAAGTCGGAGGGAGTGCTGAGTATCAGCGAGTTTCGTTATAATCCCGATTTAAAGGTAGGCGATAAGATTGAAGTTTATGTTGAAAGTTCAGAGGACAAACGCGGACAGCTGGTTCTTTCGCATAAAAATGCCCGTGTTCTACGCTCATGGGATCGTGTTAATGCAGCCCTGGAGAAGGATGAGATAATTAAGGGATATATAAAATGCAGAACTAAGGGCGGTATGATAGTGGATGTTTTCGGTATTGAGGCATTCCTGCCCGGCTCTCAAATTGATGTGAAGCCAATACGCGACTACGACATCTACGTGGGAAAAACCATGGAGTTCAAGGTTGTTAAAATCAACCAGGAGTATAAAAATGTTGTGGTGTCGCATAAGGCGCTTATCGAGGCCGAACTCGAACAGCAAAAGAAGGAAATCATCTCCAAACTTGAAAAAGGTCAGGTGCTTGAGGGCACCGTTAAAAATATTACCAGCTACGGTGTATTCATTGATTTGGGAGGCGTTGATGGGCTCATCCATATTACCGACCTTTCCTGGGGCCGGGTCAACCACCCCGAGGAGGTTGTTCAGCTCGACCAAAAACTTAACGTGGTAATCCTCGATTTTGATGATGCCAAAAAGCGTATTGCCCTTGGGCTGAAGCAGCTTACACCCCATCCTTGGGATTCGCTCGATACTAACCTCAAGGTTGGCGATGTGGTTAAAGGTAAGGTTGTGGTTATTGCCGATTACGGGGCTTTTGTTGAAATTGCCCCCGGCGTTGAAGGCCTTATTCATGTTTCCGAAATGTCGTGGAGCCAGCACCTGCGTAGCGCTCAGGAGTTTCTCAAGGTGGGCGATATAGTTGAAGCTCAAATACTCACCCTCGATCGTGAGGAGCGCAAGATGTCGCTGGGAATGAAGCAGCTTAAACCCGACCCATGGGATAAGATTGACGAAAAGTATCCTTTGGGTTCTAAGCATACCGCAAAGGTTAGGAATTTTACCTCCTTTGGGATTTTTGTAGAAATTGAGGAAGGGGTTGATGGGCTTATCCATATCTCCGACCTAAGCTGGACAAAGAAAATTAAACACCCTGCCGAGTTTACCTCGGTTGGTGCAGAAATAGAGGTAGTTGTTCTTGAAATTGACAAGGAAAACCGTCGCCTCAGCTTGGGCCACAAGCAGCTGGAGGAAAACCCATGGGATGTTTTCGAAACCATTTTCACCGTTGACTCCATCCATGAGGGCACCGTCATCGATGTATTCGACAAGGGCGCCGTTGTGGCCTTACCCTATGGGGTTGAAGGATTTGTTACCCCTAAGCATCTGGTTAAGGAAGACGGCTCCTCAGCTAAAGTTGACGAGAAGCTTCCCTTCAGGGTGCTCGAATTCAACAAGGCAGCTAAACGCATAATTCTCTCCCATAGTCGAACCTATGAGGAGGATAAGAAAGCGGAGGAAAAGGCGGATAAAAAATCTAAAACTTCTTCCACACAAAAAGCTGTTAAAAAGTTGAATGCTAATATAGAAAAAACTACCTTAGGGGATATTTCCGAGCTGGCAGCTTTAAAGACCGAACTTGAGGAAAACAGCAAAAAGGAAGCAAAGGCCAAGAAGGAAACCAAGCCTAAAAAGGAGACCAAGACAGCTAAAGCAGCTGCGAGTGAGGATGAAAACGTAAAAGTGGACGAACCCAAGGCCGATGCCGAAGCAAAGGACGAACCCAAAGTTGATGAGTAGCGGCAAAGTATAACCATTTAATCCTGAAAACGATGGAATTTAAAATTGAGAAATTTGATAAGTTTACGCTGGTTGAGGTGTTGGAGGAAAAACTTGACACCAACATCGCCCCAGGGTTAAAATCAGAGTTGGTTTTAATATCGGGGAATGGTGAGCGTAATCTGATACTCGACCTGAGTACCTGTCGTTACTGCGATTCATCAGGATTAAGTGCCATACTTGTTGCTAACAGGCTTTGCAAGAATGCGGGTGGCACCTTTGTGCTCACCGGTTTGACTGATGCGGTTGAAAGGCTAATTACCATATCCCAACTCGATACGGTGCTCAACATTGCCTACTCCATGGAGGAAGCCGTGCAGATTATAGAGAATGCAGAAATGGAGAGCAGCAAGAAGTGACCTTTTCTGTAACCATCTTGGGAAGTAGCTCGGCTATCCCTACACCAACCCGATTTCCATCCGCTCATGTGCTCAACGTGCATGAGCGGTTGTTTTTAGTTGATTGCGCCGAGGGCACACAGATGCAGCTCCGCCGCTTTCATATCCGGATGAATCGTATTAACCATATTTTCATCACCCACCTTCATGGCGATCACGTTCTGGGCCTTTTCGGCCTGATTTCAACCTTTAACCTATTAGGTCGGAAGCAGCCCCTGCATCTGTTTGCCCCTAAGGAGCTGGAAAGCGTGCTAAACTTCAACGTGGGTGTTTTTACCGATAAACTCTCGTTCCCTGTTATTTTCCATCCGGTTGACCCCAACATGTCGCAGCTGGTTTTTGAGGATAGGCATGTCAGCGTTACCTCGCTACCCCTTAGGCATAAAGTTCCTACCGTGGGTTATCTTTTTAAGGAAACCCCCTCGCTACCCAACATACGAAAGGACTGCATTCAGCAATACTCACTGGGCTTGGCCGATATTGTAAAAATTAAAAACGGCGCTGACTATATCGCTCCTGATGGCAAAATCATTCCAAATGCGGAGTTGACCTTCCATGCCCGGTTGCCCCGCTCATTTGCATACTGTTCCGATACCCTCTACAGCGAGAGACTGGTTGGGCTGATTAGAGGTGTGGATTTACTTTACCATGAGGCTACCTTTCTGGATGCAGATGTAGATCTGGCCCGTCAAACGGGACACTCCACTGCCTTGCAAGCTGCAACAGCTGCCGTTGGGGCGCACGTTGGGAAGCTAATCATTGGACATTTTTCATCCCGTTACAAGAACATTTCGCAACACCTGCAGGAGGCAAGAAATATTTTCCCTGAAACCTATGCTGCCGAAGATGGCCAAGTATATGCCATTCCCGAAAAATTCGGCTAACCGGATGCTTGTTACAACAGAATTTTAACCCCAACTACCATATTCCTAGTTCATTTAAGGTTTATTTTATACCTTTGCAAATTCTGAAAATAGTCATTTTTCAATGTACGAAAAAATCGTTATACTCGATTTCGGCTCACAGTACACGCAGCTAATCGCCCGCCGAATAAGAGAGTTAAATGTTTACTGTGAAATATACCCCTACAACCAAATCCCGGTGTTGGATGGCACAATTAAAGGAGTAATCCTTTCGGGAAGCCCATTTTCCGTGAATGATAACGCCTCTCCTAAACCCGATTTGAGCGGAATTAGGGGGAAATTGCCAATTCTCGGAATTTGCTATGGAGCCCAGCTACTTGCCGCCAGCAGCGGGGGCCAGGTGATGCCTTCTAAAAGTAGGGAGTATGGACGTGCTACACTTGAAGTAATGGATGTTTCATCTAGCTTATTCAAAGATTTCCCCATACAGTCGCAGGTTTGGATGTCGCATGGCGATACTATCACCACGCTCCCCCGTAACTTTTTGATTACTGCCAGCACCACGGATATTCAGGTTGGCGCATTTCAGGTAACAAACGAGCAAACCTATGGTATTCAGTTCCATCCTGAGGTTTACCATACTACAGAGGGAATTACCCTACTCCGAAATTTTGTGGTGGACATTTGCGGTTGCAGCCAAACATGGACACCTGCATCGTTTATTGAGGAAACTACCAGAAATCTTCGGGAAACTCTGGGCAGCGATAAGGTAGTATTAGGACTATCGGGTGGGGTTGACTCTTCAGTTGCTGCCCTGCTTTTGCACAGGGCAATTGGGAAAAATCTAACCTGCATTTTTGTTGACAACGGGCTTCTTCGTAAAAATGAGTACCAGCAGGTGCTCGACTCTTTTGGCAGCATGGGGCTTAACATAGTTGGAGTTGATGCCAGCCAGCAGTTCTACAACGAGCTAAAAGGTGTTACCGATCCCGAATCCAAACGTAAGATTATTGGCCGTAACTTTATTGAGGTCTTTGAGCGTGAAGCTCAAAAAATTCAAGGGGTCAGCTGGCTCGCTCAGGGAACTATCTACCCCGATGTAATAGAGTCGGTCTCGGTTAATGGCCCTTCGGCCAAAATAAAATCGCACCACAACGTGGGCGGGTTGCCAAACCAGATGAACCTTAAGGTTGTTGAGCCCCTTAGACTTCTTTTCAAGGACGAAGTTCGTAGGGTTGGTAAGGAGTTGGGGCTTTCGGCTGCAATACTTAACAGGCATCCCTTCCCGGGCCCAGGACTGGGCATTAGGGTGATAGGCGAGGTTACCCCCCAAAGAGTTAAGCTGCTTCAGGAGGCGGACAACATATACATCAAGGCCCTGAGGGAGTCGGAACTATACGATAAGATATGGCAGGCAGGTGCCATACTACTTCCGGTGCAGTCGGTTGGAGTTATGGGCGACGAACGTACCTACGAGAATGTGGTTGCCCTTAGAGCTGTTACTTCAACCGACGGAATGACCGCCGATTGGTACCCATTTCCCCATAATTTTCTGTCCAGGGTATCTAACGAAATCATTAACAAGGTGAGAGGGATAAACAGGGTGGTTTACGATATCAGCTCCAAGCCTCCTGCCACAATTGAATGGGAGTAGGCTTACTCTATGAACTTTTACCATTTGTTTCGGGTTTTACTACATGTAGAAATTTTCCTTTACCATGACTAAAAAACTACTCTATCTATGTGCTTTTGCCCTGATAATGCCTTTTGGGGCACTATCGCAGAACTCTTCAAGCTTTGGAGCCTACAAGTTTGTTCGGTTTATTCAGTACCTATCGGGCGATTACGTTGATACTATCAACGTTAACAAGTTGGTTGACAATGCCATTGTTGAAATACTCTCACAGCTCGATCCGCACTCCATCTATATTTCAAAAGAGGATGTTCAGGCTATGAACGAGCCCCTTGAGGGAAATTTCGAGGGGATTGGTGTGGAGTTCAACATTCTGAACGATACCCTTATGGTGGTTAATCCCATTTCGGGCGGACCATCTGAGAGGGTTGGCATACTAGCCGGCGACAGAATAATTGCCATTGATGGCAAGTCTATAACCAATATCAACCTGAAAATCACCGATGTGCATAAGTTGCTGCGAGGCCCAAAGGGAACCAAGGTAACCGTGCTCATTCATCGTAAGAGCCTTAGTACACCTGTGGAGTTCACCATCACCCGCGACCGTATTCCAATCTATAGCATCGATGCCTCCTACATGGCCGAGCAGGGCATCGGCTACATCAAGATTAACCGATTTGCCGCTACCACCGAGCAGGAGTTTGTTGAGGCTATGAACAAGTTGAACCAGCAAAAAATGAACGACCTGATCATAGACCTGAGAAACAACGGTGGAGGACTGCTTAACTCTGCTTACGACCTGGCCAACTACTTTTTCGACCCCGGCAAGCTGATTGTTTACACCGAGGGTCGTAATAGCCCAAGAACCAACTATTTTTCCACTTCTAAAAATAAGGTATTCAGGGGAAGGGTGGTAGTGCTCATTGACGAGGGATCGGCCTCGGCAAGCGAGATTCTTGCCGGAGCATTTCAGGACTGGGATAGGGGAATTATTGTTGGAAGGCGATCGTTTGGTAAGGGGTTGGTGCAAAATCAGCTGCCCTTGCCCGATGGTTCCATGATTCGACTCACCGTTGCACGTTACTTCACCCCAACCGGTAGAGCCATTCAACGCCAGTATAAATTTGGTGATCTGAAGGACTACTATTCCGATATGACTCAGCGTTACGACAGGGGCGAACTCTTCTACAAGGATAGCATTCATTTTGCCGATTCGCTTACCTATAAAACCCTCATCAGGCATAAAACGGTTTATGGTGGCGGAGGCATCATGCCCGACGTGTTTATTCCGCTCGACACCAACTACTATTCCGACTACTACGGTAAGCTGGTTCGTTCGGGAGTTATCAACCAATTTTCCTTAACCTGGGTAGATACCCACAGGAATGAGCTTTTAAAAGAATACCCCAAGTTCGACAAGTTTAAAAAGAATTTTCAGGTAACTGAAAAGATGATCTCCGAGCTGGTGGCTTTAGCCGAGAGTAGCGGAATTCCCAGCGATGAGAAAGGTTTAGCCCAGTCGGCCAATGAACTTAAGATACAGCTCAAGGGGCTGGTTGCCCAGTCAATTTTCTCTACCAGCCACTACTTTGAGGTAACCAATGAAACCAATGAAACTTATCAAAAAGCATTGGAAATATTTCATAGCTGGAACGACTACAAGCATTTAGTACAGGAATAACATAAATTTAATTAATTTTACTAATAATTTAACTGGACTCTATGAATGAGTCCAACTTATCATTACATTAATGGAAGCACTTGATGAATTTAAAGAGCTCGGGTTATCCGAAAAGGCATTGGCAGCAATAAAAGCTAAGGGTTTCGAGCAGCCTTCGCCAATTCAAAAAATTACCATACCGGTACTTTTAAAGGAGACAACCGATGTTATAGCCCAGGCTCAAACAGGAACAGGAAAAACAGCGGCATTTGGACTACCCATTATAGAAATGTTCGAGGGCCAGCCTGCAGGCATAAAAGCCCTTATTTTGGTACCAACCCGGGAGTTAGCCCTTCAGGTTTGCGACGAAATAATTTCGCTGGCTGCCAAACGTATAGAGGTGGTTGCAGTTTACGGCGGCCAATCAATCTCTGAGCAGCAGCGCAGGATTAGAAGAGGTGTTGATGTGGTTGTGGGAACCCCGGGTAGAATTCTTGATTTAATTGCCCGCAAGGACCTTAACTTTCAGAACCTGAAAATTTTCGTTCTCGACGAGGCCGACGAAATGCTCAACATGGGTTTTATAGAAGATATTGAAGCCATCATGGAGCATACGCCAAAGGAAAAACGCACCCTGCTTTTCTCGGCCACCATGCCCGATAGAATTGTTAAGCTGGCCAAGAAGTACATGAAGTCGGCTGTTAAGCTCGAGGTGGACAAGGCACAGCCAACTACTGGCCTTACCGATCAAATTTACTTCGAGGTTAGAGATTCCGATAAGTTTGATGCGCTAACCCGCATCATAGACATCGAACCTGAATTCTACGGCCTGATATTCTGCCGTACCCGTAACGATGTTGACTCGCTCACCTCCAAGCTTATTGAGCGTGGCTATGCCGCCGAGGGGTTGCATGGCGAGATCACCCAAAGCCAGCGTGAAAAAACCCTTTTAAAATTCAGGAGACGTTTGCTGAACATCCTGGTGGCAACCGATGTGGCTGCCAGAGGAATTGACATTATCGACCTTACCCACGTTATCAACTACAACATGCCTCAGGATGCCGACTCCTATATTCACAGGATTGGACGAACCGGAAGAGCTGGCAAGCAGGGCACGGCCATTACCTTTATTTCTCACGATGAGTACCGCAAGTTGAACTATGTTCAAAAGGCCACCAAATCGAATATCCGTAAGGAAATTCTACCTGCTGCCGAGGATATCGTTGCCGTTAAAAAGGAAAAAATTAAGGACGAACTCCACGAAATTATCAAGCAGGGCTCATATAACGACTACCTTGGAATGGCCGAAGACATCCTTGAAACTAATAGCCCCGAGGTGGCGTTGGCTGCCCTGTTGCGCCTAGCCTACAAATCGCAACTCGATGTCTCCAACTACTCCGAGGCTCGTACTTTTAGGGTGGATACTAAAGGCACAACCCGCTTGTTTATTGGACTTGGTCGTAATGATGGCATGACCCCAAAAAAGATTTCTTCCTTCATCAGGCAGGAGGTTCAAATCCCCGATAATAAGATTGACGACATTGTTGTTCGCGATGATTTTTCCTTTATTACCGTGCCCTTTGTGGATGCCGAAAAAATTCTGAAGGCCTTTGCCAATCAGGAAACAGATGGTAAACCCCTTATAACAAAAGCCAAACCAAAAAAATAAGCGAGTAGGCCTTTATGGTGGAAAAGTTTGAAATGATTGCCAAAACCCTCCAGGGGCTGGAGGGTGTTCTTGCCGATGAACTCACCGAACTTGGTGCTGAGGATGTGAAGATCGAAAATAGGGCCGTGAGCTTCCGGGGAACAACGGAAACCCTTTACAAGGCTAACTTCTGGTTACGAACAGCCATTCGGGTGCTTAAGCCTGTTTACTCATTTAGCGCCCGAACCATTGAGGAGTTCTACGGAAATGCCCGTAAGTTCGACTGGACTTCACTGATGGACTTATCGCAAAAATTTGCAGTTGACAGCGTGGTCAACTCTGAGGTTTTCCCACATTCACGTTACATTGCCCTTAAATTTAAAGATGCTGTGGTTGATCAGTTCCGCGATCGCTACGGAAAACGTCCGTTTGTTGATACCAAAAATCCCCAAATACAGTTCCACGTCCACATTTCGGGCGATAGCTGCACCATCCTGCTCGATTCCTCAGGGGAATCGTTGCACCGTCGCGGCTACCGAACTGCTCAGGATATTGCCCCTATCAACGAGGTGCTGGCAGCAGGGCTAATCAAACTTTCGGGTTGGAATATGGATTCAACCTTTATTGACCCAATGTGCGGCTCTGGAACTATTGTTATTGAGGCAGCCCTTATGGCGTATGGAATAGCACCCGGTGTTTTTCGCCGGCAGTTTGGTTTTGAAAACTGGCTCGATTTTGATGAGAAGCTTCTCCAGTCAATCTATAACGACGATAGCATGGAGCGGGAGTTTACACATCCAATTATTGGACGTGATATCTCGCGCCAGACCGTTGAATCGGCGTTGCTCAACGTTAAGCATGCAGGTTTGCAGAAAAAAGTTGACATTGAAGTAGGCTCCATCTTCGACTTTCAGCCTCCTGCCGATTCTCAGGGCATTGTTGTTACCAATCCACCTTACGGCGAAAGGCTTCGACGTGAGCAAATCGAAACTTTCTACAAGCAGCTGGGCGACTGCTTTAAACAGAAATATGAGGGGTACAACGTTTGGATGATCAGCTCGAACATGGATGCCCTGAAAAATTTTGGTTTGCGACCATCAAAACGCTACACCCTCTATAACGGCGCTCTTGAATGTAAGTTCCAACGCTACTCCATGTTTGCCGGTAGTGTAAAGGCGAAGTACCAGGGTAAAGGGGAAAGGATAAAGAGTAAGGATAGAGAATAAGATAAACTTGTCCGCCTACCGGCGGATTCTCCACTCAACAGGTGTTACAGTGAGTCTGCCGAACTGCTCACTGTAACACCTGTCGAACTTTTCAGGGTTAGTTTTTAGCTGCTCTCAACCTCTCGGCTTACAAGCAAGCTTACATATTCACCTACCCGATAGCCGGCCCATTCAAACGATTGCAAGAAAATGTTGCGCTCAAAAGGAAACAGAAAATCACGTCCAAAATTTTTTAATACTTTTGTAAGTTGTCTAAGATTTTCAATTTGTGCTTCTTATACATAACTAAAAGTCTAATTAAAACCTGATTGATAAATGTCGAAAGTTAAGAGAGTTTATACCTTTGGTAACAAAAAAGCTGAAGGTAAGGCAGATATGAAAAATCTGCTGGGAGGAAAGGGGGCAAATCTGGCCGAAATGTGCCTACTAGGGCTTCCAGTTCCTGCAGGGTTTACCATAACTACAGATACTTGTAACGAGTACTACCAGAATAACCATGAGCTACCCTCTGACCTCATTCCCGATATATGGGAGGCCATGAAGAATATCGAAAAAATCATGGGAATGAAGTTTGGCGATCCCGAAAATCCGTTGCTTGTCAGCTGCCGCTCAGGTGCCAGGAAGTCAATGCCCGGGATGATGGACACGGTGCTAAATATAGGCCTTTGCTCGTCAACCATCCCTGGATTGATTAAAAAAACAAATAATCCAAGGTTCGTATGGGATTCTTACCGCCGGCTTATTATGATGTACGCTGATGTGGTAATGGAAAAGGCTGAAGGTGTTGAGCCTACCGACGGAAAGGGCATACGAAAGCTTCTCGACGATATACTTGATGAGTACAAGAATAGCAAGGGTTACAAGGACGATACCCAACTCACCGCAGAAGACCTTCAACATCTGGCTGAAGAATTTAAAAAGCAGGTAAAGAAATCGTTGGGTAAGGAATTCCCAGATGATGCCAAGGAGCAGCTGCTGGGCGGAATTAAAGCTGTTTTTAAGAGCTGGAACGGTAAGAAGGCCGTTTCGTACCGCAGGATTGAGGGAATTCCAGACGACTGGGGAACAGCAGTAAACGTTCAGGCCATGGTATTTGGGAACATGGGCAACAGCTCAGCAACCGGTGTTGCCTTCACCCGCAACCCCGCAACCGGTGAAAATGTATTCTATGGCGAATGGCTTATCAATGCTCAGGGTGAAGATGTGGTTGCCGGCATCCGTACACCAAACCCGTTGAACAACGAAACCAAGAACGACCAAAACAAGCACCTTCCAAGCATGGAGGAGCTAATGCCCGATACCTACAAGGAGCTTGTGGCTGTCCGCAACACGCTCGAAAAGTCGTTCAAGGACATGCAGGATATTGAATTCACCATTCAGGAAGGCAAGCTATACATGCTACAGTGCCGTACGGGAAAGCGCACCGGGACAGCCGCCCTGAACATGGCCATGGATATGCTTCACGAGGGCTTAATTGACGAAAAAACTGTTGTGCTACGCGTGGAACCAGCCCAGCTCGACGAGCTGCTGCACCCCATCTGCGACCCGGAAGAGGAGAAAAAAGTTAACCCCATTGTAAAGGGACTACCGGCAGGTCCTGGAGCAGCTGTTGGGAAGGTGGTATTTACCGCTGAAGATGCTGTTGCTGCAGCAAGAAGAGGCGAGAGTGTTATCCTGGTTCGCGAGGAAACCAACCCCGAAGACGTTGAAGGTATGAGGGCTGCAGTTGGCATCCTTACAGCCAGAGGCGGAATGACCTCACATGCTGCTCTGGTTGCACGCGGTTGGGGAAAATGCTGCATAGTTGGAGCAGGCGCCATGCTGGTTAATTCATCCGAAAAAATTGCAAAGATTTCCGGTACAAACATCGTTATTAAGGAGGGTGACACGCTTACCCTTAATGGAACCCGTGGACACGTATACTCCAACGCACTTAAGCTAATGGAGGCAACCGAGAACCCACGCTTCCGTGAGTTTATGAAGTTGGTTGACAAGTATCGTAAGATGGGCGTTCGCACCAATGCCGACACACCTGAGGATGCTAAGATTGCCCGCGAGTTTGGTGCTGAGGGAATTGGGCTTTTCAGAACTGAGCACATGTTCTACGGTAAAGGTTCTGAGGAACCCTTGTTCCTGCTTAGGAAAATGATTCTTAGCACAACTGTTGAAGAACGTAGAAAGGCGCTGGATGAGCTCTTTATATTTGTAAAGCGTGATATTAAAAACACGCTAGTTGCTATGGATACCCTACCGGTTACCTTCCGCCTTCTTGACCCACCCCTTCACGAATTTGTTCCCCAAAGCCCGGAAAAACAGGCAGAACTTGCAAAATCGCTTGGAATTACTGTTGAGGCTGTAGCTAAGCGTGGCGAAAACCTGCACGAGGTTAACCCCATGATGGGACATAGGGGAGTTCGTTTGGGAATTACCTATCCGGAAGTTACCGAAATGCAGGTGCGTGCTGTTTTTGAAGCTACTGCTGAACTACTAAAGGAAGGCAAATCACCACATCCCGAAATTATGGTTCCAGTAACCTGCGAGGTTGCCGAACTCGACTTCACCCGTAAGATTGTTGACCGTGTTTACGCCGAAGTCTGCCAGAAGTTTGGAATGAAATCCATCGAATTCAAGTATGGCACCATGATAGAAATACCCCGTGCATGCCTTCTGGCCGATGAGATTGCCCGTACCACGGAGTTCTTCTCTTTTGGGACAAACGACTTAACCCAAATGACATTTGGATTCAGCCGCGACGATGCGGGTGGTTTCCTTCCCGATTACCTGGATAAAAAACTTTTGCCTGCCGATCCGTTCCAAACCATTGACCAAAAAGGTGTTGGCCAACTTATACAAATGGCGGTAGAAAAGGGTCGCAGCACTCGCCCCGAGCTTAAGGTGGGTATCTGTGGCGAACAGGGAGGTGATCCGGCTTCGGTTGAGTTCTGCTTCAAAACCGGCCTTACCTATGTTAGCTGTTCACCCTTCAGGGTTCCTATAGCTCGTCTTGCAGCTTCGCAGGCAAGCATTAAGTATGGAAAATAGTTTTACTGTTTTTTCCTACCAACGCCTCCAGTTTGGAGGCGTTTTTTTTATTTTTGTGCCATGAGCAGGCAAAAATCAAAATTAATCCGAGTTATTATCCAGCTATTCCTACTTATTCTCCCTGCCACCTGGTTGTGGGCACAGGATGATGAGCTGCTGCCAACAGATACGGCAGATTTTAAATCACACTACAACATGCTGTTGATATTTGAGGCTGACTCCGGGCATACCGACATGGTTCAGTACCTGCTGGAGCTGGGTGCCGACCCCAACACGCAAACCGAGCAGGGGGTAACACCCCTCATGTACGCCTCGCAATGGGGGTATAGGGACATTGCCGAGCTGCTGCTGAAAAATGGCGCCAACCCCAACCTTGCACCATTTGATGGCAATACAGCCCTTCATGCTTCGGTTAAAGCGGGCAACGATAGCATTGCCGAACTCCTGCTCGACTATAACGCCGAGGTAAATGTAGCCAACAGGAAAGGCCTTACCCCTCTTCACTATGCTGTTTGGTATGGATTTCCCTACCTAACCGACCTGTTAATTTACCATGGCGCTGATGTAAATGCTCAGGACAACCATGGAAACACTCCGCTAATGCTAGCGGTTTACAATGGCACAAACCTCTGCACCACCCTACTGCTGGAATCGGGAGCAAACCCTGACATTCAGGATAATGAGGGAAAATCACCACTAATGGTGGCAGCTCAGTTTAACGACACCCTTTTAAGCAAATTACTGCTTAGCTACAACGCAGATATCAAACTACATGATAAAAAAAATGCCACTGCACTTGCTCTTGCCATTGCTAATCGTTCCTCACAGACCATTCAACTTCTCCTTGAGAATAATGCCGGTAGCTATACGCTCTCAAAGAGTTACTACCAGCTAGCAGCCGAAACAGGGAGTAGAGAGGTTTTAGAGATTCTTAGGAAAAACGGATTAAAAACTAAGCTCAAACCCTCCATAGGCAGCATTGGGGTTGGAACGGGCTTTATATTTAACAATCATGAATTTCTTTGGGGTTTTGAAATCGAACCAGTTGAAAGCATAAGCAAAACGGGACTATCAGTTGGCTACTGGTTTCGTCCTTCACCTGTTGCTGTGCTTTACCCAAAAAACAACAAGCTATTCCAGCTCCACGAGGAAAAGCAGGTTGTTTCAGTAAAGCTGCGACACTACATTCCAATTATATTTCGCCCTAAAGGGATCGGGTTGAAAGCCCAGTTTGGCCCATCTTTCGATTGGATTAGTCGAAATACCAGCGGAACCGTTACCAACCATCCGGATGTGGTAAGGCTGGGAGCAAATGCAGCCCTGAATTTGCACATAAACTCTTTTGAAATTACCGTTGGATGGGACTACACATGGTTAAAAACACTGGATGCCTCGCCTCATAGAGCAAATATTAATATCAGGTATAACCTCCCTATTGCCAAGCCAAGAATTGTAAACAAAACGATAAAATATGTCAGGTAGATTAAACAAAGGGTTGATTTTCATCGTTCTACTTGCAGCTATCCCCTTATCATGCGAGGAGCTGAACAGCTGGTTTGTTGACTGCTCGCAATGCTTCAAAGACAAAATTTCCCGCACCGACATTACCGTAAAGCTAACCATCAATGACGAAAATCCCTGGGTCATATTTGATGTTTACAGGGGGAATACCGACAGCGGAGAGCTGCTATTCACCGATACCTCCGTCGTAGCCGAATACTACTGGCGTGCCGAAATCAACCAGTTCTATTCTGTTAAGGCAAGATACAGTTGCAAGGGAAGGGTAATATACGTAGTTGATGGGGCTATGCTTAAGACTAAGCTGGAAAGTAGCGCCTGCGATGAAAAATGCTACACTATACACGGAGACGTTCTCGACGCACGGTTGAAATATTAGCCCTACCATAAAATCATTTTAAAAATGATATTTTTGCCATAGAAAAAGCTTATCATTATAGCTGTAATAATATAGACTTATAGCTGTATGCGTGATCACCCTACCCTAGTAGGTTTTCAAGGGCAAACATACATTTCGAATGTTTTGCTGATGAGCTGCAACCTAAATACCGAATGGCAAAATCAACGTGCTCTGATGATGCAACCATAAATGGACAAATTAACAAAACAAATGGATAGGTTTTAGAGTGTGGCTACCCATAAAGCAACATGCTAAAGCATTTGTAATAGGCTACCAAATAATTGAATCCTTATGAAAAGAAACCTTGTAAAGCTGCTGCTTATAGCTGTAATAACCCGTTTCGGTGTATGGAGTGCCCTTGCCGATGAGGGGATGTGGATGGTAAACTTAATCCACCAGAACATTGCAACAATGCAAACAATGGGCTTAAAACTCACAGCAGAGGATATATACAGCCTGAACCACTCCAGCCTGAAGGATGCCATTGTTCAGTTTAATGATGGAGGTTGCACGGGAGAGCTGGTTTCGGCCCAGGGAATGTTCTTTACCAACCACCACTGCGGGGTGGAGGCCGTTCAGGCCTTAAGCTCCGAAAAAAATAACCTGCTGGAAAATGGCTACTGGGCTGGCAGCCTTTCCGAGGAGCTTCCTGCCCATGACCAGGTTGCCCTTATTTTGGTTGGGGTTGAGGATGTTACAGCCAAAGTTTTTGCCTCGCTTAATGCAGGCCTCTCCAACCAGGAGTATTTTGATAAAATGAGGGAGGTTATGCAGCAGCTTGAGGATGAAACATCGAAAAAAACCGGCTACCACACCATTGTTAAGCCATTCTACAACTACAACCAGTTTTTCATGTTCACCTACGAACGGTTTCTGGATGTCAGGTTGGTTGGGGTTCCACCTAGCTCAATTGGTAACTTTGGGGGTGATGTTGATAACTGGCATTGGCCCAGGCATACAGGTGATTTCTGCATATTCAGAATATACACTGCACCCGATGGCAAGCCTGCAGCCTACAGCCCAAGAAACGTTCCCTACAAACCTAAAAACTTCCTAAAAATCAGCCTAAAGGGTGTAAATGAAGGCGATTTTGCCATGATTATGGGGTACCCCGGCACAACCTACCGGTATGCCACTTCCTACGAAGCTCAGTACAGCCGCGATGTGGTAGCTCCCTGGAAGGTTGATGTTTGGGGCAACTTCATCAGCATTGTGAAGCAGGCCAGAAGTTACAACCCCAAGGCCAAGGTGGCCTACACCGACAAGCACGACTACCTGGTCAACTTCTATCAAAAGGATGTTTGGCAAGCCCAGTCAATGTTCCGATACAATGTAGTTGAAAGGCTTGCAGCTCGTGAGGATAGCCTAAAAGCCTGGGTTAACCAAAATCCCTCGCTTCGAAGCAAGTACCTTCCGACCATTCCTGTTACCCGAAACTTTTTTGAACAGGCTACCCAAAACAAATGGGAAGCACTTGAAAACTCGCTTTCGGCCCTTTCCTTTTTTCCTGTCGATGTTTACAAGAATGTAAATGCCTGCAACAACCTGCTTGGGGCCATTTTTGAGCAAAACAAACCCTACAGCCCACTTAAATTCTGGAAAGTTGACCGCATTAGAAGGGAAGCCAGGGTACTCAAGAAAAATATTCCCGGCATTTTTGACAGCTACTTCTATGAGCCTGATATGCGCTTGTACGCAACAGCATTTGGTAACCTTATAGCCAATATTGGCGATTGCCAAAATTTAGGCCTACTTAATGCGATAAAAAAGGTTGACAACATCGACAGCCTATACCCATACTACATACAAGGTTTCTATGAAAAGTCATATTTTACGAAGGCTCAAAACCTGGAGAAGCTCATCAAGTACCCCTACATGGACTCGCTGCTTACCGACCCGCTTTTCATCCTTTACCATAACTATAGTGCGCTATGGGATTCAATTTACCCTCAGATGCACAACGCCAGAATGGATTTTCAGAAGGCTATGCAGCTTTACACCAAAGGGTTGATGGAGATGAATGCAGGCAAGCTGCTTTACCCGGATGCAAACTCCACCATGCGGTTAACATATGGCAGGGTTACCGGCTACAAGCCTGCTGATGGGCTTTACTACAAGCCCTTCACCACACTTGATGGCGTGATGGAGAAGGAAAATCCAAATGAGGACGTCTTTACGGTTGACCCAAAACTACGTCAGCTTTGGCAAAACAAGGATTATGGACGTTATGCAAGTAACGGTACAATCCCGGTTTGCTTTCTGACCGATAACGACATAACCGGAGGAAACTCCGGTAGCCCAGTACTCGACGGTAATGGGAATCTTATTGGTCTGGCGTTTGATGGAAACTCCGAAGCCATGGCCTGCGACTTCATGTTTGAGCCCGAGACCCAACGAACCATTGCAGTTGATATCCGGTACGTGCTTTTTATCGTTGATAAGTTTGCCAATGCCCAGCACATCATCGGCGAGCTTACAACCCTATAATACAACAGCACACAAGTTGTTGGCCTGAGGTGTGCTTTTAAGCTGATTGCAAATCAACTGAAGAAATTCTGCACAACCTTCTTAAACCTCAACAACAAGTCCATCGTAGGCCAGGAAAACATTGTCGGGTAGCTGCCGGGCAACATCCCGATAGAATCCCATTTGGTGGCTTATATGTGTAATGTAGGCTTTTCGCGGACTAAGCTCCTCTACCAGCTTTAAGGCTTCGGGAAGAGAAAAATGCGAAAGGCTTTTTTGCATCCTTAAAGCATTAATCACCAGCACTCTGGAGCCTACAATTTTATCCTTTTCCTCCTCTGAAATGAAGCTGCCATCGGTAATGTAGGTCAAATCGCCTATGCGAAAGCCGAATATTGGCAGCTTGCAATGGTAAACGCGAATGGGGATTACAGTAACTCCAAGTATGTCAAATTGATGCCCAAACACTTGGTGCAGCTCCACTTCGGGAATACCAGGATATTTTCGTTCGGCAAAAATATAGGCGTACTCCCTCTGAATGGCCTCCAGCACCCTATCTTCGGCCCAAATATCCATGGGTTGACGCTGCACCCAGTTGAAAGCCCTAACATCGTCCAGCCCGGCTACATGATCGCGGTGCTCATGCGTTATCAAAATGGCATTAAGATTTTTGACGTTGGCGTTAAGCATTTGTTGCCGGAAATCGGGACCGGCATCAAGTAAAATGTTAATACCTTGCTCCTCAATAAGCGCCGATGTTCGTAAACGCTTGTCGTGCGAATCGGTTGAGGCACACACCGGACATGAACAAGCTATCACGGGAATACCCTGTGCGGTTCCAGTTCCTAAAAAAGTAATCTTCACTGTAAAAAAAAGTTAGAATAGCTCATATTATCTCAGCTGGCAAGCTAACTATCCAACCACAACATCAACCAGCAGGAAATGTTCTATGTTACTTCAATCCAGCTTACCAATATCCCAACGAAACGCTACCTTAGCAAAAATTTTCAGTAAATATAGCTTGTTGCAGTAAATAAAAACTAAAGGATGGCCGGAAAACTTTACCTGGTACCCACGACAATTGGCTCAACTAGCTGGAACGAAGTGATTCCAAGCGGAGTGGTAGAGCTAACCAGAGGGTTGAAATTTTTTGTAGTTGAAGAACTCCGCACAGCTCGTCGTTACCTTTCAGCACTAGGCATTCAAACACCCATTGAAAATCTTTGTTTCTTCACTCTTAACGAGCATTCCTCAGCTGCAGACTTAACCGATATGCTTAAACCCTTGCTTGATGGGAATGATGTTGGGCTGATGTCGGAATCGGGCTTACCAGCAATAGCCGATCCGGGTTCAATGCTGGTGTCGGCAGCACACCATCATGGAATTAGGGTTGTTCCATTGTGCGGCCCCAGCTCCATAATCATGACCATGATGGCCAGCGGGCTGAACGGGCAAAATTTTGCCTTTGTTGGCTACCTCCCCGTTAAAAGTGAGGAGAGAAAGCGACGAATAAGGCAGCTGGAGCAACGTTCGAGGGCGGAAAACCAAACCCAACTTTTTATCGAGGCACCCTACCGCAACGTTGCCCTCTTCAGGGATATTCTCCAAACTTGTGCCGATGAGGCCAGGCTAACTATAGCTGCAGGCCTTACCCTGGAGGGAGAGTATATTGCCACAAAAAAAATCAGGGAGTGGAAACAGCTTCCCATCCCTGATATCAACAAGATTAATACGGTTTTTGCCCTGCTATTTTGACTCTGGCTTAGTTACTACAGACTTACTGCTGAAGTATAGATCGAAAATTAGGGGAGAGTAAGGCGGTATGGTGGTACTCCCTACAGAATCATAACCACAGTAAGAGGGCATAATTACCCTACCCCATTCGCCCTTCTTCATCAGCACAAGCGCCTGGCTAAACCCTTTAATAACCCCTGTCCCCACGGTTACCTTAAGGGAATCTGTAGAGGAAAAGCTTCGTCCCAACCTGGTAGCAACACTGTCGATGTTGCTATCGAACATGTAGCCATCAAGCAACATGCCCTTATAGTAAACATAAGCAACCGAATCCTTTGCCAGAGTTACCGTGTCGTTGGTTGGAGGCGATAGCTGAATGTAGTAAATGCTATCGTTAACAGGTGCTAGGCCAGGGTAGTGTAGATTCATGTAATCGTGAAGCAGCTGAAGCTCGTACTCGCGAGGATTTTTGACTACCTTATGCAGCTCAACCTCATAAACAAGCGATTGGTATGGTCTTATAACAGAACTAGTGTATGAAACGCTTCGTTTCCCGTATGCAAGCTTAGAGGGCATAATCAGCATGGCTTTTCCGCCTTCCTTCATATAGCCCAATCCTTCGTAAACTCCTTTCACCATTTCGCGTTGGTAACCCTCAACCGTAGAGTTAGACTTGTCGTATTTTGTAAATAGCTGCGAGTAGTGAACATTTACATTATACTCACCATAAAGCACAGCTGTTGCGCTATCATTGGTTGACAGGACTATTCCGTCGAGTGATTTCTCCTTGTAGGAGTATATAACAAAATCACCCTCGCTGGGCGAAAGCCCAGTTCCTTCCTGCTGGTTGACGAAGTACAGCCCGCTTGGCTTAAGCGATTCGGTAGGAATACCGTTGACCTGCACCCATGCCTCCAGCATAGCCAATTCATCTCCCTCCTTATCAGAAAAATCCCTGTCGCATGCAACCAACGCAAGTGCAAGTATAAATACCGAAATCAATAAAAAAAATATCTTTCTCATAGCTACCATTTAGTTCAAGATTCAAAAACCTGTCCGCCTAACGGCGGATTCACCCTTCGACTGGCTCAGGGTTCAAAACTTGTCCGCCTGCCGGCGGAACTTGTCCGCCTGCCGGCGGAACTTGTCCGCCTACCGGCGGATTAAAAGTATTCATCTTCTTCCCTCTAACTTTTAACTTTTAACATCTTCACGGTTCACGTCACACGTATTTATTCCGCCCCTTCAGGAATAGAAAATTGCACGATTCAAAGGTTAATGATTACAGTTCAATAGAATATCTACTACTAATAAAAACGCAAAATAAACAAATTACCCTTTAAAAAATTGCCCAAAATAAAACATCATGTCATTTAACAATGCTAAAAAATCATAATTCAGGGTTTATGCCAACGCTTATTTAATGCTATCGAGCCGAATATCAACAACAATAGGAACATAGGGCATCACCTTGCTACTTCCGCTTTTACCATATCCTAATGGAGACGGAGCTAAAATTGTGATTTTGCCCCCCAGCGACGCCAGCTGGAAACCTAGCCGTAGCGCTTCGGGCATTTGGCCAGTAAGGTCAACTTTCTCATTCGCCCCGGGTGTTTGGGTTACAACAGTTCCATCGGTAAGGGAGATGCTGTACCAACCGTAAACCACGCTGTTCGACAGAGGTCTTACTGTTGAAGAATCGAGAAGGTACCTATAGTACAAGCCGCTAGAATGGAGGGTATATCCCGTCAGATCCATTGATTTAATAATGTTTTGCTCCGATTCTATTCCCCTACCGTTAAGGGCAACCACCTCAATATCGTAGGCCAGGGGTGTCCACGGTGGCAGCGGGCCAACCTGATTGTCACCAAATCCGATATCGGATGTAAAAAATATGGTTGATTTTTGCCCTTGTCTGCATAGCAGCAGGCCTCGTTTTAGCCCCTCAATAAGTTTGGTTTTCCCTGCAATGACTCTAACAGGTTCAAGGGTACGGGTATTGGTGTCGAGTTTTGCCAAAACAGCCTCCGACTTGATGTTGGTGTCGAAAACCAGCACGGGGGACTGGATGGTGTAGCCCTTATACCAGAAGGTAACCGTATCGCCGTAGTTAACCTCGTAGCCGTAGGATGGCTGAACTACAACATGGTAAACACCCTCGGACTTGGTGTAGGTCCACTTTTTAGAATTTATAAGACCCTCAATAATCTTTTCCTCATCGTTGCGCTTATCCTCCTTAAGCGAGTTATCGCAGGCACCCATCAATAGAGGAGACAAAAGTAGAATAGCGTTAAAGAAATTTTTTTGAATCATAGCTGAACACCTTTTTTCACCTCAACCACCTCCAGCTCAAAAACCAGAGAGGTAAATGGCGGAATAATTCCGCTGGTGTTTCCCTGCTGACCAAAAGCAAGATGCGATGGGACAATTAGCATTGATTTCTCGCCCTCGCGCATGGTTCCCAGCGCTTCGTCAATACCTGGAATTACCTGCCACTTGTCACCGTAAACAAGCTGAAAGGGTTCGTTACGCTTGCGGGTGGAGTCGAATATTCGCCCATCAAAAAAGCGACCTTCGTAGTGAATGGTGATGGTGTCCCCTTTTTCAACCGGAGCCCTTTCCGTTCGTATCTGGGGAATAATGTACAGGCCTGAAGGTGTAGGCTCAACTGATAGCTTCTGTCCATCAATATACTGCCTTATGATAACCTTTTCGTAATCGCCAAAATCTTCAATCCACGATAAAAAGGCCTCCATATCCTTTTTGAACTCCTCCTGGGTTTTAATGCTGTGCAAACGAATGTCAACCCGCATGTAGTCGTTAACACCAATAAATGTGGGCAGCTTGGTTTCGAGGGTTTGAGTAAAAAACGGCAGCGCCTTTATGTAAAAAGCACCGCTATCGCCCTCAGCCAGCATCATGAAGCACTCGTCAATAGAACCTTCGTAGCTTGACTGGGCAAGCTGGAACTGCCGGGTTCCTTGAAAGAAAACGGAGTCCTTAGCAGTACGGTAGGAAATACTAGCGGTAATGTAATTAGAGGGCTTTGCCGTAGAAGTTCCGTTGCCAAGCGAAATAAGCTTGTAGTGAATTCCGGTGGGGGTTACAGAAAATCCAGGAAAAAGTTTCGACCGGTTGGAGCAGCCAACCGTAGCCACAACCAGAAATGCTAACAGAATACCTGAACTTTTTGTCATGCAGCTAAGGAATTAATGCGTGTAAAGTTAGCCAAAATATCAAAAATCAACGATAAACAGCCAACAATTCAACATCGTAAATAACTATTGACCTAGCGGGTACTTGTTTGCTATCGCCAATCAGGCCGTAGGCCAAATGGGGGGGCATGATAAATTTAGCGCTTTGTCCCTGCCTCATCAGCAGAATGCCTTCTTCTAAACCTGAAACAACACCCCCATGGCCAACCTCAAAGGTGGCTGGGGCTTCTGCATTGGATTGGTAGCAAACGGTTCCATCGAGCAGCGAAACCCTGTAGCTATACTCAACAACATCGCCCTTTCTAACCTTGGGGCCATTAGATGTCCCTGAAATATAGTAAAATAAACCTGTAGGGCTTTCCTTCATCTCCACCAAGTTGTTCCGCTTAATGTAGTCCAGTATTTGCTCCCTATCCTGCTGAACCAACACCTTGTTGATACGCTGAAGCATCTCCCTAGTTTCAGCCACATTGGGCTGCCTGTCGGGCTGGCGCTCATTTCCTCCACACGATACCAGGATAACGGCTAAAGGGATGATGGTTAGTATTTTCATCAGCAATCTATCTCAACGTCTTCTTCACCTATATTTATATTGCTGCAGCATTCAACTCCTGTAAATGCTGGCGGAGAAGCTGCTCGAAATCAGCCAATGTAGCGTCAATAGGCTGAAATGATTTCCCTCCGGCAGCATTAAGATGGCCGCCTCCGTTGTAGTACTTACGGGCAAACTCGTTAACAGAAAAATTACCCCTCGACCGAAGCGAAACCTTAATATGGTTATCGTTCTCGACGAATATCACCGAAAAAATTATCCCCTTGATGGAAAGGGGGTAGTTGACTAACCCCTCGGTATCGCCCATTTGATAGTTAAACCGCTTGAGTTCCTCCCTGGTCAACCAGATATACGCAGCATGAAACTCAGGGAAAACCATCATTTTATCTGCCAGGCAGTAACCCAGCAGCTTCATTCTATCGGCCGAAAAGTTATTGTAAACCAACGATTGAATGCGCTCAACAACGGCTCCACTGTCAACCAGCATTCCGGCAATTTCGAGGGTTCTACCCCGAGAACAGGCGTAGCTAAACGATCCGGTATCGGTCATTATGCCTGCATACAGGCAGGTAGCTGCATCGGCGTTAAGTGCTTTGAGCCCGTAAATTTCAGTAGCCAGCTCGAAAACCAGCTCGGAGGTGGAGCTCACTTCCACAACCGAAATGGATAAATCGAAGGTATTTTCCGGTTGGGGATGGTGGTCAATAAGAATTTTTTTGGCTGAAGAGGCCGAAAACAAGGATTCCATATCTTCTGTCCGGCTAAACCCATTGTAATCAAGACAAATTATAATATCGGCACCAGCCATCACCTCCCTTACCTTTTGCCTACTGCTGGAAAATCGCAGAATCGTATCGCTTCCCGGCATCCATGAAAGAAAATCGGGGAAATCGTTAGGGGTAACGGCAGTGGCATGAACCCCAACCTGCTCAAGTATATGCCATAGCCCAAGCACAGAGCCAACAGCATCACCATCAGGGTTATGATGGGTTGTTAGCACTATTCGGTTGGTAGGAACCAGCAACTCCCTTAATGCCCCTGCCCATGCCTCATCAAGATTCAACTTCATCGAGCTTTTATTTTACTATGATGCACCCATGTTTTTGGAGCCACAAGCTCCATTGTAAAATAACCAACATGGGTGTTTCACCATACCTTTAAAATCAAATTTTATTATGATGAAATTTACAAAGATAGATTTTGCCGACAAGAAAGTTTTGCCTATTTTTAAAAAATTCCGGAAAAGAGGAGTGCCGCTTCACCGGAAGTATTTTAAACATGAATTTCAAAATGGAAGCATTTGCCCGCTAGAGCTGCTGTTGTATTAATGCCAGACATGTTAAACAGGTTAACAAAAATCTTAAAGTATGAACACCCGATTCACATTTTGCATGATCAAACCCGATGCTTTTAAGAACGACTGCGTAAGCGAAATACTTTGTGAAATTCTTAAAGCCGGCTTTAAAGTAAGGGGCATAAAAATTACCATGCTAACCAAGGCTAAGGCCGAGCAATTCTACGACATCCACCGGGGTAAGGATTTTTTTGACAAGCTTACAACCTACATGAGTTCAGGCCCTGTGATGGCAATGGTTTTAGAAAAACCTGAGGCCGTTGAAGCGCTTCGAAAGCTGGTGGGAAAAACCAACCCGGAGGAAGCCGACGAGGGAACAATTCGCAGACGATTTGGTGTGAATACCACTCAAAATGCCGTACATGCCTCTGACAGCTACGAGAATGCCGAGCATGAATGGGGATTCTTCTTTTCGAAACGGGAAATCTACTAGACAAAAGAATTTTCTTACCCTGACCTAGCGCTCGTCATCTCGTATATTTAAAATGATGGGAAAAATAGCCGTAAAAGAAAATCAGCATTATTGAGCCCATTTTCCACTATGGAGACTACCTATAATGCAGGTAGATAAAGAAATCATCTTATAGCTAACAACAACCCTAGCTTACAACAAAATTGCTCGCCCCTATTCCTAAGATAGTTTAGCAGGTAACTTTTCCCACAAATCCGCTACTATTAAAAGGTTATAGAATCATAACGACTTATAATGCTGATATTAAGCCATTTGGTCGTTTGTGCAAAGGAACATGTAGTTTGTACTTAGAAAGCTGCTTTATGTCGCAAAATAAAATTTTGCATTATTCAGCAACTTAAATTACGTCCCGTTAAGTAAACCTTTTTTTTAACCAACCTAAAATTAATTCTATTAAGCTATGAAGAAAACTTTACTAAGTTTCTTGGGTGTATGCTTAATGGCAGCTGCAATGGTAACCAACCAAGCCGTTGCTGTGCCGGCATACCCTGGCCTGATAAAGTACGAGCAGGCCAACGGAAAGATCATCAACATCTATTTAAAGGGTGATGAAAAAGTTAAGTGGGTGCTAAGCGAGGATGGCTACACCCTTATGCTCAACAGCAAGGGAGTTTACGAGTATGCTTTTCAGGATGGCAAGGGCGATATAACGCTATCGGGCGTTGAGGCAAATAACCCTGCTGAAAGGACAAAAGCGGAACGTGAATTTTTAGGAAAGGTAAGCAAGGGGTTGTACTATAGCCCAAGCCAGCTTTCGCTGATGAAAAGTATTTGGGAAATAAAATCGGCTGAGAGCTTGAAGGCCTTCCCAACAACAGGCAACAGAAAGTTGATTTGTATATTGATGGGATTCAAGGATAAAGCCTTCACCAAAACACAATCGGATTTCAACAACCTGTTCAACCAGGTTGGCTACACTACAGGCGGTGCTACTGGGAGCGTCAAGGACTTCTACATGGAAAATTCATGGAGCCAGTTTAACCTTACCGTTGATGTATTTGGCCCCTACACCTCCAGCCAGAACATGTCGTACTATGGTGCAAACGATGCCTCTGGTTATGATGTTAACCCAAGAGCATTGGTAACCGAAGCCGTGAATGCCGCCGATGCCTCGGCCAACTATGCCAACTACGACAATGATGGCGATGGCACGGTGGATGGAGTTTACGTTATCTACGCCGGGTATGGCGAGGAAGCAGGTGCCAGCGCAGATTGCATTTGGGCTCATGCCTGGAGCATAACTCCGGTTACAAAGGATGGCAAAACCATCAGCAAGTACTCCTGCTCCTCCGAGCTTAGGGGAACTTCGGGAACAACAATCACTGCAATAGGTGTAATTTGCCATGAGTTTGGTCATGTGCTGGGTGCTCCCGATTACTATGATACCGACTACAGCACCGGTGGCCAGTATGAAGGAACAGGCTACTGGGATTTAATGGCCAGCGGATCGTGGAACAACAACGGGGTAACGCCCGCCCACCATAACGCCTACACCAAGGTTAAGGTTTACGGCTGGGCTACTGCTACCGTTCTCTCCTCTGCAGCCACCATATCGGTTACCAATGCCGAGGCTAACAAGAGCTTTTACCAGATAAACTCCACCACTACCAACGAGTACTGGATTATGGAGAACCGCCAGCAGGTTGGTTTTGATGCCAACATTCCCGGTCATGGTCTTTTAATTTACCATGTTCACAAGGATATTGCCACGGCAAGCAGCAGCAACAACATCAACGCAACCTATCCACAAAAAATGTATCCCGTTTGTGCCAGTGCAACCACCAACCCCGGCAGCACTCCGAGCTCATACGGTAGCATTAGCAGCACCGGATGCCCATGGCCTGGCTCTAGCAGTAAAACATCATTCACCGATGCCACTACTCCCAACATGAAATCGTGGGCCGGCGCTAACACTGCCAAACCCATGACCAACATTGCCGAAAACACTTCAACCAAAACCGTAACCTTTGACTTCATGGGCGGTTCTGGTGGCGGAACGGCTCCCACAGCAACCACGCTGGCAGCCTCGGCAATTTCAACCAGCAGCGCAACCCTGAACGGACAGGTGAATGCCAACAACGCCACTACAACGGTAACCTTTGAATGGGGAACCACTACAAGTCTGGGCAGCAGTTTTAGCGCAACTCCAAGTAGCGTAACTGGAACAACTACAACTAACGTTACCGGAAACCTCACAGGTTTATCGGCCAACACTACCTACTACTTTAGGGTTAAAGCGGTGAATGCCAGCGGAACAACCTATGGAAGCACCCTGAACTTCACCACTTCGAGCACACCAACCTCAATCACACTTCCCGTTACAGAAAACTTTAACTCATCCACACTACCAACAGGCTGGACTACCCAGAACACCGGTACCAGCATTACCGAGCGCTGGAGTGTTTCCAACACCTACAAGGCTGGTGGCTCGGCCTACGAGATGAAGTGCACCTACCAGAACGTCAACCCCGGCACCACCAGGCTCATCACCCCGGCCATCAACACCGTGGGGGTTAGCCAGGTTACCCTTTCGTTCAAGCATATGCTCGATGCTTACGGCTCGGGTGCAACCCTAAGGGTACAGACCTCCAACAACAAGTCCACCTGGACCAACACTACATGGTCGGTTGCCACCGGCAGCTCCAACGTTGGCCCGGCAACCGTAACCGTTAACATTACCTCCAACCTCAACTCCGAAACCACCTACATAGCTTTTGTAGTTGATGGCAACCTTTACCAGATTGACTACTGGTACGTTGACAACGTTTCCATTACTGCAGGTAGTGGGGCAACCATTCCTACGGTTACAACCAACTCGGTAACATCCATCACCTCCAGCTCCGCATCGTGCGGTGGAAATGTAACCAGCGATGGAGGTGCCACCGTTACCGAACGCGGAATTTGTTATAGCACCTCCCAGAATCCAACTACTTCCAGCAGCAAGGTTACCAGCGGCACGGGAACGGGCTCGTTTACGGCTAACATGACAGGGCTTTCGGCCAGCACTACCTACTACGTGAGAGCTTATGCCATCAATGCCCAGGGAACTGCCTACGGCGCACAGCAGAGCTTCACCACGCTGAGCGGATCAACATCACTTCCTCTTCCTGTTACCCAAACCTTCAACACCTCATCACTGCCAACCGGATGGACTACCCAGAACACCGGTACCAGCATTACCGAGCGCTGGAGTGTTTCCAACACCTACAAGGCTGGTGGCTCGGCATACGAGATGAAGTGCACATGGCAGAATGTTAACCCCGGTACCACCAGGCTCATCACCCCGGCCATCAACACCGTGGGGGTTAGCCAGGTTACCCTTACCTTTAAGCATTTCCTGGATGCCTACAGCACAGGCGCTACCCTTAGGGTGCAAACGTCAAACAACAAGTCAACATGGACCAACACCACCTGGTCGGTTGCTACAAGCAGCACCAACGTTGGCCCGGCAACCGTAACCGTTAACATTACCTCCAACCTCAACTCCGAAACCACCTACATAGCTTTTGTAGTTGATGGCAACCTTTACAACATTGACTACTGGTATGTTGACAACGTTTCCATTGTTGCCAGCGGCTCAGGTTCACCCGCATTCGATACTCCAATTTCAGACCTGACAGAAAACGATGGAGTAAAAATTTTCAACCTTTACCCCAACCCGGCAAGCGATTACATCAACATCAGTCTAACCGGTGCTAGTAGCGAGGTAACAGTTCGTATCTTCGATGTACGCGGGTCGATGGTTAAATCGCAGGTTCTCAACGCAAGCGAAAACCGAATTGACGTAAGTACCCTGGCAAAAGGTATTTACATGGTGTCGGTAGGCGAAGGTAAAGAGATTTCTACCAAACGCTTTATTAAGCAGTAGTAGGAAACTATCCAGTCATAAAAAGTTGAAAAAGCCGTGGTAGCTTACCACGGCTTTTTTTAATATCAACAGCAAACAAAGCTGCAATTGCCTTAGACAGAAATTGCTGGCAAGTTAGAATAATTCCACATGGGCATACTCCCCTTGTTCCCCCGGTTATGAACATGAGCAACTTTCCTGAGAATCTGAGGTTCAAGGTTCCAATACATGAAAATTGCTACAGCTGCTAAATTTGAGGGATTTTACCATTTAGTGTTGAAAATAGCAAAAATTTAAAGCTACGGTTCGAAAGTCAAATTTTTGGATCATTGGTACTGGTATAGCTCAGCAACAACTCTGCAAAAATCCCTTTCCATTTGAAGCAATGTTTCAGCGCTACTATAGTAAAGCGATTCCTCCAGCAGGTAATCAACAAGCGAAATTTCACCCTTTTGAAGCGCTTCGTCCAGCATCCTACTGCTATTAATTGTGCCCATGCTATTCCTGTATTCTGCTATGTTTTTTTGCAACTCCAGAGCAGTATTGTATTGCGCTTGCTGCCTACTAAAAATTTCAACCTTACGGTCGGCTTCCACACTCCTAAGGTACTGGGCACGTGCCTTTGCATACTTTACCCTTTTGGAATTTTCCCATAAGGGTATTGAAATTCCTGCAGCAATACCCTGAAAATGCTCACCGGCAACCTTTTCACTAGCGTATCCCGCTTTAATCTGAGGTAAACATAACGCCCTGCTTAGCTGGATATTCCTTTGTGCCACCGCAATCTCCCGTTCAATTGCCTTAAGATCCGGATTAGACTGCTCGGTGGCAGCATACCACTCATCAAAACTTGCAGGTATTGCGGGCATGTTGAAAACGCTATCGCTTAACTCAAGCGGTATGCCACCATTCAGGCTAGCTAGTTTAGCAAGTAGCTCGTTTTGCTTAAGTTTAACGCTAAACAACTCTTGTGTGGCATTAAGCAGGGTAAGACGAGCCTTGTTGTTCTCAAGTGCGCTGGCTTCTCCAACATCCAACTTTTTTGAATAGGCATCGGCTATTAGCTTAGCATTGCTGACACGCTTCCCCAGCACTGATGAAAGGGCATTTTGGTAAACCAACTCTATACATACCAGCCTAACGTCCAGCAGAAGTTGTTTACTCTGACGAAGGTACTCTGTTGCAAGCAATTCTATTTCAGCTTTAGCAATTTTTGACCGGTAAAGGTATGCTGTAGGGAAATCGAACGATTGAATCAGGCTAATGTCCGTTTTACTGCCTATATCAGCAGGATTGCCCCACTGGTAGGAATACTCAAAGCTGGGGTTTTGAGGGTAAAGTCCCGTTCTGCTGCCAATTTTTTCGGCCTCCATCTTCTGCCTGAGAGCAACAAGGGTGGTATTATTTCGCTCTACTTCACCCAAAATCTTCTCGATGGATACCTGTGCGTTAGCTATTGCAACAAACAACAAAAGGTTGGAAATTATCAGGCTTATTCTTCTCATTGCTTATCAGTTTTAGTCAAACCCCGTTTGGCCAGCAAGCTGTATGCAATAGGCACAATGTAGATATTTAAGATGGTGGAGGTGATTAATCCCTCCAGAATAACCTTGGCCATTGGGCTTTGAATTTCGTTACCAGGGAGATGCCCCCTCATGGCAAGAGGAATTAAAGCCAATGCTGCCGACAGGGCGGTCATGAGTATAGCATTCAACCTGTCAGTTGAACCTTTTAATATGGTATCGTGGATTGGTAAGCCTTGGGCTTGCAGCTGCTGGAATTTGGATACCAGCAGAATACCATTACGGGTGGCAATACCAAAAAGTGTTATAAACCCAATAATGGCGGGTATGCTTAAAATTCCACCTGTTATATAGATTGAGAAAATTCCTCCAATGAGTGCCAGTGGGAGGTTGAGGAGGATTATGGCAGCCAACTTAAAGTTTCGAAACTCCTGAAAAAGCAACAGAAAAATAACAAGAATGGCCAGTATGGAGGTTATCATTAGTGTCCGCGAAGCATTGGCTTCGCTTTCAAATTGACCGCCATACTCAATCCTGTATCCCTCGGGCAAGGTGATGTGGCTATTCACCCGATCTTGAATATCGTTCACCACACTTCTCATATCTCGTCCTGCCACGTTGGCCGACACCACCACCTTGCGCTGAGCATTTTCACGACTAATGGAACTTGGGCCCGAAACTGACTGAATTTGAGCCACCTCCGATAAAGGCACTTTACCTCCATTGTAGGTATCAATTAGCGCAACGCCAATACCCTCGATACTTTCCGTGTAGCGGTGATTCAACTTCAACACCAAATCGAAACGTCGCTGGCCTTCGTAAATATCTGCCAGCTTTTCGCCACCAAAGGCAACATCTATAAACTCGTTAAAGCTGCCAACAGGAATGCCGTAAGCGGCAAGCATATCCCGGTTGGCTTTCAACTGAATCTGTGGAATGTCAACCTGCTGATCAACATTCACATCAACCAGTCCCTCTATCCCGGAAATCTCACCTTTAATCTGGTTGCCAATGGCAAACATTTGGTTAAGGTCGGTGCCGAAAAGTTTAATGGCAATGTTGGCACGAGTTCCCGAGAGCATGTGGTCTATTCTGTGGCCCAAAGGCTGACCAACTGTGGCTGCAATACCCGGAATGCCGGCAAGGGTTTGGCGAACGTTAGCAACAAACTCATCGCGGGAGCGCTCTGACAGTTTGAAGTTTACATCAATCTCCGAGCTGTTAACCGTTTGGGAGTGCTCGTCGAGTTCACCCCTACCCGTTCTGCGAGCCGTACTGTAGATTTCGGGAATGGCAAGCAGCTGCTGCTCAACCAGGTTGCCTAGCTTGTTGGTTTCGTCAAGCGATGTTCCGGGTTTGGTTACCACCGACAGGGTTAGCGACCCCTCGTTAAACTCCGGTAGGAAACTTCGGCCCATTGAGGCAAAAGCAACTATGGAGAGAATAACAAGCGACAGCACAGCTCCCAACACAACTTTTTTATGGCGAAGAACCCATTCGAGCGATGCCTTAAAGTAGGTTTGCAGATTACGTGAAAGCCACTTCTCCCGTTCGTTTTTGGCCAGGTAACTCTCGTTTGTTAGCAGCATCTTTGATAAAAGAGGGGTAAGTGTCATGGCAACCACCAGGGAAACGGTAAGCGAAACAATGAATGAAATGCCAAGAGGTTTAAGCATTCGCCCTTCCATACCCGACAGGAAAAACAATGGCAGAAAGGCAACGATAATGATAAGAGTAGCGTTTAGAATTGAAGCTCGTATCTCCCTGGAAGCCTCAAAAACAACGGTAAAGGATGATTGTCTTTCATCAACCGGCTTGAGATTGTTTTGGCGCAGGCGTTTAAATACGTTTTCAACATCAATTATGGCATCATCAACCAGCGAACCAATGGCAATAGCCATACCACCCAGGCTCATGGTGTTGATGGTAAGGCCAAAAGCCTTAAGTGCGACAATTGTACCAAGCAGCGAAAGGGGTATGGCCAGAAGAGAAATAATAGTTGTGCGGAAGCTGCCCAGGAAAAGGAACAGCACAATCACCACAAAAATAGCACCTTCCATAAGGGCGTTCTGAACATTGCCAACAGAGGTCTGAATAAAATCGGCCTGACGGAAAATTCCGGTATCAAGCCTAACATCCTTAGGAAGAGTTTTGTAAATGTTATCGAGATTTTTCTCAATGTTTTCAGTTACCTTAAGGGTATTGGCATTGGGCTGCTTGGATATGGAAATGATGACTGCGGGCTTTGTATTCTCCGAGGCATAACCCATTTTGGCAGCACTTCCAATAACAACCTCAGCAACATCACTTACCCTAACGGGATGCCCATTCAGAAACTTGATAAAGGAGTTTCCCAACGTCTCCAAGTCGGAGGCACGAGCCATTCCTCTCACCGCATACTCGTTGCCAAACTGACGGATATTACTGCCGGTAGAGTTACCGCTAATGTTTCGGCAAACTGTGGCAAACTCGTCCATGCTAACACCGTAGCTCATCATTTTAACAGGATCGGCTAGCACTTGGTACTGCTTAAAATCTCCACCAATAATGGTTACCTGCGACACTCCATTAGTAGCAAGAATAATAGGTTTAACCTCCCATTCGGCAATGGTTCGTAAATCCATCATGCTTGTGCTATCGGCTGTTAAACCAACAAAGAAAATTTCGCCCATCACGCTCGACTGCGGGGCAAGCACCGGTTGACCAACGCCTATTGGTAGCTGGGAACTAACAGTGATAAGCTTTTCGCTTACAATTTGGCGAGCTTTGAAAATATCGCTGCCCCAGTCAAATTCAACCCAAACAAACGAGAATCCCTGTGAGGAAACCGAGCGAACGCGGCGAACATCCGTTGCCCCATTAATTGCCGTTTCGATGGGAAAAGTTACCAGCCGTTCCACCTCCTCTGAGGCCATGCCATGGGCATCAGTCATCACCACTACGGTTGGTGCTGTAAGATCGGGAAAAACATCCACATCCATGTTGCGGGCGGTGCGAATTCCTACTACCGCCAGCACGAAGAAAGCAAT
>Ga0208459_1000735_pt1 | contig 33756 bp, 23 predicted proteins | sample AD_UKC087_MetaG_FD_184433 | JGI IMG/M metagenome (GOLD analysis project Ga0208459, IMG submission 184433) | Active sludge microbial communities of municipal wastewater-treating anaerobic digesters from USA - AD_UKC087_MetaG (SPAdes) (version 2) | ecosystem: Engineered > Bioreactor > Anaerobic >... | reverse complement strand
GACGGCTCGCTCTTTACAGAATCAACAAGATGTGGCAGTTTGCGGAGGCTTGGTTGGCGCTCCGTAGACCTTACCGTCTATGTGAGTTTCTGTGCGCGAGTACGTGTGCGGGGGCCCGGATGCTTCTTACATCCGGGCCCCCGGGCCGTCTCAAACCTTGCCCGTATTAACCTTCCAATCACTACAACGTCAACCCCGGACGCTGCCGCTTGGCCTCTGACTACCGAACCCTATGTCCAGTTTTCTACGTTTTGAAACGATCAATAACATTTTTTCCCACATATGCTTGTTTATGTCAATAACGAACGACGTTTCAGTGGCTTTCTTGCGGTTTGATTCGCGGGAGGGTATAAAAATCCCAAATGGCGCGATTCGGTGGAGTGATTCAGGGCCGCCGTTTGCCGGGGAATCCGGCCTGGTGGTTGATTGTCGATTTCGCCGGTCGGTCGGGGGACAAATTGAATGGCTGCGAAACGTTTCGGATCACTCCTGTTTCTTCTGGGATTACCTTTGTTTGTCAGTGGTTGCGAATCGTCCGCGGTGGATTCGTTCAGGATAACCGGCATCAATATCGTTTCCGTCGTCCCGGCACACATGGATGCGGACGGGAACGTTTTCAGGCAGTGTTCATACCGCGAAGATCGGCCGGTAAACGCAGTGCAGGTTTCGTTTGCCCTGTCGGGAATAGCAAATTTTCGAAGGGATGCCGTGAATGACGGCGCGTTCCTCGATGGCATATTTCCGGGTGATTTTGTAAGCGTTGCTGACGGCACCATTGTCGAGGTTGCCGCCCCCGGTGAAATCGAGCCCGAATCCGCTGAAAAGCGGGCAATCCTGCCCGAGGACATCTTCCTGAAGCCGATGTGTCTTTCCCCGCACCCCGCGGCCAGGTTCACTTCCGACTGTCTTCATCCGATGAACCAGGTGCTGCGGGCGGACAGGCTCGATTTTCTGTCGAACAGCGCCGACGGCACGCTGCGCGACCCGGATCGTTCGCTTCGGTCGGTCGCTGTCCTTGTCGATCAGTCAGGTTCAATGAACGGGTTCGTCGAGCCCTTGACCGGTTTTGAATACGGACCCAACCTTAAAAGGTTCGATGGTGTGCCGTCGTGGATTTCTTCCGACGGATTCGCCGCGCGGGGCAGCGACTATCCGGCGTTCCGGGCCACCATGGTTCAGAGGCTTTGGGCGTTGCTTCACCCGAATGATCTCGCCGGTGTGTTCAGCTTCGGCGAGGAAGTGGCGTTTGACGGCGCAAGGATTCTTGCATATTCGGATTACTGGGACGAATCTCTTGCGCGGGAGGAGGTCTTTGGACGCAACCGCGATATCGTGAATTCAACTGCAATCACCGCACTTCAAAGCAGCGCGAAAGGCAGGGCGCCTCTCTGGGCAGCGGTTCAGGATGTTTACAGCTACTTGAAGCATTCGCAGGATACCCCGGTCAAGCACCTTCTTGTCATTACGGACGGTCCGGATACGTGCGCACGGTCGTCCGCCGATTTTGCCCCCGTGATTCGGTACTTCAGGACATCCACCCGGAAGTTTGAGACCGGGATTCAGGATGAGTGTTCCGGGATCGGCCTGGACGATTTTCTTGAACTGGTCATCGAGGATACAACCGATAAAAATGGGGATCCGCTTCCGTCGGAGCAGATTCCGGTTCATGTCAGTTTCATACAGATGTCCAGCATGGGTTACCGTGATGTCGATCCCGGTCAGCAGCAGGTTGCGTGCCTGACCGGCGGACATTACTTCTGGATTGATTCAGCCACTTTGCCCCCAAGCAACGTGTATGACCAGGATGTGCTGGCCAGGTGGAACGGTTCCCATCCGTTGCAGGCATATCTGGGCGATGCCGTCGAACGTTTTGCCGCATCGCTTTCCGGCGCATGGGCCGGAACCTTCAGGCTGCCCGATCTGGAAAGCCAATACACCCGTGAGCTCCGCGACCTTGATGACCCCGGCGTTCAACGTGCCGCCGAGCGGTCCGAATCCATTCCGTGCGAGGATCCCGAGGTTGACTGGAGCAAGGTTTTCGGTGGAACCCATGTTTCCCTTCATGCAAGGCTGGGGCCAGCCTTCAGTGATTTGGCAAGAACGCTTCTGAATCCGGATCTGGTTCAATCCGATACCGTTGGAATCGATAACGGCATCGACCGCCGCGCGGTATTTTATCTTCCGGCCGGGGATGGCGCCCCGAACTGCTACGAGTACATGCCGCTTTGTTCGATTGCCGCCCAGATGTCCCACGCCATGAAGGATTCAAGTCAGAATCCCATGGCGGAAATAGTTAAATCGGTCGAGTGCATGAATTCCGTTGCCGTCGGCGATCTGCCTGTGTGTCGGGTTTTTGACGAGTATGAATTCCAGTCATGTTCCCAGGGACTCTGCTGTCAGGGTCAGTGCCTTTCCAAGCCTGATGACGAGAACATCTGGGAGCTTGATGAGAACTGCAACTGGACGACAAAGGCTCCAGACTAATCTTTCGGTTTCAATTAAAGAAGAACCTTGCCCGGATTCATTATTTCCTGGGGATCCAGTGCCAGCCTGACGGCGCGCATCCAGTGAATTGAACCGGCGTTTTCCGCGGCGCAGGGCCCGATTGATGAAAGACCGATTCCGTGCTCGCCGCTTGCCGTACCGCCCAGGGAAAGTGCCGTTTTCGTGGAGGCCAACCGAAAGGCCGCCGCGGCCGCAGTGCCCCATAGCCCAGGTTTGTCCCCGATCGGAAGCAGTACGTGCACAATACCGGCCCCCGCGTGCCCAAAAATGCATGTGGTCGGACGGCCCGGAACCGAAGCGGCCGCTTGTTCAAGGCAACGAATGTATTCAGTAAGGCGGGTCAGGGGAACCGCGGCGTCGAACCGACAGGGTCTTCCTTCGCAAGACATCGCGGAAATCGCCCTTGTGAACCGGTGGCGGTCTGCCCAGGGATCCGTTCCACGTGGTGGCACGAAAGGGCGCCCATCATGGTCGGCGGCGATATCAAGAACCGTGTCGGCGGCACAGCCGATTGACTCCGGGCCGCCATGAAGCTCAATCATTACAAGCGACTCGCCCGCGGGCGGGAAGCCGGCGTCGGGAAACGCCGACAGAAGAACGGAAATTGTGGGCGCCGAAACAATTTCAATGGCGGCCGCGTCCGGGACATATGCCGCAATCAGGGCGCAGACGTCGGCGGCGTCCTCAAGGTTATCGAATTCAAGAAGAATCGATTTGCGAGCTTCCGGCAGGGGGTGAAGGCGAACCGTGACTTCGGTGATTACGCCCAGAATGCCTTCGGCCCCGGCAAGCAGGGCTGCCATGCGCAGTCCGCTGCTGCTGTGAAAAACGTCGTGTCCGAAGCGGGCGAGGGTTCCATCCGCCATAACCACGGTCGCGGCAAGCAGGTTATCCCCCGCGCTTCCGTACTTGACCGCGTGCATCCCGCGCGCGTTCGTGCTGACCATGCCACCCATGGTCGCGCTTTCCGCCGCACCGGCGGGGGCCACCGGAAAGAACAGTCCATGTTCGGCGACCAGGCTGTTCAGTCTTTCCGCGGTGACGCCGGCTCCCACCGTCGCAAGGCGATCCTCCGGGCTTATGCGGAGGATCGCGTCAAGGCTGGACGTGTCGATAACGACGCAATCCAGGACGGGGACGCATCCACCCTCGAGGCCGGTTCCACCGCCCCTGGCGACGATTGGGACGCCATCGTCACGACACACCGACACGACAAGCCGCACATCCTCGGCGTCACCCGGCCTGACCGTGCACAGCGGCAAGGGTCCGACAATACCCGACTGATCCGAACGCATTCCAGCCTGGGCAGCCGGATCGGTCAGCACGACCGCCCGTGGCCCGACCGCGCGGACAATGTTTTCAACAACGCCCATGAAGCCACCTCATGGCCGAATCTTATCCGAATCGTGCCTCAGGTGAAGCCCAACCACGATGGCATTTGAAAGTCCTGTTTGTCGGGAATAAGATTCGCGGCAGAAATCATTTCATCCGGCTGGAGGCCATAATGGCCGTTGTTATGACCGTTTTTGATCGATTCCATTCATTCCCCCGGGTTTGCAGCAACATGCATCGGGTCTGGATTCTGTCGGCCCTGGCTGCCGTCATCGCGTTTATCGGTTGCGGCCGGGAGAAGTGCCTGGATTCAACCGATTGCGAGGGCGGCTTCGTGTGCCGAACGGATCGCTGTGTCGTTCTGGAGTGTATCGGACAGGACACCTGTGCGGACGATGAGGTCTGCGCCGCAGGGCGTTTCATCGATGTCGATCCCTCAAAAGCTTTCTGTACCGCCAGGTGCAGCGTGTTCAACCGCTGCCCGGAAGGCAGACATTGTTCCGATGGATTGTGCCTGGCTTCTGGTGAAGATACCGACGGCAACTACGTGAATAAGAGCACGGAGAATCCTGGAAACGCCTGTTCGATTTGCAAGCAGGTGAGTTTCGAGCCCGCTGAGATTGTCGGCTACACGGCGGACTGATCACGTCACCAGCCGCTGCCGGTGGTCGGGGATTGGCGGATTCCCGGGCTTGCCTTGCGAGCCCGCCCTGATCGCCCAGCCACATTACCGATTGTTAGCCCCCGTGACATCTGCTAGAGTACCGCGCGCCTTGGGAGGTGCTTGATGACTTTTCAGGAAGTAATTTTGCGGTTGCAGGACTTCTGGGCGAAGAAGGGCTGTCTGATCATTCAGCCGTATGACCTGGAAAAGGGCGCGGGTACGTTCAATCCGGCGACTTTTCTGGCCGCGCTTGGCCCGAAGCCCTGGAACGCCGCTTATGTCGAGCCATCGCGCCGCCCGACCGACGGTCGTTACGGCGACAATCCTTTCAGGCTTCAGCATTACTACCAGTTTCAGGTAATCATGAAGCCGGCCCCGGAAAATATTCAGCAGCTCTACCTGGACAGTCTTTACGAGCTTGGCATCAATCCACGTGAACACGATATCCGTTTCGTGGAGGATGACTGGGAATCACCGACCCTCGGGGCCTGGGGCCTGGGCTGGGAAGTGTGGGTCGATGGCATGGAAGTCAGTCAGTTCACCTACTTCCAGCAGTGCGGCGGTTTCGACCTGAATCCGATTCCGGTCGAGCTGACTTATGGGCTCGAGCGGATTACCCAGTACCTGACCGGAATCGACAACGTTTTTGATCTTGAATGGGGGCACGGCGTTTCGTACAGGGATGTCGCGCACCGTCAGGAAGTCGAATTCTCGACTTACAACTTTGAGCTTGCCGACGTGTCGCTGCACCTGGATCTTTTCAACAAATACGAGGCGGAATGCCTGCGTCTGCTGGAGCACGGGCTGGCGCTGCCAGCCTATGACTACTGCATGAAAAGCAGCCATGCCTTCAACGTCCTTGATGCCCGCGGCGCCATCTCGGTTTCCGAGCGCCAGGCTTATATCGGACGTGTCCGGGCAATGGCCAGGGGCTGCGCGACGGCCTGGATGAAGACACAGGGGTTCCTGAATCCTGAAAAGGCTTCCTGACGGGGCCCATGGCCATTTGGCCCGTGGCGGTGAATGATGAACAACCTCGATTTCCTGCTTGAAGTCGGAACCGAAGAAATCCCGGCCAGGATGCTCGCCCGCGCCGCCCAGGATCTTGAAGGGCTGCTTTTGTCGGCGCTGGATGCGGCGGGTCTTGCACATCAGGGATCGGAACGATTCTTTACGCCGCGGCGTCTGGCGGTTCTGGTGCGCGGCGTTCCGGAAGCGCAGGCCGACCGGAGCGAACTCGTTCCCGGCCCGTCCGTCGCAATCGCAAGGACCGGTGATGGCGGATTCACTGCCGCGGCGGCCGGTTTTGCCCGCGGAAGGGGACGCACGGTTGAAGACCTTGTCGAAACCGACAGCCCCAAGGGCAGGGTGGTGGCGCTTCGCATCGATACCCCCGGACGCCGCACCATCGATGTGCTGGCACAGGCCGTTCCCGCGGCACTCGGCGGCTTGAAGTTCCCCAAGGCAATGCGCTGGGCCGATGGACGTGGTCCCTTCGTGCGTCCAATCCACTGGATTTGCTGCCTGTTCGGCGATTCAGTCATCGACTTCGAATTCATCGGTGTTCGTTCGGGGCGTGAATCCAGGGGACACCGCTTCATGTCGGGCGATTCGTTCACGGTTTCCTCGCCTGCCGCGTATGCCGACATGCTTCGCGCCCGGCACGTTATAGTCCGCAGCCAGGAACGTGTCGATCTGATTCGTTCCCAGATGGATCGTGTCGAGCAGGAAACCGGCCTGAAGTTCATTCGCAACGACGCGCTTTTCGACGAGATATCGAACATCGTCGAAAAGCCGATACTGATAACGTGCAATTTTGAAGAGGATTTCCTGCGCCTGCCGGTCGAGGTTCTGACAACCGCCATGGCCGCGCATCAGCGCTATTTCGCGATGCAGGATTCCGCCGGTCGGCTGACGCGCACCTTCGGAGTCGTCTGTAACAACCAGGCCAACGACATGGCGGTCGTCGGACGCGGAAATGAACGCGTTCTCGCGGCCCGCCTTTATGACTGCCGGTTCTTCTGGGAAAACGACCTTCAGACTGGTCTGGACAGCATGCTCGGTCGGCTTGGCCAGCGTCTTTTCCTGAAGGACGCCGGAACCATGTACGAAAAGATGGTGCGGATCCGCCGAATCTGCGAGGACATTGCCGACGCGGTCGGGTTCAACGAAATCGAAAAGGCGGATCTGGTTCGGGGCGCGACGCTCTGCAAGGCGGATCTGATGTCGTCGGTCGTGTGCGAACTGCCGGAAGTCCAGGGGATCATGGGCTCGTATTATGCCGCGGAAGGCGGCGAGGCCCCGGAGGTCTGCGCGGCAATCCGGGATCATTACCTTCCCAGGTTCGCCGGTGACGCGCTTCCGTCCGCTGATGTTTCTGCCGCGCTGGCGATTGCCGACCGCATCGACAGCATCGCGACCTGTTTCCATGTCGGCGCGATTCCGACCGGATCCCGTGACCCGCTGGCCCTGCGCCGCGCGGCCATTGCGGTTCTTCGGATCATTATAAGCATGCCGCGCATGCGCGAACTTACCGTTCCCGGGCTTCTCGAAATGACGCGCGTTTCGCGTCAACTTATGGCCGGGTCCAACGATTTCCGGCAGGATGTCGCGCAGTTATCAAGAAAGGAAGGCGCGAAACAGGGAAAGGGCGAAAAGGCCCCGGTGACGGTTGACGAATTCATGGCCGAGCGGTTCCGTGGCATCCTGACCGACGAGTACGGCGTGGGTGGCGACGTTCCAAATTCTGTTATCGGTTATCTTTCTGGTTCGGACGCCCAGTCGCCGGCTTGCCTCTGCGGCCGTGCCGTCGCGATACGCGACGCGCTTGCCGACGAGTCTTTCCGTCTTTTCCTGGATAACGTTTTCAAGCGGGTCGGCAATCTGATCCGCAAGGCCGACGAAGATTTTTCTGGATGGCGTGACGCCGCCGCATCGATGTCCGATCCCGATCGCGATTACACCGCGACATTTTTTGATCCGGTGGAAATCGAACTTGAATCCGCGCGCGTGGCCGGCATGGAAAGATGCCGCAGCGCCAAGATGAATCATGATTATGCGGCGGTTCTGAAACTGATGGCTTCGTTCGAGGGACCGCTGGCGCGGTTCATCGGCACCGGCAAGGATGGAGTTCCGGTTCTGCTGGAAAAGGATGAAGGAAAGCGGCTGGCCCGCCTGGCCCTGCTTGACCGAATCTTCTGCCAGTTTAACTGGTTTGCTGATTTCACAAGAATTTCCACGAGGTAGCGCAATGGCAGACAAGATGGTCTTCCGGTTCTCAAAGGATTTCGTCGAAGGCGACAAGGACATGAAGAATACCCTGGGCGGCAAGGGCGCGAACCTGGCCGAAATGTGCAGGATCGGCCTGGCCGTTCCCCCGGGATTCACAATCACGACGGGCACGTGCGTCCATTACTTCAAGAACGGCAATACCTGGGCGCCAGGCCTGAAGGAAGAAGTCGATGCCGCCATCGAGTGGCTTGAAAAGGTCAACGGCAAGAAGCTGGGTGACACGGCCAATCCGCTGCTGGTGTCGGTTCGATCCGGTGCCCGCGCTTCCATGCCCGGCATGATGGACACCATCCTCAACCTTGGTCTGAACGATACGACCGTCGAGACCCTTGCCAACTCGACCGGCAACCGTCGTTTCGCGATGGACAGCTATCGTCGCTTCATCAAGATGTTCGGCGACGTCGTCCTTGGTATCAAGGGCAAGAAGGGCGAGCACGATCCTTTCGAGTCCGCTCTGGAATCAGTCAAGCACAAGGCGGGCAAGAAGCTCGATACCGAACTTGACGCAGCCGAACTGGAAGAGGTTGTCAGGCTTGAAAAGCAGGTCGTCCGCGATCGCACCGGCCGCGACTTTCCGACCGATCCCCGTGAACAGCTTACCCTGGCGATCAACGCGGTCTTTGATTCCTGGATGAACGACAGGGCCATTGAATACCGCCGCATTTACCGCATTCCCGAAGACTGGGGCACCGCAGTCAACGTCCAGACCATGGTGTTCGGGAACATGGGCAACGACTGCGGCACCGGCGTCGCCTTCACGCGTGACGCCGCGACCGGCGAAAACGTGTTTTACGGCGAATTCCTGATGAACGCCCAGGGTGAAGACGTTGTCGCCGGCATCAGAACTCCGCTGAAGATCGCGGAAATGGCCAAGGTCATGCCGCATGCGTACGAAGAGCTTTGCCAGGTTCGCACCAGGTTGGAAAACCATTACCGCGACATGCAGGATCTGGAATTCACGATTGAGAAGGGCAAGCTGTACATCCTGCAGTGCCGGTCCGGAAAGCGCACCGGCCTTGCGGCGGTCAACATCGCCATCGACATGGTCAACGAAGGCATGATCGACGAGGAAACCGCTATCACGCGCATCGAGGCCGGCCAGGTCATGTTCCTGCTGCGCCCGATTTTCAACTCGAAGGCCGTCAAGGCAGCCGAGGCCGAAGGGCGCCTTGTTGCAAAGGGACTCCCGGCCGGCCCGGGTGCCGCTTCCGGCCGCGTCGCGTTCTTCAGCGACGAGATTCAGGCCCAGGTCGCGAAGTGGAACGACAAGGCAATCCTGGTTCGTATCGAGACATCCCCCGAAGACATCAAGGGAATGGAAACGGCCGAAGGCATCCTGACCCAGCGCGGCGGCATGACGTCACACGCGGCCCTGGTCGCCCGTCAGCGTGGTAAGGTCTGCGTCGCCGGCTGCAGCGACATTGAAGTCGATTACAGGAACCGCCAGATGAAGATTGGCGATCACATCGTCAAGGAAGGCGACTGGATCAGCATCGACGGATCGACCGGCACGGTTTACCTTGGCAAGATCGAGACCGCGCCGTCCGAGGTCATCCAGGTTCTTCTGGACAAGACCCTGGCGCCGGAAGACGCCCCGAACTATCGCAAGTTCGCGCGTCTGATGGATATCGCCGACAAGTTCACCCGCATGTCCGTTCGCACCAACGCCGACAACCCGCTTGACGCAACCCGCGCCATGCAGTTCGGCGCGAAGGGCATCGGCCTGTGCCGGACCGAACACATGTTCTTTGAAGGCGACCGCATCACGTCCATGCGCAAGATGATCATGGCCGAGACGGAACCCGAGCGTCGCGCGGCGCTTGCGGAACTGCTGCCGTACCAGCGCGAGGACTTCTATGGAATCTTCAAGGCGATGAAGGGCTATCCGGTCACCATCCGCCTGCTGGATCCGCCGCTGCATGAATTCCTGCCCGGCGACGAAAAGAACCAGAAGGATTTCAGCGCAAAGACCGGCACCCCGATTTCCAAAATTCAGGAGCGCCTGGAAGACCTGCATGAACTGAACCCGATGCTGGGTCACCGTGGCTGCCGCCTGGGCAACACGTACCCGGAAATCACGGAGATGCAGGCCCGCGCGATTTTCGAGGCCGCCTGCGACGTCGCGAAGGAAGGCCTGGAAGTCAACCCGGAAGTCATGGTTCCGCTGGTCGGCCATGTCAACGAACTGAAGGTCCAGGAGCAGATCATCCGCAAGACCGCCACCGAGGTGTTCGCCGAGAAGGGCATCACCGTCAAGTACCTGGTCGGCACGATGATCGAGGTTCCACGAGCCGCGGTTACGTCGGCCCAGATCGCCGAGGTCGCCGAATTCTTCAGCTTCGGAACCAACGACCTGACCCAGATGGGCTTCGGCATGTCGCGTGACGACTACGCCAAGTTCATGCCGATCTACATCGCAAACGGCATCCTGAAGCACGACCCCTTCGCCACGCTTGACGACGGGATTTTCGAGCTGATGAAGCTGGGCGTTAACGGTGGTCGCACGACCCGCACGGATCTGAAGTGCGGTATCTGCGGCGAACACGGCGGCGATCCGGATTCGGTGACCCTTTGCGACCAGGCGGGTCTGAACTATGTCAGTTGCAGCCCGTTCCGCGTTCCGGTCGCCCGCGTCGCGGCGGCTCAGGCGAATATCGCCGCCAGGAAGGGCAACTAGCAATGGAAGGTGCAAGGTGACATACGGATCGGGCCACGCTAACTTGAATCCCGGCGCGCACCGGCCGCTTCCGGCGTCGTTCGTCGGCGGCGCGGCCCGGTCCGTGGCCTTGCTTCTTTCCATTTCCGTCATCTTTCATGCGGCGTGCATCGACAATTACCGGCAAATAACCCCGGATCCGGGCCAGTTCGCCTGGCCTGGCGCCATCGTCGCAGACCCCGCGGGTGATTTCGTATATGTCGTCTCGACCAACTTCGATTCCCGATACACCGGCGGGACGCTGATTCCGATACAGGTCAGGCCGGAGGACGGCGGCGCCCCGGTTCCTGTTTCGAAGGCGGCCGTGGAGATTGGGCCTTTCGGCGGTGATGCCGCGGTGTCCCTGCTTGGAGACGGCACGACCAGGATCTGGGTCCCGATCCGTGACGGCGACCAGCTCGATCTGGTCGATTCCGTCCGTGACGCATCGAACCTTCCCGAGCTGGAGTGCCTTGCACAGGAAAGCCGCGAAAAGGCCGAGCCTGGCGCTGACGGCGACGCATACGCTTTTCATCGATGTCGTGGGGATCACGTCATCGATTTGAGGGATTACGATTTCGTCGATGAGGAAGGCACGACTTTCTGGGCCAACGATGCTTACGGCATTTCCGTTGGAAATCAGATGCGGACCTTCGACGGCGATGTTGTGAATCCCGTCTATGTGTCGGGAATCGTTGGAAGCGCCGTGGCCGTTTTTACGGTCGCCGCCGATGGTTCCCTGCAATGGCGAGCCACGCTTCCAATCACCGAGGGCGCCCATTCGATCATGGAGTACGTCGTCGATGAGTTCACGCGCGTATTGTGGATTACCAATCGCAGCGTCAACCTGATCGACATCATCAAGCTGCGTTTCGATCGCTTCGGGAATGTCCGCGAGATCCCGATGCCTTCCGTGTCGGCCGACCTGCTCGGTTCTTCCGGCGATTACTTCCGCGAGATGGTTCGTTCCGGGGACGGAAGACTTCTTTACGCGGCGTTCCGTTCCCCATCATCGCTGACAATTTTCGAAATTCTCGATGGTGGCGGCTTACGTTACCGTGGTTTGATTCCACTTGATGGTACCCCGTCCGGGGTGGCGATTTTTAACGACAACGGCAAGGAAGTCGTCTATGTGACCGAGTCCTCGCTGGATTTTGTGTATGTAATCGATCCCGCTTCGATGGCGGTGGTTTCAAAGGTCTTTGTCGGCGCGGCGCCTTCCGGTATCGCGATTGCCGACGGGCGCGCCTTTGTCGCGAACTTCGAGGACTCGACAGTAAGCTGGTTCGGCGTCGATTCCTTAAGGCCCGACTATCATAAGGTCGGTATCGTCGAGCCCCGGGACTGAGCCGGCTGGAGGCTGGAGTTGAAAAGGTCTTTTTCTGCGTTGATCGTTCTGGCGACGCTGGCAGGTCTTGTCGGCCTGGTGGCCTGCGCGGACGAAAAGGCATACAGCGGCTCCATCCTGTCACGACCGGTCGATTTCGCCGTGACGTGCGTTTCCGCCGACCGCAGTTTCATGCCCGTCAAGGATTGCGGAGCAACCGATGGTCTGGCCGTTTCATGGATCCTGGACGGCGACCTGGACGGCGTCTTCGTAAGCTCGCTCCCAGATGGTGATCATTTCGATTTCGACCCGGTTCTTCCGGGATATTCCCCGATGCCGGTTCGCCAGGACGCCGTTGCGATCGAACCGTCGCCGGACTCAAGGTACGTTTTCGTCGCTTCAAATGGCGGCGTTGAATCGAAGCCGGCCCTGACCCTTATCGACGGTGATTTCTTTTCCATGGCCGGGGCGATTTCTTCGGTTGATCTCCCGTGTCCCCTTTCGGACATGACGGTAATGGAGGACGCCGAAGCGCCTGCCGGGTATGCAATTGCGGCACTTCTGTCGTGTACGTCAGGATCCCAGGTGTGGCGTCTTGAGCCCCCGGCCGGTGATCTCCGGTCGCTTGAAGGTTCGTTCGTTTCAATGGGGCTGGTTGCGGAGATCCCGGGGCGTGCCAGATGGATATCGACGGGCGAGGGAAGGGTGATGGTGGTTTCGGCCGATCTTCCCCAGCCTGAGTACCTTCACTGGGATCATCTTGTCGCGCTCGACGGGCTTGTTCCGGGCGCGACATCAGTCACCACGGTTCCTGTTGTCAACGACAGCCGGATTGTGCCGAAGTACCGATCCGAAGGCGTGGCCGCCGGTTGTGGCGATGGCCAGGCGCAGTCGGTGGCGTCAGGTTACGTGTCGGGACGGCCCGCCGTGATGCCCGGCGGCGACTTCATATACGTCCCGATGGCCGTACCCTCCGGCATTGCCGTTTTTGACGCCGATCTCGCCAGGGTCGATACGCACATCCCGGTTCCAGGTCTCGACATGACCGATACCACCATTCCGGATCAGCCCTGGAATATAGCCAACATGCTGGCGGGCTGGCTTGGCTATGCGGACATAAGGATGGATTCGCCGGCTCTCGGCGTCACGTTCGTCCAGACCGAAGACGGCCTTCGCGCACTGGCCTGGCTTTATGGCGGCCAGATCGTACGGGTATTGCCAGAGGCATCCGATACCGTTCCGTGGCCGCACAGGGCCGAAAACGATCTGCTCGAGGTAGAGAGTTCGGCGTACATGCCGGTCGTGACCTGGCAGGGGGCTGAACTTGAGCGCGCCATCCTTACCAGGACGGATCTTCCCTCGTTCGGCGGGACGCAGGTCGTGATCCCGAAGGTCGATGACGAGAAGTACGTGTATTACGGCATTACGTTCAACGGCGATATCGAGGCCGAACTTCCCGAAGTCTGGTCTGCAACGTACGAGGGCGTGATTCCGGGTGCAGAGGGCGGCTGCGGAAGGCTCATGTACGACACCGGCGAGGGGTGGTTCAGTACCTGGACGCTTGCCACCACTTCGTATGCCGGATTCTGTGATCTCGGGGTTCAGGCGGCCGACGGTGACTACGTCGGCGATACCGTGGAAATCGATCTTCCATGGGACACCGAATGCGGTGAACTGGCCGGTTCCACGATGGAATTCCGGCTCGTGCGGGTTTCAGGCGGTCAGTTGCGGCTTGGCCCGCTGACGGCGAGCGGCGCGCAGATAAGCATTCCCGAAGGTTGTCAGTACAAGGATGTCAACTGGCGGGTAAGGGCGTCGGGTCAGTGGATCGTCAGTGGATCCCGAACCGGCTTCCTTCATCCCTGGATGACCGACGAGTCCTTCGCATGCGTCCGTCGCCCTGGCGCCGATCCGATATTCACCGGACGGGCAATCACGTCGATGCCTGAAGCGGCAAGCGTCGTGGTCGAAAGCTGTCCCGTCATTCGCGGCGGGGACATGTACATCGACTGGGATGCCGCCAGGTTCAGGAATCCGATGTTCGAATTCAATATCGTCCCGGGCTGTCGAATCGATTCGAATTATAAGCCGGTCGTTATTCCGCCCGTTCGAGACACGATCATTTCCTTTGCCATGGAAACTGGTCGCCTGCCGTTCCAGAACGACATCGGCGGCCTGCCGACCGGCGTCATCGTGGCGGGCGATACACTTTTCACCCTGGATTCATCGAACGGTCGAATGATGGTTATCGATGCCGATGACATGACCGTTTCGGGCAGTTGGTTCTGACCGTTTTTGAACAGTTTTCCCCACCGGTTTCGATTTCATAACATCCCGTATTTTGATGCTTAATCGTTGTTCTTTCCAGGGGGACGCCCGCCGGCCCCGAATCCCCCGGCATCCCTGACAATTATTTGTTGACAACCAATGGCTTACAAAGGGTAAACTACCCGCCGTGCATTTCGGCGTTTAATTCGTCCGATCAGGCCTTGAAGTGGGGAGCTTGACATGATGCGTTTCGAAATTCTGCGGCGCGCAGGCGGGTACCTTTTCCCGGCATCGGCTGTTTTGCTGGTGCTGGCGGCAATCGGTGGATGCCAGTACGATTTCACCTACTACCGTTCCACCTATGTTGCGTCGAACGTCGAGTTCGTTTCGGCCGTCCCTGTTGAACTGACCGGCGGAACGCCCCAGCGTCACTGCGTCGGCGATGACGGAGCGGGGGTGAACGCCCTTGAACTGGCTTTCAACATCCTCAGCCCCGGAAGCCAGACCACGGCCGGCGAGGCTGATGATCGCGATCTGTCGATCCGCCCGGGCGAGCTTATCAAGACGCCGGACGAGGAGTACCTGACCCTTGGCGTTGACGGCGTTGACAGCATTCCTTGCACGGATCCCGACAAGCAGGGCCAGACCTGTGCCCCGAGCGGCTATCGCCTGCTGCGGCCAAGCCACTTCAGCGTGGATATTGACTGTCTGTCCCCGTATCCGCTGGCGGGCTTCGAGAAGGCTTGTTCGACAAAGCAGACCATCAAGGATGCTCGGCCGGACACTCTGAATTACCAGAGCAATTTCACCAGCGGCCCGTTCCGCGGCAAGCCCGAAGAGTCGAATCTTTCCGTTGCAGTAATGATCGATCAGTCCGGTTCGATGATTGGCTATGTTGAGCCGTTGACCCAGGTTGAGTACAGCCCCGGCCTGAAGACGGCAAACCTCGCCCCGGCGAACGTTTCCTCGGAAGGTTTCGCCGACAGGGCAACCGATTACAACGCCTTCCGGCGCACGGCCGCCCAGCGGCTGTTCGGCCTTCTCAACAAGGGCGATCGCGCCGGTATCTTCAAGTTCGGCGAGGACGTGAGCGCCGACGGCGCCAGGATTCTGTGCACGTCCGCGAACGACGACGAGAGCTTGAATCGTGCCGACTGCTTCGGAATCAATCGGGATATTCTCAATTCACCGGTGTTTTCCGATCTGCAGAATACCCCCAGGGGTCGTACGCCGCTGTGGATGGCGGTCAAGGACGTCTATGACTTCATGAAGACCGAAACGACGCCGGTCAAGCACATCGTCGTGATAACCGACGGTCCGGACACCTGCGCCCAGGATTCGCCGGACTTCCTGCCGTACGTGCGATATTTCCGCGTCAGCACCAAGGAGTGGGAACTCGGCGACCAGAGCGCGGCATGTTCCGATACGTCCTACAAGGCGTTCCTGGCTCACATCCATGACGACGTTTACGACCAGAATGGCAATCCGAAGCCGATTGACCAGATTCCGGTTCACATTACCTTTATACAGATGCAGTCGAAGGGTTATCCGATGATCGATCCGGCTCAGCAGGAAATCGCCTGTCTGACCGGCGGTCATTACACTTGGATCAATTCGAACGATCTTCCGGCCAGCCGTGAGGAGAACAAGGACAACCTGGCGGCATGGGCCGGCCAGCATCCGCTTGAGCAGGCACTGCTGACGCCGATTACCAGGTTCCGCAATGCCATGTCCGGCGTGTGGAGGATGGCGGTCAAGGTTAACGACCTGTCGGCGGCCTTCTCGGCGATCAATGTGAGTTTCACGCAGGATTTCCAGCCGGTTGTCAATCGCGCCGAAGGTGATGTGATCGAGGACGTGACCGTCACCGATACCAATGAGCCGGACGTTGACGAGCCGGACACCGCGGTGGATACAAACACCCCGGACGTATTGGATGATGCTTCAGCCGACGTTCCGGCCGAAGACACCAACGTTGTGGACGTTCCTTCCGCGGACGAAGGCCCGGCGGATGTGGCTGAAGAAGACACGAACGAACCTCCGGTGGTCAGCCCCGGCACTTGCCAGGAGAAGGATTCGCCCTGCGACTGCACGAAGAAGGGTACCGGCGTTGTCACCGGCGCTTCGGTCGCGGTTGATGGCCGGATCAGGGCATTGCTCGTCGAGGACCTGACAGACTCGGTTTTCCCGTCGTCGGCCAGCAGCGCCTTCGTCGTCGATAAGAAGATCGACATGCGTGGCGCTGTCAGGCTGCCCGAAGGGAAGAATGCCAGCGACTGTCTGTCGTGGTTCCCGCTTTGCTCAATTGCCGATGACCTGGTTTCCACGGTTAAGGATCTGAACAATTCCAATGTCCAGATGCAGGCCAGGGATGTCGAGTGTCTTGCTGTGGCCTTCGACGACGAATTCGCTGTCTGCAGCTACGGCGAGATGGCGTTCTCGTCCCCATGCACCGGCGGAAGCTGCTGCTGGGGCAAGTGCATTCCCCCGAACGATAACGAGTGCAGGGAAGATGTTCTGGACGAGGGCTGCAACTACCAGGCCAAGGCGGAGACCGAATGCTCGGCCGAAGGCAAGTGCTGCAAGGGGATTTGCGTTCCGAAGAACGACAAGGAATGCAAGACCAGCGAGTTGAATCAGTCAAGTTGCACGTATAAGAACAAGGACGACGGCACGGATTGCACCGGCGGCAAATGTCAGGGCGGCGAGTGCATTCCCAGTGCGGGCTAGTTTTGGATTTTCGGGGGGCCTCCCGCCCCTCACTTTTTTGGGGAATTGGCGGCATGAAGTGCCGGATAACCAACAGCAATAAGCGAGGGCTTGTCATGAACGGACGGTGGGCAATTCGGACCATCATCAGCTTCGTAGTTCTGGTTGCGGGGATGCCTGCATTTGCGCAGGAAACCAACCTGGACTCGAATCTGGACAAGATCTGGGGAAAGGAAAGGGAACTGAACGTCATCGAGAAGAAGCAGTTCCTGCCGGACTACAGGCACGAAGTGGGAATTTTCCTTGGGGTCATTCCCAACGATCCTTTCCATGTGTTTGTTCCCATCGGACTTCGTTACGAGTATCACTTCATGGAGTCCCTGTCCTTCGAGGCTGCCGGCTGCTACGCGCCCTCTGCCAGCACCCAGCTTCTTAATGACATCGTCCGTGACACCGGTTCGGCGATCAAGCGTGGTGAACTGCTTGAGCGCATGAACTGGTACGTCGATTTCAACATCAAGTGGGCGCCGTTCCATGGCAAGTTCCAGGTCATGAACAAGCGCATCACGTCGTTCGATGCCGGCCTCCTGGTCGGCGTCGGCGTGATCGGATCGAAGGTTTACAAGCAGGGTGTGCTCGAGACCCGCTGGTCGTACGACGGCGCGATCCCGTTCAACATCATGGCCAACCTTGGCGCCTTCATCAAGTTCTGGGTCACGGATTACCTGGCGGTCGGAATCGATTACCGTCATTACATCTATCCGAAGGCCCCGGGGTTTGACGCCCAGAACGTCAGCAAGGGCGAATGGACCAATGGCGTCAGCTCGCTGGCCGAAATTTCCTTCGGCCTGACTTACGTCACCCCGGCCCCGAAGTGATGATGCGGTCGCTGTTGGCGATTTTGCGGTCTCTGGCCGCACGGAACTTAACTTGACGGTGGGAAAATGACTCGATTTTCATTTTCAAAGCTGCTGCTTGCCGTTGTGATTACCGGAACTGTCCTTGTCAGCGGACCGGCCGGGGCAATCACGAAGGACGAAGTAATCGTTCTTGCAACGCAGCTTATGGTTCCTGAAGCCGACATCATCGCGACGATCGAGAAGGATCGGTCGATTTTCAAGCTGGAAATCTCCGATATTCTCGAGCTTCGCAAGGCCGGTGTGCCCGATGCGGTAATCAAGTTCATGATGCAGACCCCGACCAGGTTCGCGCAGCCTGTCCAGCAGGCCCCCGCGGTTCAGCAGCAGCAGGCCGCGGCGGTTCCGGCGGCGCCGGTCGTTCGCGAAAAGACCCCCGAGGAAATTGAAGCTGAACGACGCTTTGCCGCCGAGCAGGCCGCCGCGCGCGAGGCGGAAATGAAGGCCGCCGAGGAAGCCCGTCGCCGGGCCTATGCCTCCGGAAAGCTTCGCAAGGGCCTTGAACTCGCCGACCAGGGCGACTGGGTCAATGCACTGCAACTCTTTCAGTCCTTCCTGGCGGAAGAGAACTATGCCGACGACTCGATTGAAGTCTATAACGCCAAGTACGGAATGGCGGCGGCGCTGACGAACGCGGGCCTGTACCAGAGTGCCGCCAGGCTCCTTGTCGAAGTACTTCTGCAGGGAACAGAGCGGCCGTTCTTCCAGGAAGCGTTCCGCAAGCTGCGCGTGCTTCGCCAGAGGGTCAATTACACCCCGCACGAACTCGAAACCCTGACGACATTCCCGATGGTGGCGTTCGACGCGACCTTCCAGGTGGAATTCAACTACGTCATGGGGCAGTATTTCTATGACATCGGCGATTTTGAACGCGCGGTGACCCACCTGAACCAGGTCGGGGATGCCGGTCCGGATGCCGCCAAGGCAAGGTACCTTGTGGGCCTTGTTCAGGTTCGCAACCAGATGTACAAGTCGGCCGTTGAATCTTTCCAGAGCGCCGTCAACCTGGCGGAAGGCGCGTTCAAGGATTCCGGCGTGCGCGACCTGGCGTACATGGCGCTGGCCCGAATCGCGTACGAAGCGGAAAATTTCGACGCCGCAATCTTCTATTACAAGAAAGTTCCGACCGACAGCCCCAGGGCCGGCACGGTGTTCTTCGAACTGGCCTGGACGTATCTGATGAAGGCCGACTACAGTCGCGCCCTGGGTACCTTCCATGCCATCCGTTCGCCGTATTTCCGCGATGCGTTCCTGCCGGATCTGTGGATCCTGGAAGCGCGCGTCTATGGCGACCTGTGCCATTTCGACAAGGCGGAAAAGGCTCTTGGCATGTTCGATCAGGAAATCGTCGTGCACCAGATCCCGCTGCGGCGTTTCATGGATGCCCAGGCGAGCCTGGAAAACTATTACGACGCCTTCCTTAAGTCGGTTAACGAGCCGGACGACAAGAGCCTGCCCCAGGTTCTGACCCTGCCGGTGATGTCCGATGTCGAGTTTTACAACCTGTACCGGACGATCAAGCAGATTGACAAGGAAATCTCGATGATTCAGGGCAACTCCGGCGCCCTGGGTGCGTTCGCTGAAGACATGCAGTCCCGTCTCGATATCCTGCGCAAGGACAACATCGTTCGTTGCGGCGTCACAATCCAGCGCGTGCTGAAGTCAGTCGATGCGGCAATCGAGAATGCGCAGATCCAGCAGACGGAAATCCAGGTTGACGTCAGCGCGGCGGCCATCGATACGGCCAGCCGTGAACTGGCGGTTCTTGGCGGCGCCGAGGAAGAGACAGTCCAGCAGTCGGTGAACCGCAGCACGATCGTCATCGGCGGCGACACCGAAGTGTGGCCGTTCATCGGCGAGTACTGGCTTGACGAAGTCGCGTACTTCCGGAGCCAGCTCCAGAGCAAGTGCTCGGAGTAGGCGCCCGGCCGGAATTTTGTGGCAGTGCGGTCGAACGGCCCGTAGTGGCCTTTCGGTTGAATCTTTGACGGAATGAGGGACGAATGAAAAGGTACATCGCGTCCATCGCCGCTTCGATCCTGACGACTTTTGTCGTGATGGTCGGTTTGCCGGCGGTTGCCCAGGAGGCGGCCCAGGAAGGCCAGGCTGCGGAACAAGGCGCTTCTGACGCTCCAAAGGCGGTTCAGGGCGGCAAGTTCACACTCGAGCAGGCCGAACTGATGGTCGGTGAGGCAGTCAAGGAGAAGATGGCGCAGATCTCCCAGATGCGCCAGCAGCAAATCACCAACATGAAGGCGCTGCTCGCGAAGCCGGATTACCGCAAGGATCCGGCCCGCGCCCCGAAAGTCATCCACATGCTTGCCGAAGCCTACTGGGAAGAGTCTTTCTACCAGTACATGAAGGCCCGCGAGCAGTGGGACAAGGCCTACGAGCAGTACGATCAGGGCATCCTGAAGGAACTGCCGCCGGAGCCCACCGAGGACTACACCGTATCGCTGGAGTATTACCGCCAGGTCCTGAAGGACTTCCCGGATTATCCGCGTTACGACCAGGTGCTTTTTTACATCGGCAAGGGCGCGATGAAGGAAGGCAAGGCGAAGAAGAACATCACCCTGCAGAAGGAAGGCGTCAATTACCTTGATCGCCTGGTGAAGAATTATCCGCAGAGTGAGTGGCTGCCGCAGGCACACCTGGCCATGGCCGAGTTCTATTTCGAAACGAACAAGCTGTATTACGCCCAGGTGAATTACGAGACCATCCTGAACAAGTACCCGAAGTCGTCCATGTACAACTACGCGCAGTACAAGCTGTCGTGGGTTTACTTCAACATGGGCGAGATGGAAAAGGCGATTGACGGCTTCAAGATGGTCGTCAAGGCAGTCTCGACCGGCAAGAGCAAGGGCGTCATCGAGTTCAGGAACCAGGCGTTGAACGACCTGGTCGTCTGTTTCGCGGAAGTCGAGAACGGATGGGAGACGGCGCTTGATTACTTCAAGAGCGTTCTGCCGGAAGACGAGGCGTACGTGAAGATGCGCGCCCTGGCTGACCTTTACGTCGGCCAGGACAAGGTTCTCGAGGCGATCGAACTGTTCCGTCACTTTATCGAACGTGAAAGAACCTCGAAGAACATCGTTGAGTATTACACAATCATCCTTTCGCTTTACCAGAACACGAACGACACGCCGAACCTGGACAAGGTGACGCTTGAAGTCGTCGATTATTTCGATCCCAGGGGCACGTGGGCAACCGCCAACAAGAAGGACGAGGACACGGTCAAGGAAGCCGACACGCTCGTCGAGAAGTACGTCTTCTACATGGCGAACTTCTACCACATGGGCGCCCAGAAGGCGGAAGAGAAGAAGGAGACAAGGCTGGCCAAGGAACTTTATGCAAAGGCATCCGACAAGTACAGCCTGTACCTGACCCGGTTCAAGGACTGGGAGCGCGCCTACGTCGTTAACTTCTACTACGCGGAAATCCTTTACACCGAGCTCTCCGACTACCAGGCCGCCGCCGACCAGTACAACGCCGTTATCGCCCGCGATACCAAGGGCGAATACGTCGAGGAAGCCGCGCTGGGCGTCATCTACTGTTACGGCGAGCTGATGGACAAGGAAGGCCTGCGCAAGTTCGCAAAGAGCGGCAAGCTCGAGACGTACCAGGTCGATCCGAGGAAGGCAAAGAAGACCTTTGAACGTACCGAACTCCACCCGCTGGAGGCTTCGTACGTGGCCGCCGCGGACAAGTACGTCAGCCTGCTGACCGATCTTCTGACCGATCCGGAAGTCAGAAAGAAGAACCCGAAGCGCGGCGAGGCGATTCCCGAAATCATGTTCCTGGCCGCCGACGTTCTTTATGAACATGGACAGTTCGAGGAAGCGGTCAAGCGTCTTCAGACACTGTTTGCCTATGACAGCACGTCGAAGTACGCCGCATACGCCGTCTTCACCCTGCTGGACTGCTACCAGCGCCTGAACAGGTGGCCGCAGGTTGAGGAGTGGGCCAGAAAGCTGATCGCGGCCCGCAACTTCACGGTTAAGAAGGAATCGGAACTTCGCAAGATCGTCGCCATCGCGATGACCGAGAACGCGCGCGTCCTGTCGATGGAAAAGCGGTTTGATGCCGCCGGCAAGGAAGCGATGCGCGTCTATGACGAATTCAAGTCAGACAAGGTCATGGCGTCTGCCGCCCTTTACAACGTCGCCGTTCTTTACGAAGACCAGCGCAACGTTGACAAGGCGATTGCGACCTACAAGCGCGTCGTTAAGGAGTACCCGGATTCCGAGGTTGCCCCGAAGGCGGTATTTGCAATCGGTTCAATCCAGGAAAGCCAGACCGAGTTCGAGGACGCCGCCAAGACGTTCGAGAGCATGACGCAGTTCAAGAACAAGAAGAAGCCGACCGACACGGAGAAGGTGGCCAACTGGGAACAGCTTCAGAAGGATATGGGCGACGCGTTGCAGAACGCCGGCCTTATTCGCGAGGCGCTCGGTGATTACTCGGGCGCGATCAAGTCCTATGATCAGTTCGTCGCGATTTTCCCGTCGCATGTCGATGCTCCCCGGGTTTCCTTCAGGGCCGGCCTGATTCACGAAGAAAACGGTGATTTCAACAAGGCCGTGGCCGCGCACCAGAAGTGGCTGCTGAAGAAGTACAAGGCTCCGGATCTGACCGTCGAGGCGTACACCCGCATCGGCGCGATGCTGAAGAAGATTGACAAGGCCAAGCGCCGGAACGAAGCGGTCAAGGCATTCGACCAGGCGATCAAGCAGTTCAACGCGATTGGCGACGACCAGAAGGCGCTGGCCTATGCCCGCAACTTCGCGGCCCAGGCCAAGTTCGAGCTTTCCGATTACCTGTATGACGACTTCGCGAAGCTGCCGATTCCCTCGACACTGAAGCCGGCCGTGCTGAAGAAGGCGCTGACCGACAAGGCCGAAGCCCAGCAGAAGGCGGAAGGCTCGTTCAACGAAGTCCTGGACTTCAAGAGCGGTCCGTGGTCTGCCGGCGCGCTGTTCAAGATCGGTCTGCTGTACTACACGTTCAAGGAAGAACTGCTGAACCTGCCGATTCCGGAGGATCTGCCGGAAGAGTACATCGTCGAGTACCAGGGCGTCATCGACCAGATCGTCGAGCCCGTCGAGGCCAAGGCGATGCGCGCGTTCGAGAAGGCGCTTAACCTGGCGCACGAAAAGAAGGTCTATAACAACTTCTCCAAGTCCTGCGCTGAATACGCGGCTAAGGTTAACCAGGATACGTTCCCGGTTGCCGGCGATGAACTGGTGAAGTCCGACAGGATCAAGGATTCCGTCACTTCCACCAGCTTCATCAAGTCACTGAAGCGCGGCGACGTCGAAATCAAGTACATCGAGGAGGCCGCGAAATGAGGAAGGTTTTCGTAATGATCACCGCCGGCGTCGTGTGTGCCGGTATTGCGGCTTGCGGTCCCGTCTCGAAGCAGACCAGGAAGGACGGCGACAAGACCCAGGTGCAGGCGGCCGCGAAACCGGCCCCGGCCAAGGTCGAGACGAAGGAAGATCTGTCTTATCGCGAGATCATCCAGCGTGAGTTCAAGTACGTCGAAGGCGTCAAGGAAGACGCCCAGGATGCGTTCGGGCAGGGAGTTCTGTTCCTGCACGAGTTCCCTCCGATGTACGACCGCGCGGTTGAGTCTCTCCAGAAGGCAATCCAGATTGATCCAGGTTTCGCCGAGGCGTACATCAACCTGGCCCAGATCTACGAGCGCCAGAGAAAGACCGACGATGCCGTAAGGCTGTATCAGCAGGCCGCCGACAAGACGGATCGCAAGCTTGATGCACGCGCGTACATCGGAAAGGTCTATCTTGGCCTGGCCAAGAAGGCGCGTGACTTCGGGAATTTCGCCGAGGCTGATCGCCAGGAACTTGCCGCCAAGCAGATATTCGACGAAGTCATCGCCGAGGACGCGGAAAACATTCAGGCCAACAACTCGCTGGCACTTTACTGGCTTTTCAAGGGCGACACCAAGACGGCCGAAAGCTATGTCCAGAAGGTTCTCCTGAAGGCGCCCGAGGACGTCGTCGCGCTGAACACCCGCGGGCTGATCAATCTGCAGGCAGGCAACCTGAAGATCGCGAAGTGGGTTTTCGAGCAGAAGGCGCTTCGTTTCGACCCGAACTCAATCGAGGCGTTGACGAACCTTGGGATCACGTACCTTCGCATGGGGAACACCCCGATGGGCGTGACGTCGTTTGAAAAGGCGCTGCAGATTGATCCGAATAACTTTGAAGCGCGCATGAATGTCGCGGCCATTTATCTGAATTATCTTCACTACAATGCGGCCCGTGAGATGTACGAGGAAGCGTTGAAGATGGTTCCGGACAGCGTTGAAGCGATGATCGGCCTTGGCTCGTGCTATGCCGGGCTGCTTGATCCCCAGAAGGCCGTTGATACCTGGCTGAAGGGGATGAGGATTGCACCGAAGAATACGGATCTGTACCTGCGCGTCGCCAAGATGTACGAGACGAAGCTGAACAGTCTGGAAAAGGCGGTCGAGTACTACCAGAAGTATCTTGAAGTCGCCCAGGCCCCGGAAAACGATCCGATCCGCGGACGTATCCCCGTTCTTCAGGACATGATCAAGAACGGCGGAATGTTGATGCCGCCTGAAGAGCCGATGATGCCAGAAGAGACGCCACCGGCCGATGGCGCTGTGGCCCCGGCGGTTGAACCGGCTCCCGAAGCGGCTCCGGCGGTTGAACCGGCTCCGGCACCTGAAGCGGCCCCGGCCGTTGAACCGGCCCCGGCTCCGGCACCTGAAGCGGCCCCGGCCGTTGAACCGGCCCCGGCTCCGGCACCCGAAGCGGCTCCGGCGGTTGAACCGGCCCCGGCACCCGAAGCGGCCCCGGCCGTTGAACCGGCCCCGGCCGTTGAACCCGCGCCTGCACCAGCACCTGAAGCGGCTCCGGCGGTTGAACCGGCTCCTGAAGCGGCCGAAGCGCCGGTTGCGGCGGAGTGAAGTTGATCGAATCGGGTCGCGTGCGTATCATTGACGCGCTGACCCGGATTTTGGGGGTAACGTAAGATGAAGAAGCTCGTATTCGCGATCGTTTTCGCGGCCGTGTTCGCCGGCGTGATGCCTGTTGCAATCGCCCAGACTTCCGGCGGCGTCAAGTCGAAGTTCTATGACTTTTCCGACCAGTTGATCGACGGTGATATCAAGAAGCCAACAACCCTTTTCACGGACGCCCGCCAGAAGGTCAAGTTTGACCGCCTGCTGCGCCTGAAGAAGTCCTTTGTCGAGCCGATGCTCGAAACCGCCAAGGAAACCACCTTCAAGTAGGGGCGAATGAGAATTCGCCCGCATCCGTGAATGAAAATTCGCCCGTTCCCGTCATTGTGCGAACGGATTACCGCTGCGTCCTTGTACGGGCGGATTACATCCGCCCGCTGCGAACCGCAGGGGAGAATGAAACCTCGCCCATCGCCAACAGAACCCGTCAGAAAGTGTCCTTACGTCGGAGTTACCGGGAAACCGGCATGACATCGATCTTCAACTCTTCGTTTACGACCGGGAAGAACAGATTGATTACGGGCATTCCCTTCTTTTCGGCCTCGACAACGTCCGATCCCTGGTGAATGGAAAGCACGTATGCGCGGTTGGCGCCGAACTGTCGGCCCTTCAACGGACGAAGGGCGGTCTTGTACTGTCCCAGGTCAACGCACTGAACCGAACGGAAGAACGCCTCCCTGTCCGACGATCGTAGCCGCAGCAGATCCGGCCCTGATATTGACTTCATCCAGTCGTCGGTGATTCGGTCGGACGTCGTCTTCTGGCACAGGGCCTGGTAAATCTCAAGTGCGTTGGTCATCGCGCTTTTCTGGTAACGGAACAACAGCGGAGCCACGGCAAGGAAGAAGGCGAACAGAAGCACAAGAATAATCAGCAGTGGGTGCCTTCGGCTGACAACCTGGCCAAAAAATCCTTTCTCGGGCCGGTTTGGCATATCGGCCGCGTCCTGACCGGATGTCGGTATGGATTCCACATTTCCGTCCTCGGCGAGCTCTTCCGCGTCGCCGATCTCCACCAGGTTATCTTCGACGGATTCCGGCGTGTTCTTTACACTGACATCGTCTTCCTTACATTCGTCTGAACCGTTCGTTCCCTGTTCCTTTTCCACTTTTTCTCCTTATCGTGAATTGTCGCTGCCGGATGTCATCTTCACGATCACTTCCGAAAGAATTCGATGCACATGGCCCGTATCCGGGTCATGCCGGTCGATTGCGTCCTGGTCGGCCTTGACGGTAAGATGGTCACCACGGGCCGCAGGGCCAGGAACGGATGCCGGGCCAGATGTCGAAATCACTTCAGCAAGCGCACAAAGCATTCCGGCAGCGACGACGTGGCCATCGGGGACGCCGCATCTCATAAAAATCCCGGCCGCCTGCTGGACCAGGGCCGCCGGAAGGTTGGACACAAGAACAGCCGCGGCGTGGTACAGGTAACGATCCTGATCATCAAGTGCGAACGGCACGAAACCCATTGATTCAAGCAGGTGGATCGCAAACTCGGGAAGTCCGGATGTCCCGAACGGCGTTCCGCACGGCACCGGCATCAAAGTCGCCGCGGGCGGGAAAGGGTGAAGAGGGTGGGCCCTGCCGACACTGGCGCCGAGGTCTTCAGGCACGCGACTTGTGTCCCAGGTCGCGCTCGCCACCGCAATGCAGTCGGTTGCCCGATTGAATCCGGGCGACTCGCAAATCTGTCGGACAAGGTCGTCGTTGACGTGCTCGGGCGTGCAAAGGTACCAGAGAGTCGGCAAGGAAACCGGCGGGACGAACTTCACCGACATCGCGGCATTCATTCCGATTGGAAGAATCGTGGGCATTTGATACACCACGCTCTGAACGTCGATGACCCATGTCGGTATTGCCGCAAGCACGCATGAACGCGCGAAGGAACCGCCAACCCGTCCGTGACCGCAAACGACGACCCTGACTTCGACCGTCGGCCGGTAACCAGCGATTTCATCTTCCCTTGTCATTTCGATCCTGGTGCCGCTGTCAGCCCAAAGCCGACATCCGGCCATCGGTTCCGCCCCAGGCGCGATGCCAGCCTTCAAGTCAGGCCATACAGCCCGAATTTTTCAATGTAATTCATTACATCGCCGTCCACGGCATCATCACATCGATCACCTGCCGCAATCCGGCCGCGAACGCCTGACGACGCAATCGCCGGGAAACTGCCCAGTCCGCCACCGGTAAACCCGCCCCGGTTAAGAACGATTGGCGGCGCGATCGCCGTAATCCGGTCAAAATCCTTCCAGTCATCAGTTTCGGCAAGAATGTCCGATCCGATGACAAGGCGAAGGTTTTCCGTGGGATACATGGCATGAAGGGTCGTAACCGTGTTCACTGTAAACGAAGGCGTGGGCAACATTGCCTCGATATCCGAGACCTCAACTGCGGCGCCGAACTGAAAAAAGGCAATCCGGCACATCTGGAGCCGATGCTCGAAGTCCGCCATTTCCTTGCCAAAGGCATGGGAAAATGCCGGAATTACGATGACCCGGCCGCACCCGCCGCGTGCCAGAAGCCAGGATACGGCCTGCGAATGGCCCAGGTGCGGCGGATCGAAACTTCCACCAAAGACTGCCGTGAAACCCCTCATATGCGATCACCCGTTTTCGCGCCGGTCTTGTCCGGCGGACACTATCATCTGTAAAGCAGGACGTCCTGGACCAGATCCCACCAGGAATGATTCCTGTCCTGCAGATCGTTGTAAAGATCCATCGCATCGACACCCATGACAAGCGCCTTCCCCGTTGTGCGGTCGCCAATCAGCAGATCCAGGGCAGGGGTATCGCTGACGAACTCGTATGCATGCGTCCGGATGCTGAACTGGCCGGCGTACATGCGGGCGATGGTGGAAATCAGAACCATCCCGGTCAGAAGCGACTTGAACTCGTACTCATCGGTCACGACAACGTGAACGCCGCCGCATGATTTCGAAGCCCATTTGTCGAAAGCCGGCGTGAACCTTACCGGCCTGAATGCGACGCCTGGAAGCATCGCTCGGTTCAGCTCGGCCACCAGGCCCCAGGGATCCGTGATGAACGGCGCCCCCGCGAGGAAGAACGGTGATGCTGTTCCGCGACCCTCACTGAGGTTGGTGCCCTCCAGCAGGCACATTCCCGTATAGACAAGCGCGGTCTCGGGTGTCGGTATGTTTGGCGACGGCGGAATCCAGGGAAGATCCATGTCGTGCCAGGTCATGGTTCTTGACAGTCCACGGCAGGCAACCACCTGGAGATCCAGGTCAAGCCCGGTGACATTGCGATAATGAAGCGCCGCCTCGCCCGGAGTAAGCGCATGCCGGGCAGGAAGCTGCATGTATCCGACAAAAGAACGCATCGTCGGCGGGATGATATTTCCCTCGACCAGATCCAGCCCAATCGGATTCGGTCTGTCCAGCACCACGAACCTTATGCCGGTGCCGGAGCAGACCTCCATCAGGATGGCCATGGTCGCAATGTATGTGTAATACCGGCTTCCGACATCCTGAATATCGCAGACCAGGCAGTCGATTCCTTCAAGAAGGCCCGGTGGCGGGCGAAGCTGATCAATCGAGTCGCCGTAAAGGCTCACGACGGGCACGCCAAGGTGGGAAAGCCTTGAATGTTCAACCCGCTGCATGTACGGAACATCGCCGAAAAGCCCGTGTTCGGGCGCGAGGATAAAACGCAGATCGTATCCGGCGGCAGCAAGCAGGTCGAACGTGTATCGAAGATGCTGATCAACGGAAGCGCCGTGGCAGACAAGGCCGACACGGGCGCCGCGCGGCACGGCCGGAACGCTGCCGTATCCAAGAGCGTCCTCGACCAGAATTGATAATCCCGTATGAACCATCGAAGCCCCGAATGAAACCGAAGCCCAGAATACTTCAAAAAATCGATCCGACGGTCAAAAAAAAACCCCGCCGAAGCGGGGTTTTTCAACTGGCGGAGTGGACGGGACTCGAACCCGCGGCCTCCGGCTTGACAGGCCGGCGTTATAACCGACTTAACTACCACTCCAGTTTGTCAATTCCAGTCAGGAAACAGTGGGCGAAACAGGGTTCGAACCTGTGACCCTCGGCGTGTAAAGCCGATGCTCTCCCGACTGAGCTATTCGCCCGGGGCAAAAGCGAGGGTGAATTTACGGTCAGAACGGCCTTCTGTCAACAAATTTTTGATGGCCGCCGCATTTACCCGGAAAAAATCATACCCACGTGGCGATCACCAGACCTGTTCAACGGTCTCAACACCCGGAACCATTTCACGAAGTGTCTGCTCGATTCCGAATTTCAGCGTGTAAATCGCCGACGGGCAGTGGCTGCATGCCCCTTTCAGTTTCATGAAGACCGTCTTCCCATCGGGTGAAACATCGACGACTTCGCAGTCGCCGCCGTCCCGCTGAAGAGCCGGCCTGATGGCATTGACGACGCGATCGATGGCGATGCGGTGTTCTTCCGCGTTCAGTACTGCTTCCTGCTTGTTGTTAAGTTCGTCGGACATCTGGATTCCCCAGCAAAAGGCAAGTGAAGGATGCTTACTGGCGTGAATGTTGTCAACCGGCTGGTCAAAAATCCCCGTAAGACTGTTGGATTCGCGGTCGGTTCGGATAGAATCAGCCCAGTCTTTGAACCGGTGCTGAGATGAACTCCAGTGAAGTGATAATCGGTGCAGTCCCGCTGACAATCGAAATGGTTCACGAGGTCGCGCGCAATGGCGCAAGGGTGTCCCTTTCCGCTGATGCGGTCGAAAGGATTCGGCGGGGAAGGGCGGTTGTCGAAGGCCGTCTTGGTGACGGGCTGGCCCATTACGGAATTAATACCGGGTTCGGTGCGTTGGCCGAGGTCGCGATAAGCCCGAATGACCTGTCGGCGCTTCAATTCAACCTTATTCGTTCACATGCCGCCGGCGTTGGCGACCCGCTGCCGACCGATGTGGTCCGCGCCGCGATGTGTCTGCGCGTGGCAGTCCTCGCAACGGGGAATGCCGGGATTCGCCTGGAAACCACACAGACCCTGGCTGACATGCTGAATGCCGGCATTCACCCGGTCGTTCCTTCCCGCGGGTCGGTAGGGGCATCGGGGGATCTTGCGCCGCTTGCCCATATTGCTCTTTCGATGATCGGGGAAGGGCGGGCCGAGTATCAGGGCAAGGTGGTGCCAACCATCCAGGCGCTTGACGCGGCCGGAATCAAGCCGGTCACGCTGATGCCGAAAGAGGGCCTGGCCCTGGTCAACGGTACCCAGGTGCTGACGGCCGTCGGGCTGTTGGCCCTGATGGATGCGTATCATCTTGTCGCGGCGGCGGAACTTGCCGGGGCCATGTCGCTGGAAGGATTGATGGGAACGCCGGACGCGTTTGACCACCGGGTCGTCGCGGCCAGGCCGCATCCCGGCCAGATCGAATCCGCCCGCATCCTTCGGGCCTTGCTTGATGGCAGTGAGTTGCGACACGCGCATGTCAATTGCGGGCGCGTCCAGGATCCGTATTCGTACCGGTGCATGCCGCAGGTTCATGGCGCGGTTCGGGACAACCTGGACCATATCCGTCGAGTCATCGAAATCGAAATCAACAGTGCAACCGACAATCCGCTCGTCTTCTTTGACGGCGACATCGTCTCGGGCGGAAATTTTCACGGCGAGCCTGTCGCCATTGCCCTGGATCTGCTGGCAATCGCGGTGGCCGAGCTCGGTTCGATTTCCGACCGTCGCGTCGAACACCTGGTCAACCCGAAGCTGTCGTACGGCCTTCCGGCTTTCCTGGCCCCGGACTCCGGGCTTTGCAGCGGATTGATGATTGCGCAGGTCGCGGCGGCATCGCTTGTTTCGGAAAACAAGATACTTGCGCACCCGGCATCCGTCGATTCAATCCCGACATCCGCAAATCGCGAGGATCACGTCAGCATGGGCATGACCGCCGCCCTGAAGGCCGCCGCAGTCGTGGTCAATACGCGCCGGGTCATTGCCGTCGAGATTCTGGCCGCCTGCGCCGCCATCGACCTGCGGCACGACCGTGGGCGTCCGGCGCCGGCAATCGCGGCCGCGCTCGATACCGTTCGCCAGGTGGTTGAACCATTACGCACGGATCGCGTGATTTCATACGACATCGAAGCCATTGACCGCCTGCTTGTCCCGGGTGGCGGCCTGGTCGAAACGGCCTGGCCGGTTGCGGGGCTTGGCCGGTGGTGACGGCGGGGCTGTCGGACAGCGCGGTCGGCATGCGCGGACGGCCTGTTCGGACGGCATGCGCGGACGGCCTGTGCTGATACTCTGCGTTGAATGCCTGCGCGGGAACCCTGGTTCTTTTTCGTCTGTCCCGTGAAATCCGAATGCAACGATCAGTCAAGCGGGATGAAATCCTTCAGGCCGTTCCTGATGCCGTCCATGATGGCTTCGGGTGTCACGGCAAGCCGCGCGGCCGCCCTTGCCTTGTCCTGGTCGTATGGGGATGTTCCTGAAAGGCGTTCACCATCGATGACAAACTCGTATGCGGCCGACCCCGGCCGGCATCCCGAAGCCGAAATCCTTACAGTGGCGGCGCAGTCCCAACCCATTCGGGCGCGTCGGCAATCAATCGGCGACGATGGGCGCAGATGGACGGCCCCGTTGCAGGTGCTGGAGGCCTCGGCCGTCACCCCGAGGTCGGAAAGTGCCCGGATTATCGTGTGAACGATTTCCCCACCCGGTCCTGGTTCCGGCGGCTCGACGGTCACCATCGGCGAAACGGAAGCGGCCATCATCGCACGCGCGGCCCGCAGCCCGGACCATGCGGCCATGATGTCGGCCGCGACCTTCAACGGGCGCCCGACGGCAGCGGCCCTGGCCGCGGCGGTGTCGATTGATTTGTACGCCCTGGCAGCGGCGTTGTAAGCCGAGGCGAACGCGGAAAGGTCATCCGTCCGGACGACGGGCGTCCCGCCTTCGCTGGAAATGATGTCGGATTCACCCGCATCCGCCGGGGTACCGCCGCCGGCCAGCACATGTGCCTGGGTCGCCGCGGCCTGGAAATCAATCACCGCCTGGTTGTATTCCCTTTGGAAGACGGCCGCAGCCTGATCCCGGTTCAACACGGCCACGGCGGTGCAGAGTCCGCCGTTGCATGAACCCATGTCATCAACGACCCGGATCAGTTCGGCGTGTTCAAAGGTCGAACGCACGATGGATTCCGAAGTGATCGAATGGCGCTCGGAAGAGACTGGCGCCGCATCCCCGGATTGCTTTGAATCCAGCCGCGTTGCCGACTTGAATTCAGTCCTGATGCTTGATTCAAGCTGCTCGGCAATTCTTGCCCTGGCCTGGACGCCGGCGTCGGCCGGGCCCCGGGATGATTCACCGATACCGACGATCCATTTGTCGCCGGGGAACTTCCGCCCGAAGTTGTCATCGGCAACAACCGTGTACTGCGTCCGGTCGTCGGATTCGCGCGCCGCGCAGGACAGCATGCAGGCTCCGGATGAAGCGAGCAGCAGGAAAGCCGTCAATGTCCGTTTCAAGAAGTCACCCCGACAGAAGTTCCGCCCGATGATGGCGACTGGTGAATGCACCCTTGCCAAAATCGCGGCGCGGCGTGCATTTTCACGGTGTAATCTAGCAAAATCGGACACGTCGTGGAAGCGTTCATTATCAGCCCCGTCCAGTGCCCGGATGAAGGCGACCGATCCACGCCGATACCTTGAAACAACAAGCGGAACCATCCGATATATTCATTCATGTTTGACACTCTGGAGTATGGATTGTATCTTCAATGTAGATTCATTTGCGGACATGAAATGGAAGCAAAGGTTCAGAAGTGGGGAAACAGTCTGGCGCTGCGCATACCAATGGCCTTTGCCAGGCAGATCGGCCTTGTGAAGGACGGCCTGGTGCAGATTGATCTCGAGGGCGACCGCATATTCATACGCGCTGTCAGTTCGCACGAATTCCGCCTTTCAGATGCCTTGATGAAGGTAACCCCTGAAAATATGCATGCGTCTGAAGACTTTGGTGACCCGGTCGGGGGCGAAGCATGGTAGCCGACGACAGGATTCCGTTTGTTCCAGGTCGCGGTGATATCGTCTGGATCGATTTGAATCCAGCCCGTGGACATGAACAGGCCGGGCGACGGCCGGCGGTCGTCGTATCGCCGGACGACTACAACAGACGGGTGGGCCTGGCCCTGATGTGCCCAATTACAAGCCATATCAAGGGGTATCCGTTCGAGGTACCGTTGCCGACCGGGGGCTGCGTGGTTGGCGCCGTGCTCTGCGACCAGGTTCGAAGCGTTGCATGGCGGGAACGTAACGCCAGCTTGGCAGGACGTCTTTCCGATGACCGGATCAGGGCGGTGATCGAACGAATCGCCTCGCTGATTTCCTGATCTTCATCCACGGTTTCGACCTTCGGGCGGATTATCGGCTCTTCGGCCTGCCGGTGACCAAGATGGCCCCTACACAATCCACGCCGCTTCGATTACACTTGCGACCCTGCGCCGCGTGCGCGGGCCTGTCCGGTGGTTTACCGTGACGCGGTTCGGATGATTCAAGGGGTTCGCAGTGTTTTCGGCTGAAGCTTTCAACGGTTTCGACGACGCGGTATTTTCCGCCTTCCAGCAGAAGAAGCGGGCGTCCAACATGTACAACATGGAACGGATGCGCGTCGGCGAGTTGCTGAACATCGTGGGTGATGCGGCGGAAAAGGCCCTGCGCCAGTCGGATGTTACATTCGCCCGGGCCGTGACGCCGCATACTCCGTCGGTCTTCAATGGCCGTCAGGTCGCCGAGATGGCCCTTTATTTCACAAGGACCGCCGAGCAGAAGAAGGCGATTGCCCCCGTCCTGGACAGAAAGGTCGCGCTTCCGGACCAGATAAGCGATGCCGGCGAGTATCACAGGCACGGATTCCTTGGCGTCCTGGTCACCGAGGATCGTGTCGATGTCGGCTTGATGATCCACAGCCGGGCCTGGCTGGACATCATGAACATGCTGAACCGGTGCCGCGAGAAGGAAGAGGAGGCCCAGCGCCTTGTCCGCCTGCTGCACCTGCTGAAGGCGGGTGCTGTCGTGCGTCTGGCTCCCGGTC
>Ga0208459_1000733_pt1 | contig 33803 bp, 32 predicted proteins | sample AD_UKC087_MetaG_FD_184433 | JGI IMG/M metagenome (GOLD analysis project Ga0208459, IMG submission 184433) | Active sludge microbial communities of municipal wastewater-treating anaerobic digesters from USA - AD_UKC087_MetaG (SPAdes) (version 2) | ecosystem: Engineered > Bioreactor > Anaerobic >... | reverse complement strand
CAGCCCAGCATCTCGGCGAGCTTCCAGAGAGATGTAGCGTAATTGCAGCAGCCGGACCGCCCGGTATCCCTGATATTCCCGCGCACCTTCCCGCTCTGTGACACGAAAGACCAGGTAGTCAAGCTCATTCTGATCGTTGAAATGCAGCTCTGTGCTTTCCACTTCCAGGTCATTTGGAATGGAGAGAGAGTCCTTCGTTCTCAGCCAGGGTATTTTTTCAGACAGTTTTCCAATAATCATCTTTCACTTTTCTCCATGCTTGGCGTTCTGCCTCATCAATTCGCCAACTTCATCAGCTGGTGAATTCGTGAGGCTGCTCTTGCTTGCGCAAGAGAAGCCCTGGATTGCTCTTACTTCACTGTTTCCCACCAGACTGCATCAATCACCTCGTTCGTGTTTGGCTCGACAACCACCACCTGTGGTGAGCGTTGGCGACTTTGGGATGATGCCTGCTGGTTTTCGCGAGCTGAGGAACGTTGCTCATAGGATTCTTGTGGGTAACCTTCTTTCCCTGTTTCACTTCGCTTTTCGGAAGTATTCCAGGGCCGAAGCCGGAACAAGAGACTCATTTGAGCAATCAGCGCCGCAAATGCAGTGATGATGAGGGCGCCTGCCATCAGGATGATCATAGAAATCACTCCTAAAGCAGGTCCACGCAGCAAATCCATCAGTTGTGACATATTGACCTCCAATCGTTGAAATAGAATCTGGCGTTAATAAAGAACCTCCTACGTTCATAAAACTCTCACCTAAAAAGGTAGAGTAATAAATCAAGCAAGCCTACGATTTTGTGTGCTGGTTTCATCTATCACCCTATCTTCTGGTTCGATAACGATTGATCAACTCGCTGGCCCCGGCCAATGGATTGACCAACGACATTGGGTTGATCAGAACTTGCTGCAGTAACATGGCAAAATAGCCTAACGGGATTACCAACCACAAAGCCCAAAGAATAATCGTGGTTACATTACCGCGAGTATTGGCAATTACAGCCGCGGCGCTTTCTGAAGTACCGATCAGGGCAGCCCACTGATCTGCTGATAATTGCGCGGTGTATGCCAGGTAAAGCCGGCTGCCGATGACAGCCAGGGAATAAATCGCGATTCCCGATTTCATATTCCACAGCAGGGTATGTTCCTGCATGTGCACCAGTAAAAGGATGATTGTGCCTGCGATCCACATTGCTGCACCCAGCCAGGGGACCGGTGCTCCCATCCCCCATTGGCTGATTACCCATAACACCAGAATAATCGCCGTCGTGATTTGAGCTGTGTATAAATCCGGAGTAGCAGCCTCCCGCCCACTACGTCCTGGTCGGAAAGCCGCTCTGGATTGCACACGTTGATCAACAAAGCGAATGATCAAACCTGCGCAAAGTAGGCTTACCAGTGCAGCTCCGGATTCACCAAGCCAGTACACAGTTGCCAGTACACCATTCAATAAGTAAGTGGGCAGTGCGGCGAGGAAATCCCCAAAGACAACAAAATAATCTGTCATGAATCAATGCCTTCTTACCTGTCATAATCGTTTCGTGGACACCACAACCCAATCACCAGTAGCAAATAGATAACGGCCATGCAACCCAGGACGACTGTCAGCAACAAACCGACCGCAATTGATAAAATCTGCACTTTGACCTTTTATGGCACCAACGCCGGAAGAGCTACAAAAACTTGCATCGTTCCATCAATCCCTACTCGCCTCGGTTGGGTGATTGGAACTCCGCGGAAGCGAGTGCCCGTGGTCACTACGTCCATTCGCAGGTTGAAGGTTCCTGGATCTGCAAATGGAACACGGAGTGCCTGTCCGGTTGCCGTACAGGTGCCACCGCCATCACATCCGCCTGTCCATGAACCAATCCCGGGAATCAGGGCGAAATTTGCCTGGTGAACGAAAGCTTCATAATGGGTTTGACCTAATCTACCTGTAATCCAATCCTGGCTGGCAGCATCCAGCGTAGCAGTAGCTTGCAGCGACGCGACTGCGTCCGGTAGATGTTCAACGTGTGTCCGGCATTCCTTGAATACCATTTCTGTATCTGAGACACCATCATTGACCGCTGATCCAGATCCGGTATTGCAATTGGCGGTTTCTCCGGAATTGGCTGAGCGGCAAACATCTCTTTCTTCATAAATCGGTTCATACCAGGTGAAGATCACTGGAGGAACTGTTACCCTGACCTGGATATCTGCACCGCGGCGATTTTCAGTATCTTGTCCCACAACCAGGGGATTGTTCGGTGCAATTTTCTGAATGACGAGGACAGGTTGTTGCATAGAAACCGTTGGATCAGGACACTCCCTTGGGGGAGGGGGTGGGGTAACGATCCCTGAGCATCCTCCTGGAACGGCTGTACAGTTTTGTGAACCATTCAAATACAATAAATACAACGATCGGAGAGCACCATCATTCCAGGTCATTTGAAGCAGGGTTGTGATGAATCCCCACCCGGAGAAATAGGTCCACACATCTTGCTGACCATTGAGAACCGCTCCCCAGAATTGATCCGGGCTGGTGTACTCTGGATGTGCCGCCTGTACCTTGCTCCAATCCAGATTATCGCCGGCAACAAGCCCAAGAAAAGAGATCAGGCTGCCGTAACCATTTCCCAGCGATCCATAAGAGCCGGTCAAACCACTTTCTTGGGGGTTCATGGCCATAAAAAATAATGTCGAGGCTGAGGGTAAGACAACGATATTCCCGCTAGGCGTTTGATAGCGGTGATAATTTGCATCAAGATCAATGGACTGGCCAAAGGGCAGTTCAATTGACATCCAATCGGGATGATCGGTGGTAACTCCCAGATCAATCAAATCAGGATTCAGATTTCCATCTGGCTGAAAAACCTCTGACCAGGGATCAGTGCCCTGAGCATAAACAGCAGATGGTATGAGCAAGGTCAAGACGACAATGATCAGGAAAAATCTTTTCACTACTTCTTTCCTTCTTCTACAGTTGTGGTGGGAGTTTTTCCCCGAGCGAGAATGGCATTGATTTCTTCTTCCATCAGGAAACGATCAAACTTCCAACCACTTTCTGTTTTCGCGAGAACAACATATGCGGTGTCCTGGGTTTTATTGCTTCCTGGTAAAGGGGAAGATAGCATGATGGTCATTTGCCAGACTTGTTCGGAACCGTTCTCTGCCACCTTTTCTACTGCCTGCGTGGCAGCTGTGACCACAGACTTGGCATCCACATATTTTTCCCACATACGATCTGCGCCGGCTGAAAACAGCTCACATCCAGCGGGTGTGCTGAGCTCGCAAATGCGATTGAGCCAGACATCTTTTCCTTCCTGGTAGTTCACCTGGAAAACTTTTTCAATGGCAGTGACAGCTGCAGCAGAAACCAGACTGTCTTCATTGGTTGATGCTGTTGAACCTTGCTCCGTATGAAGAGGCCAGTTTTCGATCACCAGGATTCCTAAAGCGATGACCACGGCCAGGATGATTGCAACAATCAGGTTGCGTTTTGAGACTGGAATTTCTTTCAATTTTTCTCCTTTCCCGATAAGCGGGTTCACAAGTTGGGTAAAACAAAAGCGACCAATCAAGTCTTCAATTCCTGTATGCACTTGAAGAAAGGTGCAAACAGGAAAGACGTGATGGTCGCTCCAAGGATTATATGGAACAGCTGATGATATTCAGCGACCGAACAGATATTTGGTTGTGTCTCTAATCATAGCAAGAAAAAACCCTTTATCCAAGGGGGTCAAATTTAATGAATTTCCGGAAAAAGTGAGGTTTTAACTTGACAAAGCAATACTAGAGTATTACATTATAAATAACCTAACCGATAAGGAAAATGAGCATGCCGAAAACGAATTCTGCAAGTAAACCAGTACGTTCTTTTCGAATAAGTCAAGAAGGCGTGAGTCAATTAAGAGCAATGGCAAGCGTGATGGGACGGAGTGAAAGCGATGTGATTGAGGTTGCACTTGACCGAATGTATCGGGAGGAGATTCGCTATAACCGGGTCCTACGCGAAGGAGCCCGATCAGAAGATCTGTATCAGATAGATAAAGAGAATGAAGGAGAAAATGAAATTAATCGTAGTGATTCTTAAGTTGATGGGAATGGTTGTCAAAGCTGCAGTCATCCTGGCTATTTGTTCCAGTATTTTATTCGTTGCCTACAAGGGAACCCAACCCATGCAGGTTCCTGAAGTTCCGAAAGGGATGACCTACTTCGAATTCGTTGCTGACCGGATAGATGCAGCTAAGACAGTAGAACCTTCCCGATGCGGGTGGGGCATGATGTTATCTTTAGCTACTTTAGGCCCAATTTATTCATTTGTTTATACCGAAGTTGGCATTCATCCGGATGGAGCTCTTGCACGAGGCACCGCGCCAGATCCGGATATCCCAAAGGATGTGGCAAATGCTAAGTGGTATGAAGTGCCAGGGATTTGGTGGAATACGGTTGAAAGATTATCCTGGACGATGGTGGGTAAGCCGGCAGCGTATGGGTGTAAGTTACGGAGCGTGAGACCGCCACTGGTCGTATATGGGGTAAGATCAGCAATTGACAGCAATTGGGTAAGGTTTTACTGCAACCGGAAACACGATATAAATTTTGATCATGTTGATCCTCCTTAAAACAAAAAAGACACCTCGCAAGGGGTGTCTTTTTTCATAGCGTCACCGCAGTGAGCGTTTACTTGCTCAGCTTCTGGATGAGGAAAGCCTTGATGGCATCGATGTTGGGGGTGTTGCCGGTGACCAGATCGGACGTGTTGATCGCATCAAAGGTGATGTTCTCTTCGCTGACCTTGCTGGCAAGACAGGCAAAGCTGACCAGTTGCTCAGGGCTGAGGTCGGTGCTGACGGCGTTCTGGAACTGGCTGATGAGGGTGGGTACTTTGGGCAGCAGCTTGGCGGAGATGACTTTAGCCTTCAGCGCGTTGAGAAAATCGTTCTGGCGGATGATGCGCGCACTGTCTCCACCAGGCTGGATGGCACGGATATATTCGGTGGCGAGGGCTCCGTTCAGTGTCTGCGTGCCGGCCAGGAAGGTGATACCGCGCTCTGTGGTGATAGCAGCGGGTACGTTGATCTCGACCCCGCCGATGGTGTCGATCATGGCAGCCAGTTGGTTCATCTGGACTGTGATGTAGTAGTCTGGGCGAACGCCGAAGTCATTCATGATGAGCTGGGCGATGACGCTTGTGGCAGCGGTATTTTTCTCAACCTCGGTACCGGTGGCAGCCTGGTTGGCGTATTTGAAGGTGACGCCAAGGGGGGCTTGTGGGTAGTTGGCGTTATTGAGCGCCGATGTCTGAACGATGAGGTCGCGGGGGAAGGTGATGACACTAAACTTTTGCGCATCGTAATCAATTTTGATAAGACGGATGGAGTCGGCGCCGTAGGGGGGATTGCCCTGGGAGGCGTCTGATCCGAGGAAGAGAACAATCATGCTTCCGGTTTGACCACATACGGATTCTGCCACGGTTGGCTGGGTGGGATTGGTCTGGGCGACAGGGGCAGCTACTGTGGCGGTAGCAACCTCCATGACTGAGGAGAGTGGAGCTTTGTAGGCGTGCACCGCGGAATATCCCCCAACACCCAAAATCAGGGCCAGGACAGCCCAAAGTAGCGCTTTATGCGATTTCTTTTTTTTCATTTTTCTCCTTATTTCTGTCGAGATGATTTCAACCGGCTCCGTCGCGACGGAGCACAACCCAGGCAGTACGAACGAGGATGTAGAGATATCCATCCAGAAGATGGACCTGTTGTTGACGTATTCAGCGTCGAATTTGGTGCGCAGGGAAAACAGGGTATAGCTCTACACCCGATATTTGCCAGAGACAGGTGATACCAGGGATAACGCGGATGGAATGTTTGTACGTAACTGACAGCTTGCATTCATTGTTAGTTGATTAGTAAGCACCACTGCGCTTAATTACCACCCAAACTGTACGGATGAGGATATAAATATCCATCCAGATTGACCAGTGGCGGATGTAATACTCATCAAGCGAGACACGATAACGATAGCTAGTATCAGATCGACCTGAGACCTGCCACAACCCGGTCAAACCAGGCAAAACCTGAGTGTATAAACGGAAACTTTCTTCATAGAACTTCACTTCGTCAGCTACTATTGGACGTGGGCCCACCAGGCTCATTTCCCCTGCTAAAATGTTGATTAATTGGGGCAACTCATCAAGGCTGAATTTTCGCAAAATCTTGCCTACTCTGGTCACACGTGGGTCTTTCTTGAGTTTATGGCTGGTTTCCCATTCTTCACGCAATTCAGGGTTTTTAGATAAATATTTTTCTAGAATCTCATCTGCATTAGGTACCATCGTTCGGAACTTCCAAAGCCGGAATGTTTTTCCATCTTTTCCTATTCGTTCCTGTCGATAAAAAATTGGACCGGATGAATCTAGATGAATCAGTACTGCACAAAGAAGCAAGATTGGGAAACCGACCAATCCCCCTAAAGCTGTGATGCAGAGATCAACAAATCGTTTGAATAAACGCTGTGGAGCATCGAGTAGATTGCGTTCGACTTCAAGACCTAGCAAGCCGCCCATGTCGTGGGCAACCACCGCAGTACCACCTATCCAATTCAGGCTGGATATCAAAATCAATTTCTTCAAACCAAACTGCTGTTCATCGACCAATGCATCACGCAAGGATGCGGGAATTTCGGTAGGAGCCAGGATTGCCGAGCGTATACCTGAACGGGCCAGAAACATTTTATCATTTGCCAATATCGAAGCGTTTATTTCTGGCAAACCGATTTCTTTATCAGGATCCATTTCTGAATGATCCTGACCATTCACGATCACCACCGGCTTGATACCATACAAGCGGTTCTGCTGCAAGAATCGTAGAATTCTTTGGCCTTGTGGACCAAACCCAATCAACGCAAAAGGCTCGCCCCATATTCCAAGACTATAACCCAGCCTTCTGGCGATCAGGCGGTTGACCGGAACAATTATTAAGGTCAGAATCCAGAAGAGAACAAAAGCCAGGCGAGAATACTTCATCCCTGTTTGAGTGAGGAATGCAATGAGGGATAATGCAACAACGACGCTACTGGAGCTGCGCGTGGTGCGGCGAAGTTCTTCGATTGGCGTCATCCCGATACCAGGATATAGCCCTGATATGGAATAAGCAATAAAGAATATTGTCAGAAGTGGAACGAGGGCATAATAAGCTCCCAGGTTTGTAAAAGAGCCTCCGAGCCAGGAACGTATAGAAATCGACAACCATCCTGCAAATATTAAAGAAATCAGGTCAGCCAAAATCATCCATGCGGTCATAATCCCCCGCCTAAACGGAGTGACCATTTTAAGTGGCAGCGCTATTCTTGGATTTTCGTATCGATCAAATGAGGTTGTAACTTTCGTAGATGCCTGCATTAACTACCTCCATCAAAAAATTGTGCAGCAGGATGACTTTAAAATAAGGATTCAAACTTGGTTGTGATCTGTTCGATATTGAAGTGATTTTCTGCATATTTGCGGGCGTTGACTCCCATGCTTATGTTCGATTGACGCCCCAAATACAGTGATTTTGCATTCTCCACCCATTGAGCGGTATCGGATGGCGGACAAACCAGGCCGGCTTCATTTTGAATGACCAAACGGGCTGCCAGATTTTCGACCGGCACGGCCAGCAGCAATGGCCTGGATGCACACATATAACTAAGCACTTTGGAAGGGACCGAGTAAGCCCCCGCATCCTGGCTCAAGATGGACATTAGGACATCTGCTGACCCTAACATTTGAGGATAGATATCTATCGGCTGATACGGAAAAAGCAGCAGGTTATTAAGATGCAATGCTGCTTTTTGTTCTTTCAACCAGTCTGCTTTAGAGCCTTCAGCCACGATGACAATCCTGGCATCCTGAACGTCATGAAAAGCCTGTGCGAGCTGAATGAACAAGGATGGGTTATGTTTTAACCCTAAAATCCCTGAATACATGAAAACGAATTTATCGGCAAAACCGTGTGTTAGCGACCACGCATTCTGCCTGGGGTGAACTGGAATCTCTTCTAATGGCGCCCAATTGGGAATGACCGTCACCCGTTTTTCTTGAACCTCCCATTGATCCATTAACGGAAGAAAATCATCCGATATGAGGACCACCTGGTCGCTTTGCAGAACCAACCGTTTCTCGATCCATTCGTAGTATTGGCCAATAAGATCCCCTGCCACAGGCAGTTTTGATGATAGTGTCTTGCGGGTGGCCAGACCAATGGCATCCTGCATCCAGAAAATGAACTTTGCTTTGGAATTCCGTGATGCTTTCAGAGCTGACACCTGCGCATCTAGAGGTGTGTCGGCCGAGATTACCACATTAGGATGGAATTGCCTGATTTGATCGGCAAGAAGTCTGCCATACTCGATTTCACATGAACGCCGTTGAAAAAGCGAGTATTTTTCAAAGTGTTTACGAAGTTTTAGGCCGGTGATCGACAAGTTTGGAACTAGACAATCAGTGTTGGAACGCTTGATGCTTTGGGTGGTTTCACTATAGCAATATTGAACCAAATGATTGCGGGACGCCAATATTTCAGCTAACTGGCGCGTGAAAGGATAACCACCATAATCGTGAATAAAGATATTCAAATTTTCTTCTTTGGAATGAAATTCGGATTGTGAAACAGGATTTACTTATGTATTGAGATTTGAATCTGTTTTAGTAAAAAGGAAGTCACCTTGAACGGCAACTCCTGATTTGTCATAAGATAAATTGTAGATACCTGAAAGAATAAAACCGTGTTCATTCAAGAAAATGATGATCTCATGTGCTAATTCCTGGCCGGAGTAAAGAGGTACAAAGGAGCACTCGACATAGACATAAGAAAAACAAGGTAATAAAGTTACACAACCTCTTAATACTTCCATCTCAAAACCCTGAACATCAATTTTTAAGAAAGCAGGCTGCTCAATCTCAGAGCTGGAAATAACAGCATCCAACGGTTTTACCTGAACCGATCTGGTCTCTTTTTCTTCTGTGCCGGGATAAATGGTAGATTGCATTGAAGAAATTGGCAAAAGAGAAGAAGAATCGTCTTGTTTGGAGACATGCATTGTTGCATGTGCATTGGTTTCACCGATAGCCATTTCATTTATGGTCACAAGTGAATCGTTTTCAAATACCTTCTTAAGGACGTTTACAGGTTCCGTTAAAGGTTCAAAGCAAAAGATTTTTGCTGTTGGAAAATTATTACGAGCTGCAAGAGCAAATTGACCACGATTTGCCCCGATATCGAAAACACATTCTATTTTTTTTCCAATTTGACGCAACAAAACATCATGCTCCACTGAAGCAGCTACCCATTGACGGATGAAAGCTTTTCTATAAAATGGATTCCTAATGACTGATATCAACTTACGAAATTTTCGGAGTTGCATCCCTGACCTTTTTGCATTTCATGAAAATTGCAGGAGAAAAGATACGCAGAAATGAACGAGTGGTAACTTTATCTACGAAAATGATAATTTCCCTAATAATTGGAGCATCTAGATATTTTGGGACAAAAACGTTCCCTACTTGTTCAATAATTTCAAACCCATTGATTTCTAATGAGTTGGAAACAGTTCCTAGTTTAAGCCAACGCGAATAGACCTGTCTGCCTAAAGATTCCTGTTTTAGATTTACCATTAGACCAGCTAATAAATAGTAACTAAATATATTTGTAAAATTTATGACCAATTCACCACCATCAACAAGCACCCGATTAATTTCACTAATTGCTTTATTAATATCTTCAATATGATTGAAAACATTTATTGATAAAACTGCATCAATAGACTTGGAAGGTAGCGGTATCTTATAAACAGATGCATTCAATCCTTTATGGGAATTTCCAACTCTTTGTAAGGTCATTTCAAGCATTGCATCCGAAAGATCCATGAAGATCATATTTGGATTGTTTTTAGCTAAAATTACAGAAAAACGACCGGAACCACAGCCGACTTCTAGCAAATTTTGATTTTCCCAAGTAGACGTAAGCCTTTTTACAACTTCAATTTGAGTTCTGTTTGTATAATTTCCACCTTTCTTTACCCAACGGTCATCATATATTTTTGAATCATCCGAATAAAATTTTTTAATTTGATCAATTTTCATTTTTTGATACATCCATATATACTTCTTTTACTTTTTTTTCAACCAATTCCGGCGCAAAATTCTGTCTTATGAATCTTGCAGCGTTTACGCCCATTTCATAACCCAAAGAACGATCGGAAAAATAGTTTACCAACTCATTGGTGAGTTGATCGGGTTGATCTGGCTGGATAAGCCTACCGTTAGATGTATTGACCACTTCTTTCATCCCGCCAACTGGGCTGACAAATGCAGGAGTACCCACAGACATGGATTCCAATGCGGCTAAATAATAATCAGATGGACCATCTGTGTCTCGGAATGGGGCAACAAGAACATCTGATAGCTGCATCAATTCAGGCATGTTGTCGATTATGCCCTTGAATATAATTTTTTGATTAATATTTAAATCATCAATCAATTTTTGTAAATAGATTTCCCTATCTGAAAACTTCTCCATTTTCAATTCTGTCGTAATGATTAGCCTTGCATTAGGGAATTGTGTAAGGAATTTTGAAAAAGCCAATAAGACACATTCCATGTTCTTAGTTTGGCTATAATTGCCAACAAAAAGAATAATAGGTTGAGAAATATCGAATGAATGACGTTTCCGTAACTCTGCTTTATTAAAACTGTCAGAAAATTTTTCAATATTTATGGCAGGTGGAATGATATGGACTGCCCTATTGATAGATAATTGAGACAAAGAAGATGCAATATTTTTGCTAATAGCAATAAAGGTTACGTTATTCGTTATGTATTCCAAATATTTATTTCTAAGTGGATATTTTGTTACAATACTCTGTAGGTTTACTGGACAATAAAGGCTGTAAACCAAATGACTGTTTGAGATTTTTGAAATCAAAATACTCGCTAAAAGATAATCGATATAGCCGGAATGACCGTGAACTATTTCCGCGTCAAGTTTATCAAACATGGCACGCAAAGTCGCTTTGAGAGTAAACTCTGCTCCATATGCCTTTGAATTAGGTTCAGCATGAATATCAATATTCTTAAAAGCATTTTCTTTTAGAAAATCTTTTTTAGATTTTGAAATTAATGGAAAGTATGAAAGGATTTTAACATCATCACCGGTGATTTTCTGCTGTCGTACAAGGTTTAATAAAGAATTTGCTGACCCGCCAATAACTGTCCCATTAAGATTTATTGGAAATTTTGGAATGATGTGTAGAATTTTCACGATAGCTGTTCTTTATACCATTAATAATTAAGATTTCTTGCTGTTGTTATGATAACCCTAATTGCCATAGAGGCGTTTTACGTGCTGCAATTCTTCGTTTTCAGATTGGAAACGTCGTTTAATTATTTTCGCTGGAACACCAGCAACAACCGTATAGGGAGGAACGTCTTTTGTTACAACACTTCCTGCAACAATAATTGCTCCTCTGCCAATTATGCGGCCAGAAAATATTATTGATCTTTGGCCAATCCAAACTTCTGATTCTATGATTGTTACTGTATTTTTTGAATCCAATTTTGGTTTTGCTACCCTCATTGGTATACCTACCTGTTCAAAACCGTGGTCGTTGCCAACAAAATGAACATCTCTAGCAAGCATGCACAAATCACCAATGACAGTAGGATAAATTATGCTTGCACCAGGGCCAATTAAGACAAAACGCCCTCCTTTAATTTTTCCTTGTCTAATATTCCATTTTTTCCATCTCCCCATCGAAAGCCTTTTCCCAACGGATTAATGCAATATCTCATTTGCAAATATTTTGAGTAAAAAAACCGTAAAAACCTTTTTAAAGTCGGTTCTTTCAAGGCTTCTTCGCAAAGTAAGATGGTTCTGTCATTTACTCTATCAGGTTCAATTTGAGAAAAAATGTATTCTTCTTGAGTCATACCTTAACCTATTATTCAAACCGCCATACCATATTGAAATCATTACTAAATTCTTTTGCGATTAGTTCTTATATGATATGGTGCCAAACTTGCGCCAATGGATTACTTGGATTCGGATCGTTTTGATCCAAATCTCATCTCAATTCATTATTTTTCAAAAAACTTCCATAAATATTTTTCTTTACCATTTCGTCGTCGCACCATATTGCATCAGGTCTATGCCCTTGGCTGCATCCAAAATAATTAATGAACACGTCATGCAAATATTTTGCAGCGACTTCCGGGAGAATCAATTTTTCAACTTGTGCCGCATGTTTTTTAAGGTCATCAACTAAATTAGGTGTCAGCGCTAACTTCTTTAATAAATTCACGAGATCATTCACATCTTCAGATTTAAAAACAATACCAGCGCCAGTTTTTTCTACAATGCATTTCGCCCCAACCCGGTCACTGACCACAACCGGCACACCCTGCATCAAGGCTTCATTGACAACCTGACCCCAGCCATCATGGCGGCTGGGAACCAGCAGCAGGTCATAAGCGCTGATGATCCTTTGGCCATCCCCCTTGGGATAAACCCCTTTGTAGCAGATTCCTGGCAGGTGATTTTTTAAAAACTTGCTGATGTCACCTGGTCCATAAATATCCAGCAGAACCTTGACATTGGCAGAATTGACCCGTTGCACCGCGGCGATGGCAATATCCAGCCCCTTCCGCATGATGAGCGACCCGCTGAAAAGAATCCGTAAAACCTCCTCCTTGTCCTTCTGTTCATGCTCAACGACTTTTCTTTCCACGAAATACCCGAAGGGGTAGACTACTTCTGCGGGGAAACCCACCCGGTGCAATTGTTCCTCGGCCAGCGGAGATACTGCCAGGATACAGGGCATTTTATCCCTGGATGCTAGTCGCATGATCGGCCACAGCATCCGGTAGGCAACATGCCTGCCCAATACCTTCAAATGTGAGGAGAACCACCCTTCCTCCTTCCAGTAGGCGTGTGGTGCAGTGGAGTATGGTTCAAAAATGACCGCCACTTTGTGCTTGCGCCATAACGCACGCAACAGGACACCGAAAAGCCGTTTCTCCCCCCAGAAGCTGAGAAAGATGTGGATGGCAGCGTGGTTCTCCTCAAGAATATCCATCGATTTTTCTGCAAAACCGTGGCGAGGCAATAGCGTTAGCGGGTTTACAGACGGGTCGACCAGTTGCCTGCTCTCTACCTGTCGGTAGGTGAAGGTTTTCTCTACGAGAACATAGTGTATGGGTTCTCCTACCAATTCCTGAAAAGGGGTCAACGTATCCAAAATGTACGAATCAATGTACTTGCCCCAATATACGATTTTCACTGGTTATCTATCCCTACCTTCCCGGGAGTGTGATTTGTTTATTTAAAACCCGGATTCCATGTCTGATAATTTTTCACCAACAATTTCACGCCGGAAGGGTAATGATTATGACCGAACTTACTTAATTTTAGCATGGTTTCCTCCATTTGTATAGCATTTTTAGAGCTCCAGTTAAAAATATCTCTCATCTGAAATGGTTATTTCAAATCGAATAAATGAAAATAACGGTTTGAGATATGAGAACGGGAGTTTTTTCAGGGAAGACGTTGTTCATACATCTCTCGATTCGGGTATTTTTCAGAAATTTTCATGATTACGCTTCTGGCTGTTCGGATGATCTTCCCAGCCAGGAAAATATACTTCAAGCGGAATGTCCTGATTTGTCGCCGGTATTCCGTTTCATTTGCAAAGTCCATTTTGAACAGTAGAAATAGATTGTAAGCCAGCATCATCAACTGAAAGATGGCTTCGTTGGCCAAAAAGGATTGGAGTAGGAAATTCTCAACAGCCATGTCGTACTTGGCTTCTTTGATGTAATTTTCGGCATTGCTGCGTTTTTCGTAAGCTATGACCACTTTTTCTGAAGGCAGTTCGGTATTGGTCACAAAGTAGAAGTATTCGTAATCGCTTCCTTCCAGAAAAGATAGTTGCGACCTGTCTATTTCTGGTTTTAATACGCGGGATACGACAAATCTCCTGTCTTTGTCCCAAGTGTCCAGTTTCGTAACAAGCTCCGTTGTTTCACAGCCTTCCTTACCTTCAGTGAAAGAAATGTATGGATCAGTCACTTAAGAAGCGAGCGCTGGACACTCTTTTCCCTTGATCAAATATTTGCAATTGGATGTTTCGATGGTTTCAATAATATTGTCATCAAAATACCCGCTGTCCATGCGGAACAGGATTCCCAAATCATCCGTTTTAATCTGGGCAATGATTTCTTTGATCATTTCAGCCGCACCGTTGGCAGTGTATGTGTTGCCACTGCGTACAAATCCAGTGATAAAAACTTTGATTTCGTCGCAGAATGTAAACTGGATCTTGTAACCAATCGTTTCCAAGCTTTTTAGAGTTGTATCCTTTGACTGCGCCCTCCTGATGGCCTTCGACATTTACCACACTGCTGTCAATATCAATGGTGATGGATTTGCGATTGCTCATTCCCAGGAGCCTTCTAAAGAGTTTGAAATTGATTTCTCTCAGCATTTGGGTTGTTTTGTAACTGAAGTTTCCCAAGAATCGGGATACCGTTTCCGGTTTTTTGATCGAAATGGCAAACTCATTGACCAGGGGATCGCTTTGCAGCAATTTCAATTGTTCCAGTTTATCAATCGCGATAAAGTTTCCGCAGAGCATGGTTTTTATGTGGTTCATCTTAATCTTATTGGTCAATGCATTGTCAAAAACCAGATCGTGATCAATTAAATCAAAAATCCCATTCTTATTGGCATGTTCGAGCAGTAAAAATAATCCGGTATTGGAAGTAAGATTTTTGGCAGAGAATTCAATTTTATTGATCACATCAGTATCCTCACGGCATATTTTCTTTTCTTCAAAATTTTAACATGACATCTCTACCCAAAACACCTGATTCACTAAATCCTAAAAACCATCCAAAGTGGGTGAAGAATCGTAATTTTTGCAAGAAATTGATATAATGTTGGCTATTAGACGCGATTTTTACACTAAAAGTGGGGCTTTTCTTTAATCCTTTCTTTTTCATTGATTTGTGACATAGAATCCGGGTTCCAGATCCAGCTGACAAATATAGCAATTATTAACCATTTTTCCCTTTGATAAATTGCATCTTGAAATTGGTCCATAATAAGAATTGCCAATGTCAATGAGGCTAAGGCACTGATAAGCATTTGTTGCCTCCTATTATTTACTCCAAGTAATATTTTTAATGAATAGAACCCAAGTAAAGAATATATACCAATAAACCCAATAAATGCTAAAACCCCACCAGTGTACCAAGTCTGTAAAAGGACATTGTGGACATCCAATAACCGCTGCTCTGGCCCAACATTTGAAGTGGATACTTGGTCATACCCTACACCAATAATCGGTGAATTTAAAATAATTTCCATCGCATCCTTGTAGCCAGTCCATCGGGAATTTGCTGTAAAAGTCCGTACCCGGTTGATTGAAAGCGTTATATTATTAGTCGCCGTATAGATGAAATTCATTTTTCTAAAGTCGCCCAATAAACTAAAAGTAATTATGATAATCAATATAGTTATAGTTCCAATTGCAAATGACATACTTATTACTTTGCGTCTCTTAAATGAAGCAATGAATAAAAAGAAGAAGGAAGTAACAATACCTACATAGGCTGTCATCGAACCGCTCAAATATATACCGAATATTTGTATTAAAAAGAGGAAAATCCATAAAGCTCTACTTATCCATTTTTTTTCTTTCTGAAAAAAAAGAAATGTCATTACACTTGTTATCACTAAAAAGTACCCCAATTTATTCGGATGCCCAAGCGGTCCTGTAAAACGCTCCCAGAACTGTGCGTTCGGCGTGCCTGATAACATTGGTCCCAATCTGCTTCCTGTAATGTAATCAACTGCCGCAATAATGGCAGCAAATACACCAGATAGAATTAAAGCCATAAGTATCGCTTTTGTCTTGCCACGTCTGACCATGATCCTGGTTAATGAAATGAACAATGTTATGACGTAGAGCTGTTGTATGATTTCGAATAAGGCAATTTTTATGTTTTTTGAATTAACTAATGAGATAATCCCACCAAGTAATATCAAAAAAGCAAACCATTGAAAATGATTCGTCGTCCAGAGTTTTAAGTTTTTCCGATCAACAATAATAGTCTCTAGTAATGCTAAACCCATAGAAATAATATATAACCAATCAGAAATTGCTAATCCAAATGGGCGTACAAAATTAAGCGATAAAAGTAATGTTCCAAGAACAAAAAAAATTGTGCTCGCCATTATTGTTGTGTTTATGATGCCTTAGTAGTACTCTTTATAATTTGCAAAATTTGATTTCTAAAAAAGGGATCCCGCAAAAATTCGGACATCACCAAAGCTATAAGCATTAATGTGAACAAATATTTCAATGGTAACGATGGAACATGTGAGATATATACAAATGATAATACGGGGAGCAATAAACCCCATTTCAAATCATAAATTACCTGATCCCAGGCTAACTTACCATTCAGTATTTTGTATGTCCGTAAATTCATGAACAAAAGGAAGGTCATCATTGTATTGGCTATGGCAGCCCCAATAAATCCAAATTTCTGCGTCAGTATATACACCCCAAGAAGCATTATGACAGATGAAAAGAAATACAATATTGAGGTAAACTTTACTTGCCCGATACCCTGGAGGGTTTGATGTGCCGGACGGCAAAGGCCTAAAATTCCATATGCAACGATCAAAATGCTGAAGATTTGGCTGTACTTGGCTGCATATTCCGGCGAAATCCATACAGTTAAAATTTCCTGCATCCAAATAATTAGTAAACTCCCAAAAACTGCAACTATCATACTGATATATTGGGACATTTTTCTGAAAATGGAAAATAGATTATCGTTTTCACCAATAGAATTTTTTAGACTGGCATAAGGGATCATCACCTCTGTAATCTGCCCAGCGATCATTGACATGCGCAATCCAATACTGGTTCCGACAGAATAAACCCCAGCAATCACTGGTCCAAGCGTTAGCCCTACTAAAATCCGATCAAATTGTTGAAACAACGATATTGAAGAGGTTTCTATAAACATGAATTTGGAAAAATGAAGCATCCTTTTGATCGTAACTTTTTCCGGGGACCACCATTTCCACTTAATGATCTTGGTGATTGATAACCAAAAAATGATTAATGTCATAAGTTGAATAAAAAAATTCCATAATGATATCCACACAAGGTTTTTCTCAATTGTTGTAATTAATACTGCACCTGCCAATGGAAAAATAGATGTAATGAAATCCATTGTTCGTACAAATTTATTCTTAATTTGTGAAAGAAAATAACCTTGAAATACTTTGTTAATAAATTGGGGAATAATACTAAAAGCACAAATAGTTAAGGCATATTTGAATTGATCTAAATATATTAACGAAGGATCAATCTTATTAACTATGAGATTTCTGCAAATCAACAAGATTATTAACGTGACTAACGCCATAGGTAAAACAATTATTACTGCAGATGATAGTATGCTAGTATCTTCAGCTCTGCTATCATTTTTTTCCGCTGCAAATTTATTTACAATAGAACCGATTCCGAGAGTTCCAATATTTGTAAACTGTGCAATTGCAAATAATATGGACCATAACCCAAAAAACTCATCACCCATTATTTTGATAGCTAATGGGGTAAGTATCAAATAGGCCAATGTACTCAGAATAAAGAATATAAAATTATAGGAAATTGCTTTTAGGTATTTATTCAAATCGGTTACCTATTTTTGGCATTCAATACCTAAACAGTCCTTCCATCTAGATTCATCTTCGATTTCTATAAATTTAGGATCGCGAGAATCGCCAAATTGTGCTCTTCGTATTTCAGAAAAACCAACCTTTTCCAATTCACTTTTGGCAGATTCGTAGCTCCATAACCACAAATGATGTGAGTTGCCAAGGTAACTTCTGAGAAATGCTGACAAAGACCTTTCTCTTTTAGTCGTTCCAAGCAGTGATGCTTTCATAAAGTAAATTGAAGCGTCGGGATTATTTGACGTAACATATTGTTGAATAAATGAATCTAGGTCAGGCATAACTAACCTAAAAATTCCTTTTGGTGCCAAATAATCATAGGTATTTTTTAAAGCGGTTCTAAAATCTTCAAGGCTTAGGTGTTCAAGCACATGCGAGCAATAAATTCCCTTGCAGCTTTCTTTTTCAATTGGCAGATTGTGTAAAATGTCACCAAAAAAAACGTCATCGGAAAACCGTGGCTTTAAATATCTACAAGTAAAAATCCGAAGTATAGGCACTCTCTGTAAAAATAAAGTTGGACTGGCATCGAAATTTATCCAACCATCAGGGTTACTCGTATAACCGCAACCATATTGCATATACTGAAATTGAGCTTTTTTTTTCATTTCTTTATTTGTACTACCAAGTTTCTCCCCATTGACTTTGCCGTCACTGTAGAGCTTCGCGGGTGATCAAGAATTATTTTTCCCCATTCCAAAAATCCTGCACCACCTGCGCCACCTCCGGGGATGGGATGCTGATGTTCCCGCCGGAAGAAGTGACAGCCCCTGTATACATCTCTGCCGGAATGGACTGAAAGGTCACCGAACCCGCATCCATCCGCTTTGCCAGGCAAATCAACTTTGAAACACTACTCAAAGACAAGTCTGTAATCAGCGACTGGTCGGCCAGCAGGCTAACCCCCAGGCCGGGAAGCAGCGTAAAGTTGGCCGGGTCTTTGAGCTTGGCAATCACGCTCTGCATGAGCAGGGTTTGACGGTCTACCCGGTAAGCATCCGTATCCGGAAAACGGATGCGCACAAATTCCATGGCGGTCGCGCCATCCATATGTTGTTTTCCGGCAGGGAAAAAGCGGACGCCTTGAAGCGTCCCATCCAGGGGCTGGTCCAGAGTGATATCCACCCCGCCGATTTGATCAATTATTTTTTCGAAGCTGTCAAAATGGACAACCAGGTAATGGTCAAAGGTGACGTTGTAATTGGTATAGAGGGTGTTGGCAAATGAAATCACCCCGCCGCCCTCTCCGTTGAAGTACTCGCCATAACCGTAAGAAGCGTTGATCCGTCCCTCTGTAATGTCATGCTCGGCCAGGTCGGGGATCTGCACCCATAAATCGCGCGGGACGGACAAAACCGATATCTGTTGATCGACGAAATCGATCCTGACCAGGCGGATGGCGTCCGCCTGCTCTTGTTGATCCACACCCAGGGCGAGAATCTGCATGATGGCAGGGCCACCGCAGACGGGTTTTACGTCTTGGCCCTGGCCAGAGTTCGTGGGCTCAGATGGAATTGGGGGAGGATTAGTTTGCTGCAACCCCGGGGTAGCCACAGTCTTAACGGATGGGCTTGTAAGGGTGGGCCTGGCCTGATCCGGGAGAGCTTTGCCGAATAATGAACCGTTCCATAACATGAACCCACCCACCAGGATTAGACTGATGACCACCAGAGAGATGCTGATTTTAATCAGTTTGGAATTCATCATTCATCCGATGAGATAATAAAGCCGTTCGATTGTTCAAAATTGATCTTCGCGCGTGCGGATCATCCAATTTATCGTTTCTTCGCGGATGTTCCCTTGTGCTTTTCTCCGTAGTAACCCTGGTAAGCAGCGTAATTGCGGTAATACCTGTATTGGTAGCCGTAATACGATCCACGGGTGGCCACGTCGTTGAGTACGATGCCCAGCACATTGGCGTTCACCCGGTGCATCTGCTCCAGCGTCAGGCGCAGCGCGCTGGCGCGGGTTTTGCCAGGGCGCACTACAATCAACACACCATCGAGAGTGGGGGCGAGTACGGCTGCGTCGGTTACGGCCAGGATGGGTGGCGTGTCGATCAAAATGATGTCAGCGGATTGGCGCATGTTGTCCAGGATTGCCTGCATCTTCTGCGAGCCAAGCAGCTCTGCCGGGTTGGGTGGCAATGATCCGGTGGTAATCACCGTAAGGTTCTCCACTTTTGTCCCCTGTCGGTGACTGTTGAGCGAAACGCTGGATTTGGTAAACAGGTTGCTTATCCCCTGGCGGTTGGGCAATCCCAGAAAAGTATGCACTCGTGGATGGCGCAGGTCACAATCTGCAACAATGACGCATTGACCGTTCTGCGCCAGCACCACGCCCAGGTTGCTGATGGTGGTGGTTTTACCCTCGCCAGGTTCAGAACTGGTGACCATCAATGTGCGCAAAGGCTTATCCACGCTGGTGTAGCTGATATTGGTGCGGAGGGTACGGTAGGCTTCAGCAGTGGGAGAGCGCGGGTCGGTCAGTGTGATCGGCGTGTACTCTTCGACGCTGTGGTGGTCGATCACGCCCAGCACCGGCAGCTTGAATTTACGGGTGATGTCTTCCGGGTTCTTGATGGTATCATCAAGAGCTTCGCGAGCGGCGATCACTCCAGCCGCGAGTAAAAGCCCAACCACCGCCGCCAGCAGGGTGTTTTGCATCACCTTGGGTTTGACCGGGGTGTAATCGGGCACGGCCGGTTCAACCTGCACCACAGAGGAGACAGCCTGCGCCTCAGACAGCCTCACTGATTCGTACGACGACAGTAAATTGGAGTATATCTCGCGATATTGCGTTACCTTGGTATCAAGGCGGTCCTTTTCCTCTGTTGTAGATGCCGCGGCGGCTTCAGCTTGATAAGTGGCAATCTGCTGCTCAAGGTCAGCAAGTTGGGCCTCAAGGGTGGTTTTTGACTGTAAAAAACGCTGCGATTGGATTTCCTCAATCTGAACAGCAGAGATCGTCGCCACAGCATTGGCAATATTTGCCGAGAGTTTGGGATCAATGGATTCAACCGTCACCTGGATGAGTTGGGTATCTTGCAAAGTAGCCACCGTGATCATCTCTTTGAGGTCATCGGTGGGGATATTTAATCCCAACTGCTTGACTACCTCAGTCAGGACCGAATCATTGGACATCATCTGTGAATAGGTGCTGGTGAGCTGCTCCGACATCATTACCGACGAATAGTCCGTAGCTTTGGTGGCGGGAGCGGCGTTCACCAGTACCGTGGTGGAGGACTGGTAGTAGGGCGTCATGCGCTTGCTAAAGAAAAACGCAGCGCTTCCGGCGACGAGCGCTGCAAGCAAAATCAACCACGACCAGTGCAGAAACAGGCTGAAATACTGCCGCAGATCCAAACCTTCTTCCATTTGTTCTTCAGGCGAATGATCCATTGAAATCTCCAGCTTCCTTTAAAAAGTGATCCAATTTTAAGATTAGGGATGAGCGTCGTTCCTCTGCCAGTGCTGCTTCCCTTCTTGCGCCTGCTACTGAATGGCTTCATTGGGTGTCTCGCCGGGATTCAGCGAGGTTCACCAATTTTGAGAAACCTTTATCGACGCAAACGATAATACTTTGCACGGTAACATCGCTCTCTACAAAATTTGTACGCGCTGGGTCGTCTATTTCGATGCCGTGTTCACCCGCCGCTTCGCCCAACAGCACGATCCGCCCCTTGCACTGCGGAAACTCGTACTCTAACGCTTCTTTATGACCCAGTTCCATCACTACGATCAGGTCGGCACCAATCAACATCCGGGCGTTCACCTCACGGCTACGGTGAGTGCTCAAGTCCAGGCCCAGTTGAGCAGCGGCCATCATTGCTTTGGGATGTGCGGGCGTCTCAGCCTTTACCCACGTCCCCGCGCTGGATATAGCCCACCCGGTCGATGCGCCGTTTTCACGCAGCTTATGTGCAAAATACGCGGCTGCAATGGGTGAGCGGAATTGGTTAGCAGTGCATACAAACAGGATCTCGATCAAAGTTTGTATTCTCTAGGGTGTTAGTGTTCCATGCGGGATGAGCACCCATTCGTTTATGTGAAAAAGATACCCTCGGGGCAATGCATTCAACTCGCACAGCAAAGCTGCATCTACATTTTGCTTCACTGCCAACTCTTCCACGGTAATACCATCCGCCGTGATGGCGTATGCGCTCATTGGCAACACACCGCTCACGTCAGATTGCCCAAGGGGAATTACCAATACCGCATTCACCCACAAAGGGCCCAGCTCATAATTTACCGCCTGGATGGCTTCGGGAGTTGTGCCATAAGTCTCCGAAAGCAAATTCAGACTTTCGCCTTCCGCCACGCGATGCACGACAAACTGCCTTTCCAGCCCAATCGGCGTCTCTATCATGTGTGGCGGCAAAGGAGTGAAAGTCAAAGTCGGCGGCATTTCGGTAGGCGTCATTGTCGGCATTGCGGTGCTGGTTGGGGTCAACGACACGCTGGTAGGTGTCAACGTTGGCTTCGAGGTACTGGTGTGGGTTGCGGTTGCCGCCAGTACCGCATTTACATTATCCGTAGAAGCGGGTGCCGGAGATAAGTCGGGCAACAACCAAACTACAGCAGCCCCAATCGCCAGTACAAGCGCAACCAATATCAACACGCGGGCGGGATTCTTTTTTTGTGTTTTTTGTGGATTGTTGTTCATCATCTCTCCCGGTAACGCATCTGTTTGCACTGTCAAGTAAACTGGGCACTGTGCATGCGCTGCATCCAGGCAAAACTTCCGCTGATAGGCTGCCCCGGGTGCTGTTTTTGGGTGCACATGATAGCAATAATTCTGCGTCGATGGATACGCCATGGCAGTGCTTTCATCTGCGGCAAGTCCCAGGAATGGGCAAATGCTTTCGTTGTTTGATGGGTTGGTTGATTCCATAGATGAGATAGTCGTTAAAGACAAGTATCGTTCAAAATGATTTGATCAGATTCGTGAGTTCGCTCCTGCAATATCCGCTTGCGGCGTCACACTCTCATGATCGACTGTTTATCACACAATGTCAAATGCCGGCTTTTCCCGACCGGCGTCTAATATCGATTTTCTTGTTTCAAAAGCCCGCTGCCAAGTTAACTGGCGTCATGCGGGAATGGATCATACTTATGAGAAACCGCTTTAAAGAATTCCTGGATTATGACATGGACATAACCCAAGCTCCGCCGTTATGACATTATGACAATGTCATTGAAGGTCACTTGCTAACCGCTGGCCTTTCATTTTCCTTACCGGGAAAATGAAACAGCTTTTTTTCGACTTACATACGCAACCGGCATCTCTGCCTGTAAATTGCGATTTTGCAGCATAACTATAAGGACTTTCACGCGTTCTGATCCCGGAAGGTGTGAGTCAAAAATCGCCTCATAACCTTCCAACGGCCCACAATCAATTTTGACAGCATCTCCCTTTTTCAATGCCTCTATAACCTCTCCACCGGCTTTGTTGATTTCATCCACTTTGTTGTGAATTGCATGGAGGATGTTCTCTGGCACATAAGCCACTTCACCTCCAAAATTCAACAGCCCAATTGCTCCCGGCATCCGCTTAAACTCGACAGGATGATTCATCTCAAGATCTAACTTAATAAATAAGTAACCAGGGAAATATGGTATAACCGTACGGCATCGTCTATTGATAGGATGAGCCTTTAATTGAGGGTAATAAAATTCGAAATTACGAAATTCTAATTGCGCAGCTAAAAAAGCTTCTTTGTTAGGTTTACTTCGAATAACGTGCCAAAGTGCGCTCATAAGTTCACAAATTCTGACATTTTATAAGTAGGACACTTCTGCAAAAAGTCGATTTTAGCGAGCCAAACCGGGCATAAAAACCGGCGTGGGTCTCAGCAAGCGCGCGAAAAAGCCCCGCACAACCCCAAAAAACGACGGCGCAAGAGCATCTCGGACGCAATCTTGGGTGGTTTGGGCTTCTCTTTGCTTCATTTCTTCCTGCAATCTGGCTTGCAGGTAGCGTTGTATACGCCGTACATTGGCTACGGCGGCCGAACCGATCAGCATGCAGGCGACTCGGAATTTGCCTCGCACCGGTAACTGCGCCTCCGGGAAGGGCAGTTTGACGCTGCGCGCGGTCGCTTCCACCGCAGACCGTAAGTTACCCGCTCTGTGCTTGTTTTCTTGACTGCGCCTGCGGCGTTGCGCAGACTGAGCCTCCACTTGAGTGAAACGTAGACGGTAGCGTGCATCGCGTTTCCCTGCCTGGGCCAGGCACTTGTTCTCCTTCAACAAAGGACACGCCTGACAGACGGTCAGGTCAAAGCAGGCCACACAACTCTTCTGTTGGTGCGTGCTATGTACCAGGACTTTCTGTCCCGCAGGACAGGAAACCTGGCTTGGTTTGCCGCCCTCTCCAAAATGAATGTCAAAATCAGCCAGATGCGGTTTGCCGGGATCCGGGTTGCGTCCGCGAATGGCGCTTTGAATGAAAGTCACCCCTTGTTCAGCCAGTACCGGGTCGGACTGTTTCCCACCGTAACCACCATCGGTGTACATTTCATCCAATTCGCTGCGCGCCTTCAAGTTTGGCAGTGCTTCAGCCAGAAATTGATCGTCGTCGGTGTTGTTGGACGCAACTTGCACTTTGGTGATCAGTTGCAGTTTGTTCTCAGGGTCACACGTCTCTGTCACGTTGGCCACATAGCCCTGGTAGCCTTCTCCGCGCTTCTCCCGGTACGTGGCTTCCAGATCATCCGGCGATTGCAAGCAGGCAGAACTCAATTCCGCGTTGGGAATGGCACTCACCTCGCTTTGCTCCGTTTGGAAATGTTCGCTAAAGACCCGTTCCAGTACCTGATACACCGCCTCATTGGCGTAGCCAGGTTTGAGTTCAGCTATCAGTTGTTGCATGAACTCGCCAATGCGCTGTAAATGTGGCCCGACTTCTTCTCCTTTCATCCGGTAAACGTAATGCCCCGCATGTCCTTTCAGGTAGGGTCCAAACGCTTCCGCATAGCGCGCTCGATCTCCTTCCTTCAGCATCCGCTCCACTCGCTGCAGCACTTCCACCAACAACTGCACCCGCCACATCTGCCGGATGTTGCTCGATACCTGCATGCTGTCCATGCGTTGTTTCCCGGTCTTCACTTGATACGCCGCCAACTGCTGGTCCGTTACTTTTTCGAATGCTTGATCCAGCAGATTGATGCCCTTTTCCTGCATATACCGGCTGAGACGTTCCCGAAAATAGTACAGCGTGCGCAGATCAAAGTCCCCTTCCCCCAATTGCCGGTATCCCAAAGCATAGCGCACCTGGATATCGTAGCTAAAGTTGTCGTAGAGTTCTTCATCTGTCCATCCATTGCCCGCTTTCAGAAATTCCAGCCCCACCAGCGTATTGACTGCCACGTTCGGCCGCGATCCACAATCTGCATACAGCACCGCGAATGGGGTTTCTTCGATCCGGCTGTAGATTTCTCGGTAAAAAACACCTCCCCACGAATTCTCCAACCGCTTACGCAGTTTTTCTGGCAATTCGTCTACATGGCTGGTGAGTGGGATTTGCTGGTGGCGGGTGTTCTTTCTGAACATGCTTTCCTCGTTCGATGCTGGACTGCTCCCATTATACTAAATTTTTCGCCAATCTATTCAATCGTTTATACCAAAGTTGGGATTCATTCGGATGGATTTCTTGCTCGTGGTACTGCTCCAGATAAAGATATCCCAAAGGATGTAGCCGGAGCAATGTGGTATGAAGTGTTAGGAATTTTGGTGGAGCATAGTTGAAAGATTATCCTGGACGATGGTGGGTAAGCCGGCACCGTATGGCTGTAAGTTTAGACCGGTGCAACAATGAAAGTTAAAAACGAGTAACAATTTGTTAATCGAATTTTCTGAGGTTGAGCTTCTTTTTATATAATTTTTACGAATTATTTTAGGTTGTTATATTTAAAATCAAGAATTGGCATTGATAAAAGCATTTAATCCTTTTTCAGTCTTCATAATTGCTTCATGGTTACTTCATTTGCGTCGGATATATTTATGCTAAAGACGGACGTAAAACAATCAAAACCAATGTCCGCCAGTATTCAGAAAACAAGCAAAAGGAGTAATAACGCTATGAAAATCAACAAGTTTATTGCATTGGCAGCTATTGCCTTGATGGCAATTGGAGCAATGGGATTCATCACTACCCGAACCCATGCACAAAGTGGAACCACACCTGCCCCACAAGTTCAAGTTTCGGAAGCTCCCGACACCGTACAGGCTGTTGGCCCGGATACGGATAATGTCGAGGAACAGGTTGGCGATCAGAATGCCCAGGATACTACTGCAGATTCAGCAAATGAACCTGTAGAAGCAAAAAGTAGTGATGGTCAGGATGCAGCTCCAACTGGAACCCCCAGCATTTCTTCCGATGCAGCACTACAGGCAGCCCAGGCATATTTAAATACCACTGCTTCTGGAACTGCAACCCTGGATGACGAAAATGGCAAGCTTGTTTACAGCGTTGACCTGAACAGCAGCGACGTAAAAGTGGATGCCATGACCGGTACCGTCCTGGGTGTAGATCAGGTTGGTGATGGTCAATTTGAGGGCGGTAATTAACAACCCTTAAATTACTAAAGAAAGACAATCCCTCCCCCGGCATTTTTTACCGGGGGAGGCTATTTTGTATAGGCCTTCATCTTTTCTTCATCCAGGCTTCATCCATTTATGCTATTCTTATCATGAAGAATTAAAACCTAAGCTCTTCATGATGGAGAAACAAATGAGAATTCTTTTGGTGGAAGATGAACGGAAAATTTCGGCGTATGTCAAGCGCGGCCTTGAAGAACAAGGGTATGCAGTGGACGCAGCATATACCGGACAGGAAGCCTTGGATTGGGCTAATACCATCGACTTTGACCTGATTGTTCTCGATATCCTCCTGCCAGAAAAGGATGGGCTTAGTGTGTGTCGTGAGTTACGAAAAAAAAGGTCCCGTGTTCCAGTTTTGATGTTGACTGCTCGTGATGCCATTGATGATCGTGTGGCTGGTTTGGATGCCGGAGCAGATGATTACCTGGTCAAACCGTTTGCCATGAAAGAACTATTAGCAAGGTTACGAGCCTTGTCCCGCCGCTCGAACGAAGCGCCTAAAGAAACACTGCTCCAGGTTTCTGATCTGACCCTCGATACTCTAACCCAACGGGTGAAACGGGGAGGCAAACTGATTACCCTGGCTAGTAAAGAGTTCGCGGTATTGGAATGTCTGATGCGTGAACCTGAACGAGTTCTCAGCCGGACCCAGATTGCTGAACATGTCTGGAATTATGATGTATTCAACCAATCCAACGTGGTGGATGTCTACATCCGAAATTTGCGGCGGAAGATCGATGATCCGTTTGAATTAAAGCTGATCCACACCATTCGTGGTTCAGGTTACCGGATTTCAGCAGAAAGCGAATCAGATGAAACGGTTTAAGACCCTGCGAGTTCGGTTTGCTCTTTGGACAGCCGGTTTGATGCTGATCGTCCTGGTTCTTTTTGGTACTTTTGTGTATATCAGTCTGTGGCAAGGGTTGGCCAACTCGATTGACGACTCGATAAAGTTGAGCACCTCCCAGGCAATTGCGGCAGTCAATATAGAGAATGGGCGTATTAATTTTTCAGACAGCTTACCCGAAAGTTCAGCAGCCGAGCTTCGAGACAGAGGGTTGACTATTCGCATCCTTTCATCAGACGGACAGGTTCTCCAGTCCGTAGGCCCCTATCAAAATCTCAGCGTTGATTCTAAAAGTATCCAAAATGCAAACGCCAGAATTACTAGCTTCAGCACCATTAGTTTGAATGATTCTGATCCAATTAGAGTTTATACAGCACCTATCGTGGAAAATCAAAACATCATCGGGATCATTCAGGTGATGCAGAGTCTGGGAACTCTCCATGAAACTTTGGATCGCCTACTTTTAGCATTGTTAATTAGTATCCCTGTACTTTTGATCGTTTCAGCGCTCAGTGGTTATTTTCTGGCGACGCGAGCGCTATCCCCAATTGATCAAATCACCCAAACGGCACAAAGAATTTCTACTGAAGATTTATCAGCTCGTCTTAATCTGCAGGGAAATGATGATGAAATTGGACGACTAGCCACAACTTTTGACAAAATGCTCTCACGTCTTGAAGAAGGATTTAATCGTGAACACCAATTTACTTCAGATGCCTCACACGAACTGCGTACCCCTTTGGCTGCCATGCAAGCGATCCTGAATGTGACGCGTGAAAGAAAACGCCCCCCGGAAGAATATGAAACGGCAATGGATGATTTATCGGAAGAGACAGATCGACTGCGGGCTCTAACCGAGGATTTGCTATATATTGCTCGTGGTGACGCGCGACCCGCTACACCTTATGAAGAAGTGAATCTATCCAACTTGTTAATAGATGTCAGCGAATCCTTACGACCTATGGCTGAATCCAAGGGGTTGACCCTCAAACAGGATATCCAGAACGATCTTTTTATCATGGGCGACAGCGATGCTTTGATCCGGGCATTTGTGAACCTGCTGGACAATGCCATCAAATATACAGAAAAAGGTGAAATCTTCGTAAATGCCGTGCGTGGTGTCAGAAAAAACATTGATATCCTCATTTCTGATACCGGCCGTGGGATTGACCCAAAACATCTTCCTCATATTTTCGAGCGTTTTTATCGGGTAGACGAGTCGCGCACGACCCAAGGTTTCGGATTAGGGCTGGCGATCGTTCATGAAATTGTAAGGACCCATCAGGGGACAATCGAAGCCTCAAGCCAAATTGGATTCGGAACAACTTTTCGGTTACATTTTACTGGAGTTGATAAAGGAGTATGAAAATTGAAAAATCTACTTTGCTAAGAATTGGACTATTGGTTATTACGATACTAATATCAGGGATGATTTTTGCCTCATTAGCAGAGGATTTGGTAAATAGAGAAACTCTATCGACATTAGATCCAGTGTTCGGAAGTTGGTTGATTGCCCAGACTTCCCTTTCTGGTGATCATGTTTTTTCGATGATCACTTTTTTGGGAAATGCCCTAATCATTTCCATCGGTACTGGTCTATTGGGATTCTGGCTTGCCAAACAAAAAAAGTGGAATGATTTAATTCTCATGTTTTCAGTGGTAGGTGGCAGTGCCTTGCTTAATCTGGTACTGAAGAATATTTTTCAGCGTTCCCGACCAATATTTCCCCAGGCCTTTTCGGTAGAGACCGGTTTCGGTTTTCCATCCGGGCATACGATGATTTCGCTGGCATTTTACGGTGTGATTGTTTACATTGCACTTACTTACATAAAAAGCAGGAATTGGAAGGCATTTACAGTAACTGGTGCCGTTGTCATTTCTGTATTAATTGGTTTCAGCCGATTGTATTTGGGGGTTCATTATTTAACCGATGTCCTGTCTGGGTGGGCTGCCGGCGGTTTATGGTTGGCGGTTTGTATTCTGGGGGATTATTGGCTCCAATATTCAAAATTGCGAAAAGTAGAGTCAAGATGAAGAGGACTTCATCTTAACTTCATAAACACTTCATCAGCAGGGATTAACGTAGATTTTGTGCAATCAGAGCACAAAGTGGTAAAAACGTCAAAAATGTGCATTTTCCGCAAATGGCAACGGGAGTTGCACAACCCATTGCTTTTTCACTGAAAGGGATCGGCCTGCGAACAGGCTGTGATCCGTGAACCTTAAAATGCAACTTTGATCTTGCCAGTCCACCCAGGCAGAAGTGTGAGCAGCGACCTTGACCAGCTCTTTCACTTTGGGGTGAGCGGCATTCTGCCAGGCAACAGGGATCTGCGGGCACTGCTCGGTCAGCCAACAAGCAGCCCAGCGCACAAAATTGGCGGCGAAGACCGCAAACTGCTCCTGGAGAAAGAGAGCCGGGGCAGAGCGGACCTTCAGGTGGTGCATGGTGAACACATTTTTGCCTTCCTTGATGCCCGCCTCGATGGTTTGGCGAGCATTGTAACGGTGAAACCAGCCGGGGAGATCGGTGGTAACCGGATCATGGCCGAAGTGCAGCAGCGTGCTGTGCCGGATGGTCTTGCCGGTGTGGAAACGCTCCAGGGCTACGTCAACGGGATAAGGGAAATCCGGGAAGCGTTCGTTTCGCCAGGCCAGCATCTCAGCATTGTCGCCCACCTGCATCCAACGAGTCAGAGAGCACACTCGCCTTTTCAGGCGGGGAGTGAGCCAATCGCTGTAGGGTTTGGTATAGACCTCATAGCCCATTTCGATCAAGAAGGCGACGTTCTCTCGGGTACCGAAACCAGCATCCAGGCGAAAGTCAGCCTGAATGGGGTAGGCATTGGTGCGGTTTTCAGCCTCGAAGGTCTTCAGGCGGTCGCTCAGGCGCTGGATTTGTGCTTGCAGAGCAAACATTTGCCGCTGGCGATGCTGCAGATGCTTTTCCAGCACCAGGATCTGCTGTGCCCGCCGTTCTTGCCGCCGTTCGAGCATCTTGAGGCGTTGCCGGGCCTTGGACAGAGCGCTGTAAGGCCGCTCCCGTCGTTTGCGTTCCTGGTACTCAGCTTCGTACTGAAACAGTAGCTGGCGAACTTCTGGCAGTTCCTGCTGGGCTTTGACCAGGCGGGCCTGAGCCTCTTCCACAGCAGCCTGGCCTCTCAGTCCTTGCTCCTTGGCATTTCTGGCGCTCGTTTTCCAGCATGCGGATGCGTTGGCCTAACAAATCTGTTCGCCGCCAGGGACGTAAGCCGGTCTTTGCCTCAGCGGCTCGCACCATCGCTTCGGCTTGCGTGCAAGAAATCGTGTCGCCAGGGTGCTGCTCCACCGAAAGCCAGAAACGACCGTAGCTGGGACTGTGCGTACTCACCATGACTGCCTGGTAGCCAAGCCGCACCCCATCTCCCATGTGCCCATAGGCTACTCCCGGGTAAGTGGTGCTGGTGTTAGAGACAGGTCGGTCGGTCAGATCGCCGTCGTAACTCAGGCGGCCACAACGCTGCAGCGCCCGCATCACTTCCTCGGCCAGGATCGGTTGGGTGATCTGCTCCAGTAGCGCCGCAGTCTGCTCGGCCTCGGCCTGGGTGAGACCTGCCAGAGTGCGGCTGACACCGCTGTAGTCAGCCCAGCCTGGCTGTCCCCAGGCTTTCGCCGCCAGATCCTGATCTAGCGGATGGGCTGAGCGGCTGATGTCTTGCAGATGCTCCATGCCCGCCAGCATCGACACCAGAAATTCCAGCACTTTGGTCTGCGGGCTGTGTTGCACGGTTTTCTGGTGCAGCTTCACCGCCTGGAAAGGGCCGGGCAGCCCAATGCAGTGCGCAAACTGGCCCCAGATCACCAGCATGGCGTGATGGGTCAGGGTTTCAAGGTCGTTTTGGCTCATGGTGGTTCTCCCATTCTTGCCATGAGCATACCCGATCAAGGTTCAGTTGTAAAAGTACAGGTTTTTGCCGTTTAAAGCGATTCGCTCGCTGATTGCACAAAAGTTACGTTAGTAAAAATCATGAAAGCATGGAAAAAAGTTCACTTTGGTAACCAGAAAACCCCAAAAGGACTTTTCTTGGAGTGTATGGTAGCTGAATACCACAATCCTGATGCTTCAAGTTGGATTCTTGCATTACGTGATATGTTGAAAAAAGCTTGTGATACCTGGGGAAACCCCGATTATTTTATCGCCTCACCAACAGTTGCTGATATTTCAAAATCCGCGGTAAACCGAATTCCTCTAGTTAAGGTTGAAAAACCCGAAGATTTGGATAGGGCTAAATACATTGTCAAGAAGATGCGCCAGCACCTCGAGCTAATTGATCAGGCTATCGATGAAGCTAATACCGATTTGACAAAGGCAGCTAGAACTTTACAACTTGTATTGGGATCTGATCCTGATGATATCTTTTTCCCGTTACCTAAATTCGACGATACTTCATCTTCGGATTCGACCAAAAAAGACGAGCCAAGCAGAATGGCTACTCCAATTGTGACCATTAGTAATCCAAATAAGCCATGGGGATGCGATGGAACAAGGTTTAATAATTGACCAATTCGATAAGTTACGCTCCTTATACTCTGGCCTGACCCTTCAAAAAACTGATGGCGTCTGGAATATACAAGGATTATTTGTCTTCAACGCAAATTTTGCTGAACAACTTATTGAAGATTAGTATTCAATTCTTCTTGTTGTTCCAGAATCCTATCCAGATTGTGTGCCCATAGCTTACGAAACAGGGAATCGAATTCCAAGAGAATTTCACAAGTTTACAAAAGGGAATTTGTGTTTAGGTGAGCCATTAGCTGTTTGGAAGACATTTTCTGAGCAACCTACATTATTGGGATTTGTTCAGAAGTGTTTAGTCCCCTACCTTTATTCATACAGTTATTTTTGCCAATATGGAAAACTTCCTTTTGGTGATTTATCACATGGGGAGCCGGGTAGAATTAGGTATTATCAAAATCTATTCAATATGCAAAGCGAACATTCTTTGTTTGGCCTAATTTCTATTCTTGCTCAAGATGAATATCGTGGGCATATCCAATGCCCTTGTGGAAGCAAGAAACGACTCAGGTATTGCCATGGACCACAAGTACTCGAAATAATGCGTTTTGCTCCCCCGGAATATTTTAAGGCTCTTTACCAATTTATGTCTCAAAGAGGATTTTCTTATATACGATAATCCAATTTGCTCCGTTCCCCCTTAAGACACTAGGGGAACAACCGGGCAGGAACAACCGGCCAGGTCGTTCCCCTGAATTATTTCATTCGTTTAATTGATAGCCAGATACTACCATTTTCTGAACGTTTTCCGCTTCGTAAACCATGCAGATTTGTTAAAAACGAATTGTATGTCAATCCACCTAAGGCGAGATTAATTTCCCCCTGGACAGCTCTTTGGCAGGTTAGGTTATCACAAAAAACGTATAAATTCCCATTCGATGCCTCATACAGGTTCATCCATTTTAGCTTTCTAGCTGTTTGTCCTTTATTCACATCATGCTCTACCTCTATAAATATTAACTCGCCGGTTGACCGATCCACTGCGACAATATCCGGAATAAATGTGCTTCCATTTGGCAATTGGATCTCTTGAGCTTGAGCCTTAATCAAATATCCTGCTTCCGCAAGAATCTCTGAGGTTTGTATATTTAAAATGGTGTGTTCTGGAGAAGAGTGATAGTGAATCAAATGATCGTACTCATTTTCCTTTGGTATCTGACCGAATAATATCTGGAAAGCAATTTTCCCATCATCAATCAGTCTAAGAATGTCTGGATTATTTCCACCGGAACTAGAACCTTGTTCTGGAATGGCTTCTATTCTTTCAATCAGGATAGGATGTGAACCCTCTTCAGTCGACAATAATTTATTTATCGCTTCGTCAAGGCTACCATTATCAACGGATAATGATAGTCGTCTTGCCATTTCTTTCGTTATCGAAGGTCGAAGTGCTTTTCCGGTTTCTCCGATAACATGGATGACTGTAGAGGTCTTTTCAAAAGACTTTGATGAACGCCATACTCCAATCCAGTCCGGAAGTGAAGTTGAATTATCTAACACAGTCAGGTTACTTGCTGCTGACCTGATATTCTCCTCATCATGTGTAAGAACATTCCGTTGAGCTTGTCGAAGTGCAGATAAATGCGAATTCAGATTGGCATTTTCAGCCTGCACCTGTTTATTTTTCTCCAACAAATCAGCGTTCTCTTGTTCAAGGCCAGCATACTTTTGACTGAGTTCCTGTAAACTCCGTTTGACTTCAATCATCTCATTTGGTTTTACCTTTTTTGTAGCATCACCTTGCAATGCTCGCAGTCGAACATGAATTAGGTATGCCAGGTCATCATCGCTAAATGATTCCAATGGACGGGTTGCTTTTTCACACGATTCATCGTAATCCTGATCCAGAAGCCTTAATAATGCGACAAGATACTTGTGGGCATTTTCCCATAATTTCTGAGCATTAGCCTGCATTTTTTGCTCGTGCTCCTCGCTTTGCCCGATGATTTCTCTGGAGATCCGATTAGACTGATTTCGTTGGAATTCTTCTAACGTGAGATCAACCACTTGTTTTTCTCCAATTCCGATTTCATCTGG
>Ga0208459_1000726_pt1 | contig 33966 bp, 27 predicted proteins | sample AD_UKC087_MetaG_FD_184433 | JGI IMG/M metagenome (GOLD analysis project Ga0208459, IMG submission 184433) | Active sludge microbial communities of municipal wastewater-treating anaerobic digesters from USA - AD_UKC087_MetaG (SPAdes) (version 2) | ecosystem: Engineered > Bioreactor > Anaerobic >... | reverse complement strand
GGGATTGCCCGAACTGCGGCGCGCACCATGATAGGGATGTAAACGCTGCAAGGAACATCCTGGCAGAAGGACTGCGTATTGTAAACGCGGTTTAGCATTAGTCCGTACGGCAGGAACTGCCGGAAGTCACGCCTGTGGAAACCGTGTAAGACCAGCAATGGCAACGGTCGATGAAGCAGGAATCCCGCGACTTCAGTCGTGGGAGGTTCAAGGGGGTGGGGATGTTCATACAGGTGATGACACTGACCGGAGTGCGCGGGTGGGTAGTGGCAAACGCTCTGGGAATGCCGAAAGCACTGCTCTACTTGGCACGCACAACGAGATAGTGGCTACTGCGGCCCTGACCCTCCTTGCGGGCCTGGGCGACTTGGTTCCGCCCACAGCCCTGGCCGGGATCTTTGCGGCCCAGGTGGTAGATGAGGAGAACTACTTCGCCGTTCTGCGCGAGTGCGTCATACCGTTTGTACTCACGGCGGTATGGGCTGTGATCATCCTGAGATGGTCCGTCCCGCTCGCGCGGATACTGGTGCGATAGAGGGGGCGAGTACCGTGCTGACCGCGATATACTGGGGCGTGTGCGTGCTCATGCTTGTGCTGTGCGCACTTGAACTATGGACAGAAAAGGACTTCTGGAAGCAGGCCACTGCGGCAATGGTCATCGTGCCGCTCGTGCTCCGAGTCCTCAATTGGAAGTGAGGTGCCGCATCATGCAGTGTGGACGCCACATATGGAGCGCGCTTGTCCTTACGGTCTTGGCTGCGGCGGTGGTGCTGACGACGGGTGCGCAGTTTAGGCAGATGCATCGCGACGAGGTCATCGTTCCCGGGCCGGGAGTAACCCAGATGCGCATGCTGTCGGATTACTTGCCTGCATTGGCTGGAACAACTGGTGACACCGAAGTCTACATTCTAGAAGGGGAGGAACCGGGCCCCACTGCGTTCATTCTCGGAGGAACGCATCCGAACGAACCCGCGGGCTTCATGACTGCGGTTGTCTTGGTGGAGAGGGCCCAGGTCAGGGCCGGTCGGCTCGTAGTTGTGCCGAGGGCGAACCGGAGCGGGTTCACGCACAACGACCCCCAGGAGGGTTCGCCTCAGCGCTTCACGCTGACTGCGTCGGATGGCTCGGCCCGGACATTCAGGTTCGGATCTCGAGCCACTAACCCGCTTGACCAGTGGCCGGATCCCGATACCTACATAAACCCGTCCGGCCAGAAGCTTTCCGGCAGCGAGAATCGCAATCTGAACAGAGCGTACCCGGGGCGACCGGACGGGACCCATACGGAACGGGTAGCCTATGCCATCATGGAGCTGATACGTAAGGAGAATGCAGACGTATCAGTTGACCTGCACGAGGCGTCGCCGGAGTATCCGGTGATCCATGCGATGGTCGCGCACGAGCGGGCAGAGGACCTGGCAGCCATGACCGTTATGGACTTGGACATGGAGGACATTCGCATGAGACTGGAGAAGTCTCCGCCCACGTTTTATGGCCTCAGCCATCGCGAGTGGGGAGGCACCTATCATCTCTAGCAGCGCTCTTTAGGGCCATGGAATTCGTGGGTGATGGCGAGCCACTCATCGTAGAGGAAGTCCCGTCGTTCGATGAAGTCATGGCAAACGACGTCGGTTACTACCTGAACCCTGCGCCCACGCGCGGCTAGGCCAGCTACAGCAGCCGCCGCGGGCCTGTGGAATCAGCTCGCGGCGGCTGTCATGAAAGCCCCCGATTCACTCATGTGACCGGATGAAGTCCCGATACCACAGGGCGCTGCGCTTGAGAGTCCTCTTCTGTGTCTGAAAATCCACGTGCACCAGCCCGAATCGCTTGGAATAGCCGTGGGCCCATTCGAAGTTGTCCATGAGGCTCCACACGTAGTAACCTCTCAGGTTGACGCCATATTCACACGCTTTGCACGCCGCCTCGACGTGCGACGAGAGGTAGCCTATGCGGGCGCTGTCGTCGACGATGGAGCCATCCGGGGCAAGTGAATCGTCGAAGGCGGCTCCATTCTCCGTTATGAACAGGGGGATCTTGGTGTAGTCGTCGCTCACCCGCTTGACCACCCTGAACAGTCCCTCAGGATACACTTCCCATCCCATGGCGGTGACCGGCAGGCGAGGGGTGACTTCCGAGGCATTAAGCAGGCGCTCGGCAGGGTCCCATATCACCTGGTCCCTCGTGTAGTAGTTGATCCCAAGGAAGTCTGTTTCCAGGCCGATTACCTGCATTTCTTCAGGCCGCGGCTTGGCGAGGGCATCGGGCAAGACGCCTGCCCGGTCCAGCCATGCCAGAACGTCTTCGGGGTAATGCCCTCGGAACAGCGGATCTAGGTAGAGCCTGTTCCATACGCCGTCCACACGCCTTGCGGCGTCGACATCGCGTTCATCGTCGGTCGCAGGTTCCTGATGGTTGATACTGAGCGCGATTCCGATTCCGTCGACTGGCTGAGAAGTATCGGCGCTTGCAGCTCCCTTGCGGCTTGACGAATCTCTGAAAGCCCTGACTGCCAGGCCGTGCGCCAGCAGCAGGTGATGGGCCACCAGAAGGCCTTCCCGGGCATCGCGATGGCCGGGCGCCATCTCGCCTGTCACGTGCCCGAGGAGGGCTATTACCGCCGGCTCGTTGATGGTGATCCACATTGGCACGACATCCGAAAGCTCGCCAAAGACGGCGAAGCAGTAATCGGCGAACCGCTTCGGGGTGTCGGCGTTGGCCCATCCGCCCTTGTCCTGAAGGGCCTGAGGCAGGTCCCAGTGGTACAAGGTAGCCATGGGGCGGATCTGGCTTTCCAGGAGCAAGTCGACCAAACGCCTGTAGAAGTCGAGCCCCTGGCCGTTCAGCTTGCCGCGGCCATCGGGCATCAGCCTCGGCCAGGCCAACGAGAACCTGTACGAGTCCAAGCCAAGCTCGCGCATTATGCCTACGTCCTCGGCATACCTGAAGTAGTGCTGGCAGGCGGGTTCGCCCGAGTGACCGCCCAGGACTTTGCCGGGCATGGAACAGAAAGTATCCCATATCGATACTCCTCGTCCGTCCGCTCGCGTGGCCCCTTCGATCTGATATGAAGATGTCGCTGCTCCCCATAGGAAGCCCGGAGGAAAAGTGTTGTGGTTCATGTATCCCTCCTGGGTGGTGTTGTTCAGTGCCGGCTATCCTGTAGCCCTGCTGTGGTCCTGCATGAATGAGCCGCCCAACCACACTGGCGGTGGGATTGCGAATAAGTAAGCCTGGTCCTTTGTCGCCAGAATTATCATATACCAAAACGAAACAGATTGGACAGGGTAGCAGCAGTCTCACGACGACTGTACTGACTCAGGATAACGGATTCCGCAAATTCTGTGTTAGGCCACAGAAGGATTTCTGCCCAAGAAGTAGAACTCAGTGCATGCAGAATTAGTACCGTCACCGAACGAACTAACATTAATACCCGAATAGGCGCGTTTAGCAGTGGCGATAATCCGATGTCACATGAATAATGCATTCATAGATCATAATGTCCTGATCGTGGCGATATTGATATATGGGAAGAGAGGCATGGTCTTCTTTGAGGAACAGAACTCTGAGAACCGGTGATAGACAGCTGATTCGCGACATCAACATGTCGCTGGTTGTGAACGAGATACGACAGCATGGCCCGATATCCCGTGTGGACGTGGCGCGCGCAACCGGTCTGGGAAGGTCAACCGTGTCGGGAATCGTAGGCATGTTGCTCAAGGAGGAGTTCATGCGCGAGATCGGCAGCGGCCATCCCGACTCCGTGTCGCCCGCCGTGGGGCGACCTCCGGTAATGCTGGAGTTCAACCCCCGTTCTAGGTTCGTGGTGGCAGTTAAGCTCGCTCCTGCGTCGATAACGGCTGCTGTGACCGATCTTGATGCTGAAGTGGTTGGATTCGTGGAAAGGCCGATAGGCGCCAAGCTGAGCGAAGGGGCTGTAAGGCAGCAGATATCCGAGGCCGTATACGCAGTCGTCTCCGACTGCCGAGTCAGTATGGACCGAGTCATTGGAGTAGGTGTGGCTGTGCCGGGCATCGTGGATTCGCGTACCGGCGTGTCGATCTCGCCCCAGTTCTTCCTTTGGCAAAACCTGCCGCTGCGGAACCTGCTGGAGGAGGAGTTCGGCGTGCCCGTGTTCATCGACAACGACGCGAACGCCGCGACCTTGGCAGAGAAGCTGAGGGGGCACGGCCGGCAAGTATCGGATTTCGTGTGCGTGACGATCGGCATCGGCATCGGCGCAGGCATCATCATAGATAACAAGCTGTACCGAGGCGCTGTGGCCGGAGCAGGCGAGATAGGGCATATCACAATCCAGGAAGATGGCCCTGAGTGCACCTGCGGAAACCGCGGCTGCCTAGAGGCGTTTGCGTCCGATGCCGCCCTTGTGCGCGAGATGAAGCGAATGGTCGAGTCGGGCCGAAGTAGCGCCGTCATTGGGATTGCCGCGGAGGAGAACCGGGGCTTTGATAGGTCGATGATCGCCCGTGCCGCTAGGGAGGGCGATGATGCGGCTCTGTCAGTGGTGAGGCAGGCCGGCGAACACATCGGAGTCGGTCTGGCGACACTGGTCAACATTCTCAACCCCGAGATGATCGTGGTTGCAGGCGAGGCCGCCACAGACTTCGGCGATCTCCTCCTCGAGCCCATACGTGATTCCATCCGCCGCCGTTCTATGAGCGTTCTTGCCCAGAGGCTAGAGGTCGTCCAGTCGCGCCTCGGCGACAGGATATGGATTGTGGGCGCTGCCTCGCTAGTCATCGACGATTTTTTCGGGGCCCCCATATATGAACGGCATGAGCATGTTGCGGCGGTATCGATTCCGGACCTGATGCAAGGCTCATAGATCGAACAAGCTTGATTGGAATGGGAGAATTGTGATGCACGACACGCTAGTAGGGGCAAGCATTTCGCTGATAAGGGAGAACCAGCACATATCCGGAGCGTACATAGCCTCGCCCAGCTTCCCGACTTACGCATACTGCTGGCTCCGCGACGGAACCTACATAGCTCACGCTATGGATCTTTATGGCGAGCATGACAGCGCGAAAGCCTTCTTTCGCTGGGTGAACGCGACCATTGCCGGCAACTGTGCCGACACTGGGCGCTGCCCCGATACTGTCGAAGACGCCGGGCTAAGAAGTCGGGAGCGATGTACTCAGTCGGTGGAACTAGCACGGCAGTTGCTCAGAGCACGATGGACTTTGGATGGCAGGCGCGACAACTCCGAATGGCCAAACTACCAGCCAGACGGGTATGGGGCATGGCTGTGGGGGCTTGACGAGCATATTGAGCGCACTGGAGACCTAGGCCTATGGCATGAGTCGCGTGAGGCCGTTGGGTACGTCGTGGAGTGCCTATCGCAGGTGTGGTCGACGCCTAGCAGCGACTGCTGGGAGGAGTATCCCGATCGGGTTCACACATCCACTCTGATCTGCATAGCTGGCGGCCTTGAGAGAATCGGTCGCCGGGCGTGCGATGATCGGGCTCTCTCATTGGCTGCCGCAATCCGGGACTACATCATTCGCTACGGTGCGTTCGACGGGCGCCTTGCGAAACTCTGCAGCCGAGAGCGACGTGGAGATCAATGGCCTCCCAAGAGGCGTACTCACGCGGGGCCATCCATTGGCGATTCAGTCGATGCAAGCCTTCTTTGGGCTGCGGTACCCTACGGAGTGCTTGACCTCGATGATCCGCGCATGGTGAGCACAGTAAGGGCGATCGAGCGGGGCCTGGCCAGGGGAGGCGGAGTGCGCCGCTACGCAGCCGATACCTACTATGGCGGCGGTTTGTGGCCGCTTCTTACTGCGTGGCTCGGCTGGTACTACTGCCGCACGGGCGACAGGGAGAAGGCGCTGGGGTGCCTCAGGTGGGTTGAGGATCAGGTCACCGATGGGGTTCACCTGCCGGAACAGGTGAACCGGGATCTTGTCGATCCTGTGTTGTATGAGCCATGGGTCACATGCTGGGGGCCGCCGGCGAATCCGCTTCTGTGGTCTCATGCGATGTATCTCATTCTTCGCAAGGAGCTAGATGATCGCGCGCGGGAGGTGTAAGGTGCATGTACATCGGCCGGGGGAGGAAGAGGCGGGCCACTATCGCGGCATTCTTGGCTCCGACTGTGGTAGGTTTTCTCCTTTTCAGCCTGATCCCCATAGCTCGCTCGCTTTACCTCAGCTTCACATCATGGGATATTTTGCAGCCCGCCGAATGGGTTGGACTGGAGAACTACAAGGTACTCCTGGGCAGCGAGGAGTTCTGGAGGGTGATGAGAAACACGGGGGAGTACATAGTCCTTTATGTCCCTCTGATGCTCGTATCGTCGCTTGCTCTGGCGGCGCTTCTGAACAGGAAGTTCGCCGGAGTTGACGTCTACAAGGTGCTGTTTTTCCTTCCAGTGTTAACGTCCTGGGTGGCCGGCTCGCTGATCTGGAGGTGGATTCTCAACCACAAGTACGGCTTGGTGAACATCTTGCTCGGTCACATTGGCGTCGCGGGCCCAGCATGGCTCGATGACAAGTATTGGGCGATGCCGGGAATTGTCCTTGCGAGCGTATGGAAGGATGCAGGGTTCTTCGCCCTGATATTCCTGGGCGCCCTAAAGGGCATTAATCACGAGTACTACGAAGCCGCCCAGATCGACGGCGCAAGTCCCTGGAATAAGTTCAGGCACATTACCCTGCCGCTCGTGTCACCTACCACGTTCTTTGTGACCATTACGTCCATCATCAACTCTTTCCAGGTATTCGCCCAGGTGCAGATCATGACGTATGGAGGGCCTGCCGGCGCTACCCAAGTGATAATGGAGAGAATCTACAAATACGCCTTCCAGTTCTTCAAGATGGGCTATGCATCGGCCCTCTCTTGGGTGCTATTCGTCATAATACTCATAATCACCGCGATCCAGTGGCGTCTCCAGAAGGGGTGGGTGTTCTATGATGGCTAGGCGAGCGGGCGCATTCCGCACAGCTCTGTTCTACGTCACCATCAGCCTGATTGCCCTGTTCATGATACTCCCATTTCTGTGGATGATCAGCACATCGCTGAAGGAGAGCGAGGCAGTGATGGTGCTGCCCGTAAGGTGGATACCTGAGAGGATCAGCCTCAAGGCCTACCGTGACCTCTTCACGATATCGACAGTAGTGCCGTTCCACCGTGCCACTCTGAACTCGCTGGTGGTATCGGTGCTCACCACCTTGGTGAATCTGGCGTCGGCGTCGATGGCTGCATTCGCGCTGGCTAAGTTCGATTTCAGGGCCCGGGACAGAGTTCTATTCGCCTTTCTGGCTACGATGATGGTTCCGGGAGCGGTCACTATGATCCCGAACTACTTGGTACTGCGCACTCTTCGCCTGACCAACACCTTCACCGGACTCGTGCTGCCTTCGATCTACAACGCATGGGCGCTGTTCCTGCTGAGGCAGAACATAATGGCGCTCCCAGAACCGTACTTTGAGGCGGCGATAATCGACGGAGCGACGCCCTTCGCCGTGTATAGGCACGTGGTTCTGCCTCTGGTGAAGCCGATTCTGGCATCCCTGGGAGTGCTCACGTTCATGGGGACCTGGAACGACTACCTCTGGCCTCTGATCATGATATCCGACCCCGAAAAGATGACCCTCACTCTCGCCCTAGGGAACTTGAACTCAAGGTGGGGGCAGAAGTGGGAGTTGCTCATGGCCGGGAATCTCATATCGATGTTACCGATAATCGTGACCTATATCTTTGCCCAGAAGTACTTCGAAAGCGGGATCTCGGTCGGGGGGCTCAAATCTTAGGAAACCGCCGGGGTGGAAGAGGGTGAGCTTAGGGAATAGGCGACGCAACGATATGAGTGGAGACTGTTGGAGTATTGTCGGACTGACCATAATGGCGTGACGGCGTTCCACTATCTACTCACTACTTGGGAGGGATATGCGTGCACAAGAAGAGACTTGCCCTGGCGGCAATGTGTGTCGCCCTCGTTACTCTGTGTGCAATGCCGGTCTATGGCGCAAAGAAGGTAACCATAACCTACGGCAACTTCTCCGCGGGATCCGATAATGAACCTACCCTTAACGCGATGAAGGCGGCGTTCGAGAAGGCCAACCCAGATATCGAGGTCAAGCTTCAGAGCACTGGGTTCGGCGAGTACTTCAGGCTTCTGCAGACGCAGGTTGCAGGAGGGACAGCGCCCGACTGCTACGAACTGAACTACGAGAACTTCGTTGCCTTCGCGGCCAAGAATGCCCTCGCCGACCTCGGCCCATTGGCAAAGGCCGCCGGAGTCAGCTTTGATGGGTACGACGCCAACGCGCTTGACGCTTTCAAGTACAAAGGGAAGCAATATGGCGTGCCTGGAAGCTACTCTGTAGTCCTCCTTTTCTACAACAAGGATCTTTTCGACAGGGCCAAGGTGGCCTATCCCAACGACAATTGGACGTGGAAAGACGTAATCGAATCTGGGAAGAAGATTCGGGCGCTCGGAGACGACACCTTCGGGATCATCCAGACTGTGCAGTTCTGGGAGTTCTACAAGACTATTGCTCAGAACGGCGGCAGCCTGTTCAATGCCGATCGCACCAAGTTCACAGTGAACTCGCCTGAGAATGTGGAAGCACTGCAGTACATGGTCGATAAGATTATCAAGTACAATATCGAGCCCACCCAGGCACAGAAATCCAACCAGGGCGAGTGGGACATGTTCGCCGCCGGTAAAGTCGGAATGCTCATAACGGGCAACTGGGCATTCACTTATATGAAGGACAAGTGCAAGTTCAGGTGGGACATTGCTGTGGAGCCCGGAAACAAGCACAAGGCGTGTCACTTCTTCTCGAACGGGTATGCCATCAATAAGTCCAGCAAGAAGCAGCAGGAAGCCATGAGATGGATAACATGGCTGGCGTCCAGCAGGGAATCGTCAATGCTGAGGCTGGAGGCAGGGTGGGAGACCCCGCCCGTATCTGACAAGAGCGTCATCGATGCGTACATCGCGGAGCGTCCGCCGGACAATCGCAAGGCAGTCTTTGACTCCCTGAAGTATCTGGTGACGCCGCCTGTAATCGAGCAGTTCAACGAGATGGCGGAGACAGTCGATCTCCAACTGCAGAAGGCTCGGGATGGGGAGAAGACCCCCAAGCAGGCGCTGGACGACGCTCAGAGAGAGTTGGAGCAGAAGATCAAGCTATAGACCATGCGCCGCAGGTCATAGGTTTGGGCGCGAGGCCCGGGCATCACGCCGAAGACGACAGGCTCCGCCGATTCGCAGGGTAAGGTGGACGGCGGAGCCTTCCTTGGCGGAATGCAGTTCAAGGAATCGACACGGATCACGAGGTGTACGGCATGCCGAATCATGATGAGTTCAGAGTGTGCGCCGAGTATGCGTGCGGAAGCAGTGCCAGGCTGCGTATCATCGATGGCTTCGTAACGGCGCAGTTCGACAACGTTGGGCAGCTCGTGCCGCGAGTCGAGTTCTTCTTCCGCGATGGGCGTCTACACATGACTCACTCATTGCCGACAGAACCCATGAACGCAGGAGACCTTGAGTCGCGCGTATGCATAGTGGATCCGGAAACCGGTGCTACGCTGGAGGTAGAAGGTAACCCGTTTCGGTTTGCTGTGGCGTCTGCTGATGGACGGACTCTGTTGCGCAGCGCGCCCGGCGAACCACATTTCAAGTTTCGCGCCGCCCCCGACGGGGAGGCGTTCCAGTTCACGTTGAGCCTGGGTAGTTCGGCATCGCATTACTACGGTTTCGGCGAACGATTTGACTCGCTGGACCAAAATGGGCTCAACCCTGACGCATGTGTAGTGAACAAGTACTGCAGACAGGGCGACAGAACGTATATCCCCATGCCGTTTTTTGTGACTGAGACCGGGTATGGGATGCATCTGGCCACAGACAGGTACGTCCGGTTCAGGCTGGCTCCGCGATTGCCGGGAGCGATGGTGATTGAGGTGCAGATCGATCCGGGTCTGCCTGTTCTTGAGTCAACTGTCTTCCTGGGCAGTCCGGCCGACATAGTCCGCGCGTATTCCCGGTCGACCGGTGCAACTCCGCTTCCGCCGAGATGGGCCTTCGGCCCGTGGATGTCGGGAAACGCGTGGAATACTCAGCGAGATGTGGAAGAGCAACTGCGGGCCAGTGACGAGCTCGGCCTGCCTGCAACGGTTGTAGTCATCGAGGCTTGGTCGGATGAGGCTACATTCTATACATGGAACGACGCTCAGCATGCACCCGAACCGGGGGCGCATGCGTTCGGGCTCGACGAGTTCATGTTTCCTGTCGATGGCAAATGGCCCGATCCCAAGGCCCTTGTAGATCGTGTGCACGATAGCGGGATGAAGCTAGTACTGTGGCAGATTCCGGTCCTGAAGCAACTGGCCGCGCACGAACCTCGGTGCGAGCAGCACGAACGCGACGAGGCGCATGCCATCGCTCGAGGTTATGTGGTCCGAAACACCGACGGCACGCCATACCGAATACCTGATGGATGGTTTGCAGGAAGTCTGCTTCTGGATTTTACGAACCCGGAGGCGGCCAAGTGGTGGTTCGGCAAGCGCCGGTATCTCATCGACCAACTCGGAGTGGACGGCTTCAAGACCGACGGCGGCGAGTTCATATTCGACGACACAGTGACGACCTGGGACGGTCGCGACGGCGCCTCAATGCGCAACAGGTATGTAATGACCTACATAGAAGCATACCGCGATTTCGCCGGACCCGGTCGGATAACCTTCAGTCGGGCAGGGCATGTCGGCGCCCAATCGTCCGGCCTGTTCTGGGCGGGTGATCAGGCATCGTCGTTTGCCGAGTCGCGCGCCGTTCTGACCGCCGGACTCAGCATGGGCCTATCGGGTGTGCCGTTTTGGGGATTCGATATGGCCGGGCTTTCAGGTGAGATCCCCCCAGCTGAGCTATTCATCCGGGGCCTGGAGATGGCGGCATTCTCGCCGGTGATGCAGTATCACAGCGATGGCCCCGCGGCATGGGACCGGACACCCTGGAACATCGCGGCGCGAACCGGAGACGAGCGTGTCGTGCCGATATACCGAACTTACGCGAATCTGAGGATGAACCTATTGCCCTACATCTACAACGAGGCAGTGAGCTCGGCCAAGTCGAGCGAGCCTCTCATGAGGGCACTGATGATTGACTTCCCTTGCGATCCGGCGTCCTTCTCAATTGACGATGAGTACATGTTCGGGCGCGATCTACTTGTGGCGCCCATGCTGCACGAACATGCTCGCGAGCGGTCGGTTCATCTTCCGCCTGGGCAGTGGCTGGATTTCTGGACCTTCGAGGAGATTGGAACGGGACCATGTACGATGCCGAGCTACCCCAGCGACATTGGGAAAATCCCGGTGTTCGTCAGGGCAGGAGCGATCCTCCCTATCAACCTAGGTGATAGCATGCACCTTGGCAGCACAACGGGGGTTCGCGGCGTCGGATACCGGAACCTTTCGTTCCTCATCACCGGCGTGCCGGCTCAGGAATGGGTATTCACTGACGATGAAGGCACAAGGATCCGGTTCGTTCCGGGAGACGATGGATTGTACGTCGTTGCGGACGGCGTACGCTCCGTGAGCCATGTGCATCTGCTCATCCTAAAGCACGGCGAACACGCCCAACGTGAGCGTGCCGACCGCCAATGTAGAACTGTCTGGGCCGCGGGAGGCCGAATGGCAGACGTAGCTCGGCTTGAAGCTGAGAGCATGATGCGGGGAGTCCTACTCCCGCTCTAGTTGTCATAGCATTTGATCTGTCGGTTGCACTTACCGCCGAGGCTCCGGCCAAGCTGAGCCCGGCGGTTCTTGCTTACTCCACAGCATCAGGCCAGCAGATTCAAGGAACAATCCACACACGCGGCGAATTCCATGCACAGAGGAACGCGAAGCGCCAGGAAGACGCGGGGAGATGAACGGAGGCGAAAGGATCATTCAGATGTCAAACGATTTGATGTACCCGAACCCGGAGGCTGATACCCGGGCCGAGGCCCAGGGATTCGATGCGCGCAGGCTTCGGCATGCGGTAGACCTTGTAAAGGCGGGATGCGCCGGCGAAAGCGATCATCCATCATACCCTGGGGCTGTGGTACTGATAATGCGCCATGGCGTCGAGGTAGTGCATGAAGCCTTCGGCTTCCGGTCATACGACGAGTCGGCTGAGCCCATGACGCGCGATACCATATTCGATGTGGCGTCTTTGAGCAAGCCCATAGCTACCGCGACCGCTGTCCTGAGGCTAGTTGAGATGGGCGAGGTCAACCTGGACGACCCGGTCGGGCGGTATCTGCCCGGGGCCCCGGAAGGCATCACGCTCATGAACTTGCTCACACATACATCCGGCTTACCGCCCTCGATCACGGTATTTAGGGCGGCCGAGAGCAGAGACGACTGTGTGCGCGCGGCACGCGCGGTGTTGCCACAGTATGCCGCAGGGAGCAAGGTTGAGTACAGCTGCATGGGCTTCATCCTGCTCGCCCTGCTCGTGGAGGCGGTCACTGGCGAAAGCCTCAATGTGTTCGCCCGACGAGAGATCTTCGCTAGTCTTGGGATGAAGGATACTGGCTACTATACGGTAGAGCGGTTCGCTGAGCTAGCGCGCGTGGCGCCCACCGAGAGACGTACTTCGTGCGAGAAGGGCGAGGAGCTGTGGGCATGGCTCAACCGTACCGGGCAGTTCCTTGACCTGCACACCGATGGGCAAGTAGCGTGGGGCGCTGTGCACGACGAGAACGCGCTTGCCATGGGCGGCGTGAGCGGCAACGCGGGGGTCTTCTCCACAGCGGTTGACATCGCCAAGTTCGGGCAGATGTACCTAGAACGCGGGTGCTACGGGGGAGTAAGGGTGCTGTCGCCTGCAACCGTGGAACTCGCCACACGCAATCTCACCGCCGGAATGGGCGATAACCGGGGCTTGGGGTGGCAGCTCAAGGGCCCGAACACCTCATTTGGAAGCCTGATATCCGACAGAGCATATGGCCACACCGGCTTCACCGGTACAGTCCTTTGGATCGATCCAGATCGTGAACTAGTTGTCGTGCTTCTCACAAACAGAGTACATGAGACAAGAGATAACCAGGCGCTGGTGGATCTTCGGCCGAGGTTTCTCAATGCGGTTGTGGCGGCGATCGACAGATAGTCAGGCCGATCCGGTTCCCACCTATTTGAGGCCGAACGCTGGAGGAATAACCATGGGCCCGTTGAACAGAAGGCACTTAGGACCCACAGTCCGTCCATGCAGCGGAAGGCGCGGGATCGAAGAACGAACATGTATATTGAGGTGTGCCGCAGTGGAGGTTGTACTATCTTACGGCAAAACCGGATTGCCTGTAGAACTGCCAGACGACAATGTGACTGTAGTTCGGCCAGTGTTCGTGCCGGGGCTCGATGACCAGCGGCGAGCGGTGGCCGATGCGCTCGAACATCCAATTGGGCGCCCGGCATTGAGAGACGTGGTCAGGCCATCGGACACGGTGGCCGTGGTCTTCTGCGACGCCACCAGGCCTGTGCCGAGCAAGCTGATCCTCCCGGTTCTCCTGGGAGAGCTCGAGAGCGCCGGGGTGGAGAGGGATCAGGTAGTCCTCATAAACGCGCTTGGCACGCACAGGCCGAGCCCGCCTTTGGAACTCGTGGAGCTTCTCGGCGAGGACCTGGTTAGCGATTACCGGGTTGTCCAGCACGACTGCAACGACCGCAGGGCGATGGCGCTTGCCGGTCGTCTCAGCACCGGGCAGGAGTTCTGGGTGAATAGAGATTACCTCAACGCGGATTTCAAGATACTGACCGGCTTCATAGAACCGCACTTCTTTGCTGGGTTCAGCGGCGGAGGTAAGCTCGTGTTTCCAGGGATCGCGAGCCTCGATAACATCAAGGAAGCCCACGGATACCGAATACTGTCGCACTCTAAGTCCACCTGGGGCATTACGCACGGCAATCCAGTGTGGGAACTGCTCACTGAAGGCGCACAGCTAACAGCGCCCGACTTCATAGTCAACGTTACCTTGAACTCCGAGAAGGCGATTACCGGCGTATTCGCCGGAGAACTGCGGGCGGCGCACGCACGAGGCGCCGAGCACGCCAAGCAGACGGCTATGCGGGCGGTGCCGGAGTCTTTCGACATCGTGATCACCACTAATAGCGGGTATCCGCTGGACCGAAATGTCTACCAGACCATAAAGGGCATCTCGGCAGCGGCGTCCATCGTTAGGGATGGAGGAGCGATAATCGCCGCGGCAGAGTGCATCGACGGCATCCCAGCGGGGAGTCACTTCCACAAGCTGCTGCAGAGGGCAGGCACGCCCGAACGGGCGCTTGAGTTGATCGCAACCCCAGGCTTCTCCACGCAGGATCAATGGCAGGTGCAGCTACAGGCGGAGATACAGATGCGGTCAGACGTCTACCTGTATTCCCGGCGTCTTTCGAAGGATGAGATAGGCACCACCATGCTCAAGCCATGCGATAGAATCGAAGACACATTGGCGGACCTGCTGCAAAAGTATGGTCCGGACGCGAGGATATGCGTGCTGCCTGAAGGGCCTCAGACCATACCGTACGTGGAGGCCTGATGCCTGATGCCCCTTCGGTGCCCACGATCGTCGCCCATGCCCACCATCATCCTGGTACACCGCCGGAGACCGCGGTTTATTTTTCCCCGATACAGGAACAATCCGGCTCTTGGCGAAATTCTGCTCCGCCGCATAAACATACTGAAAGAGGGAGTGAGGGAGATGTATCGGGCACTCAGGTGTTCTGTAGTACTGATGGCGCTGCTGATCTTGGCTGAGGTTGCTGCTGGGGCTTCGCTTCCGGTGACTCCCATGCTTAACATCCCCGCAGCACCTGCGCTGCTCAGGATCACTAATGCAGCGCTATCGAACCTGGTCGCCATGGGCGAGGTTGAAGGTCAAGTCTTCGGCGCCGCAAGGAATCAGCTTGTGGCGCTGGACCAAGAGGGCAAGATTACGAAGTCAGTGGCGATACCGATTGAGCAACCCGCGGGCATATCGGCCTACACTGCAGGCCGGGCCATAATCGGCGACTGCGGCAACAACACTGTGCTCTCTGTGGACATAAGGTCCGGTCAATCCGCCAAGGTGCTGGACCTTACGGCAACGGATTACGGAGATCTGATGGCAGGCGACGTGGTGAGGAACGGTAGATTATCTAGCGTTGCTTTCGATGGGAAGTATGTATATGTGGCGATGTCGGCGGGCTATTCAAGCTCGATCTTCGCAGTGGATCCGGCGTCGAATAGGGCGGTTATGCAGGCATGGTCCCCGGGTGACAAGCCCAAGGCCATGCAGTTTGTGGGCGGCAACCTCTATGTTCTGGATTCCGAAAACAGCCAACTGCGGTTGTTCGATTCGGCACTCAGGCTCAGCACTAAGGCGATAGACCTTCAGGCGCCGGACCCCATGGGCATAGTTGTCAGGGACAACGAGGTGAGGGTGTTAACCCCCGCTGACAGAAGCATACGAATCCTGAAGCCTGACCTTAAGGTGCTTACTGCGCCGCAGTTGGCTCCGATATGGAAAGCCAAAGACCTTGTGATCGGACCCATAACCGCACTCGCCCGGGATTATGCCCTGCTCATATGTGGGGATGTGGCGGAAAGCGGCTACGACGAGTTCTGGAACGACACGGTGTGGATGTACAAGACACTGCTTGCAGCAGGTTACAAGGAGAACAACATCTACGTGCTGTACGGCTGGGGCCACGACTACCCCTCAGCCAACCCCAATTACCAGCATACCAGCAAAGTTACCGACTTCCCTGCTACCGTGGCATGGGTTAACAAGATCCTGAACGGGCTCAAGAACGGCGATCCGTCAATAGGCGTGAACAAGATCACCTCCATCGATAGCCTTTTCGTATGGGTGTTCGACCACGGAGGAGGCGGCAACCCCGCCTACTTCTGTCTGCGGGATGGAGTCTACTACGATTCGGATTTTGCGGGTAGCTTGAACTCCATCCCATGCAAGGAAAGAGCCGTTTTCATGCAACAGTGCAGAAGCGGCGGCTTTGTCGACAACCTGCAGAACGACAAGAACTTCATCTCTGCCGCGTGTATGTGGAGCGAGAACGCGCACAGGGCAGACCTCGAGCAGGAGACGTACAACGGCGTGAAGTATCATCACGGTGAGTACAACTACTACGTGATCAGCGCCCTGTCTGGCAAGACAATCACCGGAGCCGCGACCAACGCTGATTCCAACGGCGACGGCAAGATAAGCGCCGTGGAGATGCATGCCTTCATGGCGGCGCGAGAGAACCAACCGGAGCATCCCCAAATGTGGGATTCTTACGGAGTGGGCGGAGCATTTGTGGTCAGGTAGTCAGATAGATGCTGTCGGGGCCGGGCGTTCGCACAAGGGCGCCCGGTCTTTCCTCGCAAATCGTGACAACACGCAGGTAGTGTTCCTCTGCCGCCGGTGCATACCTTGTTGGTAGTATGGCCCGGAAGGGGCCAAGAACGCTGAAAGGTGGCGGCAGATAATGGATACCCCAATCTCTCCGGAGGCCGAGATGTTCTCCGCAGACACGCTCATCAGGCACCCTATCGGGGCCTTCATAGCTCAGTGCCCAGATCCATGTCAGCCTGTGGCTGTGGAGTTCGAATGCGGTCAGTGCTGTAAGAAGGCATGCAACGCAAGGATAGTGGGCATCGCCAGCGGGTTTCTGTCATTGGCGGCCTTCAACCCGTGCCCTGGGATCATCATCAGGCTGTTTTGCGGAGGAGGAGTAGTCGACACCGAGTACGCGCAGTGCACACTGATACGCCTGGATAAGATAAGCAACATCGAGATCGGTGGATTCCCAGTAGACGCAGCCCCATCTTGCCCCGGGGTTTAGTCGCCGGGAATCCCGCTCGAACCGCACGCGACCAGGCCGATCCGACGCCCCGACCAGGCATGATACCGCCTGGTCGGGGCCGGTACGCCTGGGTGTGGAAAATGCACAAGCAGCTCACTGCAGTGGTTCTGCAGCTTATCTCCCGAGGATGATGCTCAATGGGGAATCGGTGCGGGAATGAACACGTCGCGCTCGATAGTAGGCCATGTACATGCGCCGTACTCTGCTAGTTCGCCGCGAAAGGGCGATCTACCTGGCCTTTAGGAATGCGTTCATAGAATCGACACCTAGGTTTTCCCATCCGTCCTGCAGTCCACCGCTGCGGTTTTCCCACTCCCAGGCTTCGATTTGCCTATGATCGAAACAGCACATTTCACGTGGGGTTGCGTTGGCTGCGGGTGCACCGCTAGGCGGAGGCGAATCACATAGGCTAGTCCTCCACGCGGATCAGCAGGACTCGGCCATCGAATCCCCCTCTGGCTTGACGTTTGTCGTCAGCGATCTCCATAAGCCTGCTCAAGGGCACGCCCCCCTGGCGCCCGAGCGCCGAGATGACTTCGAGTATGTCGGCGAGTTCCTCAACATCCCCGCTGGCCATGTATTCGTCTACTTCCTCGGACAACTTCCTGCGGAGGTAGCTCAGATACTCAGCATCCTCGGCTATGCGCGTTACGGCCTTTTTCCCTGCTGACTCTATGATTTCGGGGATCCTATCCCTGACCAGTTTGTCGTAATCTATGCGCACGCCTATTCGCCCTCCCCAGCGTATGGCAGTAGGCTCTTCTTGATTCTCCGCACACCGCCGCGTGGATCGGGCACATCCCCCGTGTACCTTGGGATCAGGTGCACGTGAAGATGGAAGATAGTTTGACCGGCGGCGGCGCCCACATTCACTCCGATGTTGTATCCGTCGGGGGCGAACTCGGCGTCAAGCTGCCTCTTCACTTCATCTAGCAGACTGGCGATGGCATTGGTCTCATCTGGTGTGGCCTCAAAGTAGGTGGCCACGTGACGCCTGGGTATGATCAGCACGTGGCCCTTGTTCACCGGATATCTGTCGAAGAAAGCCAGTGCGAGGTCGTTCTGGGCGATCACTTCATCCTCGGGGATGCTGCAGAATACGCATTCGGGCAACGGTATCAGTCCTTCATTGTCAATCTGTGAACCTGCGGCGGAAGTAGTCTATTCGTCTGAATTCCAGGATGTCCTGCACATGTGATGCGAACCTGGGCGTAAGGTCGGTGCGAATCTTTGGGCTGAGGTGCATCATGCGGCCGACTTCATCGTACTTGAAGAACCGCCCTCGAGACAGATAGGTGACGGGATTTTGCCGCGCCAGCCGGGTGAAGTCATCTATGCTCCATTGCTGCCAGCCACGGTTGCTGTCGTTGTTCAGGTCTTTTTGGTGCAATGGATGATCGACGTAGAAGCGCATCATGCTCCTGCCTATCTCATCCAGACCGACCCTGCTGGACATGATCCCGTCGTCTCCCAGGAACGCGCCTATTGTGGGCAGTTTGTAGGCTTTAGTAAGGTGCGTGCGTTCCACGTCTCTGAGGAATTCCTCTGCCGGCCGGCCCAGCCAGGCCGCTTCCTCAGCGTCGAGATCGCCCGCAGATTCCAAGAACCTGAGCCATCCGTGCTTGAGGTATTCTCTGATCGGTATGTCGCTGCCCTGATATATGTCCAGTCGAGTGGGCCGCCTACCAAGCGACTGCTTGATCCTCGAATAGGTATCGAGCATCCGGACGGGCAGGGGATCGCGTGAGGCCAGCTGGTCGAAGAGCTCGATGACCCTGAAGTCGAAGTTGGCAGAGCATCCTTCGGGGAACTCATGTTCCTGTGCGCGCCTTGACGCGGTCGGCCGATCTGCCGGTCGATCCGCCGGTCGATCCACCCACGGGTTCTCTCCCGCAAGGAGACGGGGCAGGTAGTGCGCTCTCTTGTAGTTCCCGATGAAATCGATCACCGTGCAATGATTCTTGCCGGGATGTTTGCGCAGGCCGCGACCCAATTGCTGCAGGAAGACTACATAGGACTCGGTGGGGCGGAGGAACATCACTGTGTCGAGCGAGGGTATGTCGACGCCCTCGTTAAACATGTCGACTGCGAAGACCACCCTCAGCCGACCGCACTCGAGCTCGTCAATGGCAGTGGCCCTGTCGAGTGCGTGACCTGTGCGGGCATGCTCGCTGTGGACGACCGCCGCAGGCACGCCGTGCGCGGTGAAGAAGTCAACCATGTACTCCGCGTGCCTAATTGAGGCACAGAATGCCAGGGTGCGTTCGCCTGCCAGCCTCATGTAGTGCCGGAGTATGAGGTCGGCACGCTCCTTATGAGATAGCTGCCGCTCCAGATCCTCTATGACGTACGACCCGTTGGCCATTCGTACGCCGTCGTAGTTCGTTGGATCGTACACGGCATAGTAGTGAAACGGCGCCAACAAGCCTCGCTCAATTGACTGCTTGAGAGTGATCTCGTATATGATGTTGTCCTCGCACAGTGAGAAGATGTCCTTGTTGTCCATTCTGAACGGCGTTGCAGTCATGCCCAGCAGAAAACGTGGCCTGAAATGGTCGATCACCTTGCGGTAGCTGTCGGCCGCGGCATGGTGGAATTCGTCTACGACCACATAGTCGAAGTAGTCACGGGGGAAAACCTGCAAGTGCTCATCGCGGCTGAGAGTCTGCACCGTGGCGAGGTACACGCCTGCATCTTCATCCTTGCGCTCGCCTGTATACAGCCCGAATCTTGACTCGGGTCGGATGGATCTGAATACCTCATGGGCTTGATCCACGATCTCCTGCCTGTGGGCCAGGAAGAGAACGCGCCCAAACGCGGCCGAGTCGAAGGCAGCGAGATGAGTTTTGCCAACACCGGTGGCTGCAACTACTAGCCCCTTGTCGACGCCTTCTTCGCGGGCTTGCCTCAGGTAATAGAGCGCCTCGATCTGCGCGCCGCGAGGACGGGGCGTCGGGTCGGGTGCCAGGGGGAGCTCTTCCTCCGCACACCATGCGAGCGCCGGCTTCTTCCACTTCAGCGCATACGACTTCAGCAACTCCTGCGTGATGCGCTCGGAGTGCCGGTTGAACAGTGCTTCGAATGTGTCGCTGAACCGCGCGTACTCATGCGGTTGTTCGCTCCTTCGGAACTGATAGTTCCATTCGACCCCAGTAGTGAGGGCGGAGCGTGATAGGTTGGACGAGCCCACGAAGACGTCGGCGTCGCCCTGGTAGTCGAGGATGTAGGCTTTGGGGTGGAAAGCCCGTATTTCACCGTCGTAGAAACGGATATCTATGAGGGCGCCTAGCTCGGCAAGAAGGTGATACAAGGCAGACGGTTCGGTAATCTGCAGGTACTGCCCTGTGAGCAGTCGAATGGGAACCCCGCGCGCCGCAGCCTGTTTCAAGTCGGGTGCGATGAGCCTGGTTCCTGACTCCATGACAAATGAGACGATCATCCTTATGCACTCAGCACGCTCCATGGCGGCAGCCAAGTGAGGATGGAGATGATCTTCTGCACCGGTAATGGCCTGAGCCACCGTCGTCACCTCGCGGGCAGTATGTGCGCCTAGATGACAGTTACTCCAGCGATGTCAGGAATCCTTCGAGTACTCGGCCTTCTAGTGCTTTGCCTTTGACACTGCCTGTAATTGTCACGTATAGTGGAGCCAGCTGAGTCATATAATCGCGGCTGCGCGCCTCGACGAGGGGATACCCGAGTTTCGGGACTGGCTGATCAAGCAGGCGCGGGTCCTTTGATCGACACGTTCAGTGTGACATGTACGATGGGCGAGCAAGTGACGGAAGGGGGCATTGGTCTTGTTGAGTGCATGCGGTTTGCTCTGCAGTGAGTGCGAGGCCTTCGGAAATGGCTGTGGCGGATGTATTGAGGTTGCGGGGCGCCCTTCATGGGCTGAGGATGCTGGTATCGAAGTGTGTGAACTCTTCGAATGTGCTGTCAATAGGGGGTTTGGGACCTGTGGGGAATGCGATGCGGTGCCGTGCAAGCGAATGGTGGAGCTAAAGGACCCTCGAATCACACCGGAGGCCCACATCGACGATCTGCGGGCCAGGGTGGACAGGCTGCGTCGTCATCAGAGTCGGTCAGATAGTGAGTTCCAAGTCCATCAGTTCGACGAGATCACGTTCGTAGGCTTCGCTCTCCGCACGTCAGTATCGGCGCCGAAGGATGTCATACCTCGGCTTTGGGATGAGTTCTGGAAGAGCGGGAAGTCCGAGGCCTTGAGGAAGGCGCTTGGCGTGTGCTGCCTCCATACCCTCTACGGCGTGTGTGCACACTACGATTCGCCGTCAGGCGCTTTCACGTATCTGGCAGGCGCCATGCTGCCGCAGGGCAGTTCAGTCCCTGATGGTTTCGATAGCGTGACGCTCTGTCCGTCGCTGTATGGAGCAGTGCGCGTTCCCATGGACGTGCCCCGGATCCAGGCTGCCTGGTGCGAGATACGCACGTGGGCCGGCAAGGCAGGCTTCGAGGTGGGCCCGGAGGGGTTCGAAGCATATCCTGACGAGAACACGTGCGATGTTTACGTGCAGATACGCTGACCGGCCAAGCCAAACAAGTCGCGGGCCGGCGCGGCCGGAACATGAGAAGGCTGGGCCGAGCGGCCCAGCCTTTCGCAAACGCACGACTAGCGACAGCCTGCGGGCTCAGGTCTAGAAGTTGAGGCCGAATGCCGGAACCACTGAACCCTTGTACTTACTGTCTATGAAGTCTGCCACCTCTTTTGACGTTAGCGCACGCGCCAGCTCTCTCAATGTAGGATTGCTCTTGTCGACATTCCTGATAGCGAGCACGTTGGCGTAGGGCGAATCACTGTCCTCGATGAACAACGCATCCTTCGTCGGAACCAGCTTTGCCTCCAGGGCGAAGTTGGAGTTGATGATCGCCAGGTCCATGTCCTCCAGCGACCGAGGTAGCTGTGCGGCGTCGAGTTCGATGATCTGTATATTCTTGGGGTTGCTCACGATGTCGAACACCGTGGCCGTGATCCCGGCCTTCTTGTCCACGCCTATCAGCCCTGCCTTCTGAAGCAGAAGCAGCGCCCGGCCCGAGTTGGTGGGATCGTTTGGGATCCCGACCTTGGCCTTGTTGGGCAGGTCCTTCACACTGCGTACTCGCCTTGAATAGGCGCCCATGGGCTCTATATGCACCTTGGCTAGGTAGGTGATGTTCAGGCGCCGGTCCTTCGCGAAGCTCTCCAGGTAAGGGACATGCTGAAAGAAGTTGGCGTCGATATCGCCGTCGTTCAGAGCCAGATTGGGTGTTACATAGTCGGTGAACTCGATGATCTCCAGCGCTATGCCTTTGGCAGCCAGTATAGGCTTGACTACCTCAAGGATCTCCGCATGCGGTACGGGCGTGGCGCCCACCTTCAGCTTCGCTGCCGGCGCTGCCACTGCGCCGCCCCACATCACCGCAAACACCACCAGACCAGCCAGGAAGATGGATGCTGTGTTTCTTGTGAATGCTTTCATCTTTCGCTAACCTCCTTTGCCTTCTCTATTACCTGCGATCTGTCGCTGCGCTTGGTGCTTGCTGTGCCGATCACCCAGTCGATACGGCACCGCGCGCATCGCTGCCACTTGCGACTTCGACCGCCGTGAGGCCGACACCGAGATGCTGCGCGGTAGTGCACTGTCAGGGCAACAAAAAAACCTTCCGCGCCTGGCCATAGGCCAGGGACGAAAGGATATAGATCCACCGTGGTACCACCCTGGTTCGCACCGCCTTTGCAGGCACGTGCCTCGTCAAGCGCGGCAAAGCTCACCGAAATAGTGAGGCATTGCGATGCTCCGGCGCTTTAACGAGCGCACCCGTGCGCGCCTACTGGCTCCACTACCTGGAGTGTTCGGGCGCCCGCTCAGAGGCCATGTTCATCGCGTTTCCCCGGCGCCGGCTCTCAGCCAAAGGCCGGCTCTCTGTAGCCAGTACTCGGCGACTACTCATCCCCATCACTGCGTTTGCAGGTATTCTGCTGTCAGCTGCCACTTTGATTAGTCCTTGCCAACGAGCATAGCACGGCGGATGGGCGGTGTCAACTTAAAAGTGTGGGCGGGGGTGTTTTATCCCCTTGACAAACATGTTGGGCCATCTATAGAATACTAATGAAGGGGTGAGAATATTTGCAGAGAAAATTTGCACCTCCTGACGACACCAAGGATTCCCGAATGGCATTGGCTCTTCGTTGCGCTGAGCTGTACTACATTAAGAAGGCGAGTCAGAGCGCTATAGCCGCGGAACTTGGCTGCTCTGTGGCTACGGTATCACGTCTGCTCAAGAATGCAGAAGATGAGGGCATAGTTGAGATACGGGTTATCAACCCCTTCTCCCGTGTCGAGACGCTTGAAGCCGGCATGCGCCGCAAGTTCAACCTGGCCGAGTGCCGGGTCGTCAACGCACCAAAGGACGATGCGCAGAACAAGAAGGTCATCGGCGCCACCGCCGCTGAGCTTGTGGCCGATCTTGTGGACGATGGCGATTTGGTTGGCCTGTCTTGGGGTGTGACCATGCGAGAGATGGTTAACTCATTGCCGTCATATCGCAGGCCAGTCTCCATCCGCGTCATTCCGCTGATCGGAGGCCTCGGCCAGGTGATGCCGGAGCATCAGGTCAATGCGCTAGTTCACGAGTTCGCGCAGTGTTTTGGCGCCGAATTCGTCATGCTGCACGCTCCCGCTCTGTCCGACAGGGAAGAGACGGTGAAGCTCCTCATGGAGGAGCTGACCATCGCTCAGATGGTCGGCATGTGGCGGCGACTAAACGTCGCAGTGATCGGGATAGGCGAAAGCCCACCGACTTCCCCCATGCGCAAAACCGGCTACTACACAACTGAGGAAATCAACGAACTTGTCGACATGGGCGCTGTGGGCGACATATCAGGGCGATTCTTCGGCCCAAACGGCGAAGAAGCTCCTGCATCAGCCAACAGGCGATTGCTCGCGATTTCATTCGAAATACTGCGTAAGGCTCCCCGGCGTGTGGGAGTGGCGGGAGGCCTTCCGAAGGTGCGAGCCATTGAGGGCGCGCTCCGAGGGGGCCTTATTAACGTACTCGTCACCGACTCTGACACAGCGTCGGCGCTTCTGACCAACTGAGCAGGCTGACCCAAATGACCAGACCGGAAGCCTGAGCGACTTAGGCACATTGGATTGAGGGTGGGTGAGGAATGAGAACAGCAGTCTACTATGGGCCGGGACGAATTGAGCTTGAAGACTGGCCCATACCGGAAGTAGGGGACGACGGAATTCTCATCAAGACCAGGGCTTCTATGGTGTGCGGTACTGACGTTAAGACGTATCTTCGGGGTCACCCCATGTTCAAACCCCCTACTGTTTTGGGCCACGAATTCTCCGGCGAGGTGGTTGCGGTCGGAAGTGGAGTGTCAGCGGCCAAGCCGGGCGATAGAGTGACCGCCGCTCCCTTTATCAATGACGGATCATGCTTTTACTGCAAGAAAGGCGTGGGTGAGCTGTGTACATCTAGGCGCCTGCTCAGCAATGGGGCCTTCAGCGAGTACATCAGGATAGACGAGGAATACGCAAAACGCGGGCTGGTTCACCTGGCTGACGACACTTCATGGGAAGAGGGGGCGCTGACTGAACCGCTTGCCTGCGTCGTAAACGCCCTGGCCGACCTGAGCATCGGCGCCGGCGATACGGTGGCGGTGATCGGAGCAGGCCCAATGGGGATCCTCAATGCGATAATGTCGCGGTCTGTGGGCGGCGCCCGGGTGATCCAGATCGAGACCGACCCGCTCAGGCGAGGCATTGCCTCGTCCCTTGGACTTGAGACCGTGGATCCCGCCGTGTGTGATCCCGTCGATGCCGTACGGTCGCTCACGGATGGACGCGGCGCTGACCATGTTGTTCTGGCTGCAGGTTCGGTCGCCGCCATACCAGGCGCCCTGGCGCTTGCCCGCCCGGGCGGCAAAGTCATGCTTTTCGGAGGATTGCCGCAGGGGCAGATGGCTTCCATAGATCCCAACCTAATCCACTACAAGCAGATCGCAGTGTACGGAAGTTCTGGGTTCACGCCCGAGGATTTCGCCCGTGCTGGTGAACTCATCAATGGCAAGTCCTTTGATCTGACCGGACTGATCTCTCACCGGTTCGCGTTGGAGGAGATCACAAAGGCCCTGGATGTCGCGTCGAAACCTGAAAGCGTCAAAGTGGAGATTCGCTTTGACTGAGCGAGTGAGAAGGGAGGTTCGGACAACACAATGGGTATAGGAGTGGGCAAGGCAAACAGGCTGGCCCGGGTGTTCAACCCAGTCGACGGAAACAGCGTCATGCTTGCTCTCGATCACGGAATGGCTTTGGGTCCGATAACAGGCCTCGAACGGCCAGGAGACGTAACACGAACCCTCTCGCCACATGCTGACGCCCTGATGGCGACGAAAGGCGTGTTCAACCACTGCTTTGCGCCGGATGGAAGGATAGGGGTAGTGCTTCGCGTCTCGGGCGCGACGACAATCGCAGGCCCCGACCTGACCAACGAAGGGTTGACAGCGTGTGTGGATGAGGCAATAAGGCTCTCGGCCGATGCAGTAGCCACGTCGATCTTCGTGGGCACCGCAAACGAGAGAGGGTCAATCGAGAACCTGGCGATGTTGGCCGGCGAGTGCTCGGCATGTGACATTCCGGTTCTCGCCGTAACTGCAGTGGGCAAGGATCGTGAGAAGCAATTCGACTCGCGCTATCTCAAGCTCGCATGCCGAGTCGCGGCTGAGCATGGGGCCGATATGGTAAAGACGTATTTCACGCCCGATTCCTTCGAGTCGGTGATTGATTCTTGCCCCGTGCCGGTAATAATCGCCGGCGGACCTAAGATGGAGACGGACGTGGACGTTCTCAGAATGGCCAGGGCAGCTATGGATGGAGGGGCTCGTGGGATCGACATGGGCCGCAATGTGTGGCAGAATCCAAATCCTGTGGGCATGATCCGGGCCCTTTGGGCGATCGTCCATGAGGGAGCTTCAGTCTGTGATGCTGCCGCGATTCTGAGCGAGGCCCCGAACGAGGTGAGGTCATAGTGGATTCCCCGCTTCTCGAAATGAAAGGGATCAGCATGGATTTTCCAGGCGTGAGGGCTCTGGATGATGTCGATCTTACGCTGCGTCGGGGCGAGATCCATGCCATCGTAGGCGAGAATGGGGCGGGCAAATCAACTCTGATCAAGGTGTTATCAGGGGTATACAGGCCTACCGCGGGGAAGATCCTGATGGATGGCAAAGAGGTGCAGATGAGCAATCCTCGGCACGCTCTGGCGTGCGGCGTGGGCGTCGTCTACCAGGACAGAACCCTGGTGCCGTTTCTCACGGCCGCTGACAACATACTTCTGGGGAATGAGCCTGCGCGATACGGCGTCCTTGACCGCAGATCTATTCAGGAGAGGGCCAAGAAGGCTCTCAGCATGCTGAACCTGTCGATCCGAATGGATGTTCCGGTGTGCGAGATGTCGGCAGGCGATCAGCAGCTGGTGGACATCGCGAAGATCGCTCTCATGGAACCCAGAATCATGGTCCTTGACGAACCCACTGCAGCGCTCAGCGATCATGAGACAGAGTCTCTCTTCAAGCTCCTGCACCAGTTTCGGCGGCAGGGTGTGGGCATAGTCTACATATCTCATCACCTCAACGAGGTATTCGAGATGGCTGATACAGTCACAGTTCTGCGCAACGGCCAAGTGGCAGGCTGTGGATCTGTGGGCCAGTTCACCTCGACCGAAATAGTTCGGCTCATGATCGATAGGGATCTGGGCGGCCAGTACGTGAAGGAGGCTGTTCCTGTTGGGGACGAGGTTCTGAGAGTTGAGAATCTGACCTGCAGCAGAATCGGCCTGGAGAACATATCGCTCTCAGTTAGGGCCGGAGAGATCGTCGGCCTGGGCGGGCTCATGGGTGCAGGCAGAAGTGAGCTGGCATCCGTAATATTCGGCGTGGCCAGGGCTGACTTCGGCCGAGTTTACGTGGACGGACAGGACGTCACACCGAGGTCGGTGCCTGCGGCCATCAGGGCCGGAATATACCTTGTCCCCGAGAAGCGACGTGAATACGGCCTCATCTCTAGCGAATCTGTGATGGCCAACATAAGCCTTCCGTTTCTGCGCGACTTTACGAAATGGGGGATCGTAGGTACCAGCGCAGAGCGGGCGCCGGTGGGAACGCTCATGCGCGACCTCAAGGTCAAAGCGAGGCGGGCAACTGATCCCGTTGCCACATTGAGCGGCGGCAATCAGCAGAAGGTGGTCGTAGCCAAGTGGCTTGCGAAACCCGGGCGTGTGTTCATCTTCGATGAACCTACCCAAGGGATCGATGTTGGCGCGAAGACCGAGGTATACCAGATGATGCTCAACATAGCCAGGGACGGAGCTGCAGTGCTATTGATATCGTCCGACTTGCCCGAGTTGGTGGCCATGTCGGACCGTGTGTATGTCATGAGAGGCGGCCGGATGGCGGGCGAGATCGAGCATGTGGACCTGAGCGGCGAGGCTGTTCTCAGGTGTGCCCTTGGAGGTGTATAGCAGTGGACGGACCTTCCGGTTCTGGAACACAGGCAGTGGAACGCGCGGTAGGCGGGGTTTTTCGCGAACGTCTGACTAACATCATATGGGAATACGGGACACTGATCGGATTGCTGGTTCTGGTTGTGTTCTTCAGCACGATGAGCGATGCGTTCTTGCGATTCGGAAACATCGTAAACATCCTACGCCAGATATCGATGCTCGCGATCATCGCCACTGGGCTCACGTTCTGCATGGTGACGGGCGACTTCGATCTTGGCATAGGATCGATAGGCTCTATAGCAGGAGTCATGACTGTGAGCCTTCTGGTTCGGGGAGTGCCCACCATCATTAGCGTGTTGGCAGGCCTGGGCGTCGCAGCTCTGTTCGGCCTGGCAAACGCAGTGCTCGTGACGCGCGTAGGCATATCTTCGTTCATATCTACCCTGGCCGCCGGTTCAGTGGCTACTGGCGTCACGTTTCTGTATACGCAAGGGCAAGCCATATATGCGCAGCTCCCGCCCGCATTCGAGTTCATCGGAAGAGGTTATGTGGGCATTATCCCTGCGCCGGTCATCATTATGGCGCTTATTGTAGCCCTGGGCCAATTCGTGCTGTCGAGGACTCGCACCGGCAGGTACATGCACGCGATAGGGGGCAATATCACAGCGGCCCGGCTATCCGGAATCGCGGTGAGCAAGTACCGCGGCCTGGGATTGCTCTTTTCGAGCCTGGGCGCGGGGGCGGCGGGCATCATACTCGCGTCTCGCCTTGGGTCGGGGCAGCCCACTGCTGCATCAGGCTTCTTCCTAGACGCGATCTCAGCAGCCTTCTTGGGCCAAACAGTCCTGCGCGATGGGCGGCCCAGCGTTATCGGAACCTTCATCGGAGTCCTCATAATCGGCGTGATAAACAACGGCCTAACACTGTTGGGTGTCTCGTACTACTGGCAGGATATCTCAAAGGGTATCATCATTGTTCTCGCAGTAACCTTGGCGACTCTGCGGCCGAAGCACTAGGATGAGCGGTATACATAATGCATCTGGAACCTGGGAGGTGATATGGGATCCCAAGTAGGCAGAAGTCCTCCACTACCTGTAGTTCAGCGATCTGCGCGGGACCAAATATGCAGCGGAGGTGCATCAGAGTGAGTCTATCGAAGATTGCGAAGTTGACTCTTGTATGCGTTATAGTCTTGGTGATGGGGCTAGTCTCTGTGGGTCATGCGGCTAAGGTTCCGACGATTGGCTATGTTACGGCCAACATGACTGCTACGTCTCAGGTCAGAACGACTAATGCGTTTGTTGCTCAGGGGAAGGCCAAGGGGTGGAAAGTAATCAACGCCGATGCGAAAGGCTCGTGGCCGAGCCTGGCTGATCAGATCGAGAACTACGTACAGATGAAGGTTGACGCAATCGTCGTTGCCATGTCGGACCTGCCAAGCATCAAAGCTGCCATCAATGCGGCTAACAAAGCCAAGATCCCGGTGATATCCATCGACTCCGGCGTGGCCGAGGGAGTGATTGCCGATATCACAACCGACAACTTCGTCATGGGCTCCAAGATATCTTCCTTCATGATGGACAGGCTCAACCACAAGGGGAACATCATCGTGTTCAAGTTCAGCGAGCACCATGGTACGAGGAAGCGCGGACGGGCGCTCGACATGGTGCTCACCGAGAACCCCGAGGTGAAGGTGCTAGCTACCCACAATCTGCCGCCCGCAGGCTTCATGCAAGATGCGCAGGCCAAGATGGAGACGTACATCACTCAGTATGGCGACAAGATCGACGCCGTGTGGTGCCCGTGGGACGGACCGGCGATGGCGGTGACCATGGCCCTGCAAGCCTCCAAGATAGGCAGGAACAAGTGCTTCGTGACGGGAGTGGACGGAGAGCAGGAGTCGTTCGATCTCATCAGAGGTGGTTCGCCTTTTGTCGCGACAGTGGCTCAGCCCTTCGAGCTGATGGCAAAGGCTGCAATCGATCTGATCGACGACATCGTAGTCAAGGGCAAGGCTCTAGACAAAGCAGTCCCGACCAGCACGATCTATGTGGATGCACCGCTGGTGACTCCATCCAACGTTCCGGCGAAGGGCGCGTGGCCCTGGGATTAGGCTCGGCTTGCGTGTCGCGCGCATGCGACGGCAAAGGAGCAGATGAATACGTGATAGTGGCAATTCGGGGCGGGGGCTGCGCGCAGCGTGCCTCCGCTCCGCTTCCAGCTTGTCGGGGGTCCGAGTAGAGCGTGATATGGAGGGATTGTGGTGGAACCAGCAATGCTAGGCGTGGACATCGGCACCTCTGGCGTCAAGGGAGTTCTGGTCACGCCGAAGGGGGATGTGCTCGGAACGGTCTCATGCACCCACACTACAAACATGCCGGCGCCTGGCCTAGCGGAGCATGACCCCGAGCAGATGTGGTGGAGCGGCTTTGTCCGCGTGGTCCGCGAACTGATCAGTGAATCGGGGATCGATCCCAAGAGTATTGCCGGTGTGGGGTGCAGCGGCATCGGGCCGTGCCTGCTCCCGGTCGATGACAGCGGTCGCCCCCTGAGGCAGGCGATACTGTACGGGATAGATGGTCGCGCCCATGAGGAGATAGCGGCGCTTGGAGCGCGGCTTGGGCCGGGCGAGGCCCTCACAATCACGGCTAACCCTATCACCACGCAATCGCTGCTTCCCAAGGCCATGTGGGTCAGAGACCACGAACCGGATGTGTACGCCAAAACTCATCTCTTTCTTGATGCGCCGGGCTACCTTGCGTTCAAGCTTACCGGGGAGCCGTCGGCCGACTTGTTCACCGCCAACGCCGCAGGCTTCATCGATGTGGAGCAGCAGCGCAAGAGCCGCAGGATGTTCGACGCAGCAGAAATCGATCCGCGCCTGTTTCCCGAGCCTGTATGGCCGGCCACGGTTGTGGGCCACGTTACGCGTGAGGCTGCCCATGCCTCGGGGCTTGCGCCCGGGACTCCGGTTGTAGCGGGGACTTGTGACGCAGCTGCAGAGTGCTTGGGTGCGGGCATGACCGACGAAGGCGAGGCCTGCCTGATCTATGGCACAACCGCAGTGATACTTGGCTGCTCGAACAACCCACGAGTGCACAGCAAGCTGTTCGGCGGGGCTTACTGCCTTGATGGCAGGTACATCCTCGGAGGCGCTACCGCGGCCGCCGGCGCTCTTACTACATGGTACCTAGACAACTTTGGAGCAGAGGCCCGTAAGTTGGCGGCCGAATCGGGCGTGAGCGCGTATGAAGCGCTCTACATGGACGCTGAGAGGGTGCCGCCGGGCTCCGATGGACTCGTGATCCTGCCGTACTTCAGCGGAGCGCGGACGCCAGTCAACGACGAGCGGGCGCGCGGCGTGATACTCGGACTGATGCTTCAGCACACGGGAAGACACCTGTACCGGGCTCTTCTCGAATCCGTTGGGTACGAAATCAGGCATCATATCGATGCCATGGGCGAGGCGGGAGTCGTGCCGCGCACGATTCGGGCGGTGGGCGGGGGGACCAGGAACCCGCTCTGGACTCAGGCCATGAGCGACATAACCGGCCTGGAGCAGGTATGCGTGTCGAACCCTGTAGGGGCTCCGCTTGGAGCGGCGTACCTTGCAGCCCTTGGCACAGGCCTTGTGGATGGAGTAGACGCGCTCAGGCGCAGATGGGTCGGCACAGATAGGGTAGTGCGTCCTGACGATTCCAGAAAGAGTGTGTACGACACCCTGTACGGGGTATACCGCAGAGCGTATCCAGCCACGGCCGACCTTGGCCATACGCTGGCGGGGATGGCCTGACTGATGGAACAGGGAGGTCTTTGTGTGACTGGCGTCAATGTGAGGCTCAGCAGAATCCTGAAGAACGGTCGGAGTGTGGTATGCCCCCTGGACTACGGAGGCTTCATGGGGCCGGTGGAGGGGATACGCGATCCCGCGGCGATTGTCGACGCAGTGGTTGCCGGCGGGGCCGATGCGTTGCTTGTCAACCCCGGGTTCGCAAGAAGCGAGTGGACGCGGTACGCGGGCAAAGCCGGCCTGATCGTGCGCGTCACAGGCGGATCCACTAAGTTCAACCCGAACCAGACATACCACACTCTCGTATGTGATGTGAAAGAGGCATGCGCGCTTGGTGCCGATGCGGTGTGCATCATGGTTTTCGCAGGGTCTGAGCAGGAGCAGGAGATGTTTTACATCATGTCGCAAGTGACGTATGATGCTCACAGCCTCGGAATACCGGTTCTGGCGGAAGTGCTTCCAGCTGATCCCGACCACAGGTTTGACTCTGAATGGATCGCCGTGTGCGCCAGGGTCGGATATGAGCTTGGGGCCGATATGGTCAAGACCTACTTCAGCACGGACGGGTTCGACTCCGTTGTGCAGGCATGCCCAATTCCGATAGTCATCGCCGGCGGTCCAAAGACCAGCGACGCGCGTGATGTCGCCCGCCAGGCAATAGCGTGCGGCGCCGCCGGAGTGGCCTTCGGGCGCAACGTGTTCCAGTCCGGCGACCCCGAGGCCGAGGTGCGCGCGCTGCGCGCCATCGTGCACGGATCCTGAGGGAGTCAACTGGGCCACCACACATGTCCGGCAGTCACGTTCCACAGCCGCTTTCTGCAGCCCCGACCATCGCCAGTTCAGCGATGGCCGGGGCGTCGCGGTTCTGACACGGCTTCCCCTGCCTACACCCCGAAAAACCGGCGTATGACGGTCGCAACGCCGCACTTCTCATTGGACGGAGCGACGAACGCCGCCTGCTCCCTGGCATATGGATGCGCGTTTTCGACTGCTACGCCGATGCCGGCTGCCTGGATCAGCTCGACATCGTTCATGTTATCTCCCACTGCCACAGTGTCGGCGAGGTCTAGGCCGAGGATCTCGCAGAGGACGGAGAGGGCGGCGCCCTTGGACACACCTGGGGGGAGTAGTTCCAGATAGCAGGTATCTGACTCGACCAGCGATCCTTCGGGGAAGACAGCCTGGAATTCGCGATGCAGTATCTCAAGCGATTGCGGCTCGCCGATGACAAGGAATTTGGTAGGCGGCACGTGCGTCTGCCCGCTTCTGAGAAACGCTACTAGATCGCCCACCTCGATGCAGTCCACACGATCTTTCTTTGCGTAATCCCTTACCACCGAGTCGATTCTTGCTACATACACTTGGCCGTCTATGTATACGTGTGTTCTGACATCGAAGTTCGATGCGACTTCAAGGGCTGCGATGGCCCGATCCATGGGCAGGTTTCGCTCGAAGAGCGTTTCGCCACGCTCAAGGTCGACGATCTTCGCCCCGTTGTACAGTATCGCGGGCGCATTTGCCGAGAGGTCGCGAGCATACGGTATCGTGGACTCCTCGATCCTGCCTGTTGCGAACGTAAAGAGAGCGCCTGCGGCCAGGAGTCGCTGTACAGCCTGGCGGTTTTCAGCGGGGACCTCTTGCCTGGAATCTACCAAAGTGCCGTCTATATCCGTTACGAGGAGCTTGTAGTTGGACATAATCACACCGCCTCGAGTCTTCATTCGGCATTTTCGGGATTTACCCTGCACGCGGAGGGAGTGCATGTGCTAGACGTGGTAGGGGTCAGCCGCCTGGCTGCGGGCCTCAACGTGAGACTCGGGAGGTGATATCGTGGAGGAAGCGAGCCGCGGATTTTGCGAGACTAGAGCATGGTCTTCGTCGTAAACTGCCCTCAGCTGGCCTGGTGGGGACGATATGATGCCAAAACGTCTGGAGCTGGCACGTACTCAGATTCTGACGGTAGTCTTGGAGATACCGTCAATTCTTGAGTACATCGATTTCGTATGGCGGCGAGCTCGCCTGCAGACTGCTAAAATGCGGGGGTATCGGAGGGGTCGGGGCCTAGAAGAGGGCAGGAACAATGACACCATATCCCATAATACGGATGTTTATGGCATGACCGCACGCGTTGCGGCCCGATATGCCAACGCGTTACCATATAATAGGGCATGAGTGATCCCGGGAGTACCTGCGCAACTCCAGTTTTCCTGTCGGCAGGCGCAGGCCCAAAGGCACGTACTCTAAAATTGAGTACATCGGCCTGAACTACCGTCAAAAAACGCGGGTATCTCCCGCAGTATACCCCCAGGGGTATTCCGCAAGGAAGTGGCGCGTGCCTCTGTGCGCCCTCTCTGCCCGAATTGCCCCACTTGCCCCCTTTGCCCTAGGGCTCTCGCCGCAATCTCAGCAGCGCTACACGAAGAAACCAGATCTATGGGCCAACCGTCCGTCCATTGCCCACCTGGCGGCTCCCTGATCAGAAAATGCATTTGAACTCGCCCATAAGATGGCTGGCGGGGCGGATTCTATGATAGTATTCGTAGTGCCGGCCCATGTGAGACGCATCCTGGTGCCGACGTCGGCTATGCTTCAGGCATGGTCCGCAGGCTGCGATAGCGGAGCCGGCAGTTGCAGGGCCGGAATGGAAATGGATGTGGGCAGATTGATGGCCAACGCATTGTCGCAGGCAATCCGCTTTTTCTCGAGGCAGCCACGCGACTGGAAGGTTACAGCCTGCAGAGCGTCTGTAGATAAACTTCTCTATCAGATGGTTTTTCCGTACCTGAGTGTATACATAGCGCTTCTCGGGGCTACAG